>Ga0247727_10000858_pt1 | contig 73751 bp, 58 predicted proteins | sample WisWelCaveWW1625_FD_202498 | JGI IMG/M metagenome (GOLD analysis project Ga0247727, IMG submission 202498) | Biofilm microbial communities from Wishing Well Cave, Virginia, United States - WW16-25 | ecosystem: Environmental > Aquatic > Deep subsurface > Groundwater > Cave microbial mat | place...
TGGTATGTTACTCCTTTATCTGAATTGTTGCAGCGAATTCTGCGATACCTCGGACTGCCCGTCTCCGTCTACACCGGCTTGGCCGATAATTCATCCTAAGCTGTTTTCGTTTACGCGAAAGAACAGTCATAAGGCACACAAACTCAGAATAAAATTCTGGAAGTCTTTTGACCGGCAAACAGCTTTTTAACCATGACGCTTCTGATGCGTCTGTCGCGTTTTGATCAATTCTTCCAAAAAGGCGGCATCGACCTTGTCTTTGTCGCGCAAAGTGTCCTTTTTAAGCTTGAACAGCGTTTCCGGTGTGGCTAGTTTGATTTTGATGCCGTTGTATTCGAGCGGCTCCGCTTCGAGGTTTTCATACGTGGCTACTTCACCCAACCGCGCCATAATATCGATGTAAAAATCTCCCGGCGTGCCGTAACGGATGACGGGATAATCATGCAATTCATTTAGAGTGATTTCGTCAATGGCCTCATCATTATAAAGCGAGCGCAGAGCCGCTTGTAGCTTGGCAATATTCTCCGGGGTCAATTTAACGAAAACATCGACGTCCTGTGTCAACCTTCCCAAGCCGTGAAGGATGACGGCAACTCCCCCAATGAGAACGTACTCGACCTCGTGTTGTTCAAAAGCTTTAAGTACTTTCAGGAAGTCGTCGAATTGGTTTTCCATGGTTATTCAGTCCGCTTGCCGGTTTTATTCTCAGAAGCCGAAAAATATGTCTTTATGACGTCATCCTTGATCGACATCAAATACGCACCCGCCGCTTCGGCCTCATTTGGAATAATGCCATCGAGAATCGCTTCTTCGATTGCGGTTTTAAGCTTTCCGACTAACGGCCCGGGTGGCAAATTGCAGAGCGCCATAATCTCTTCGCCGCGCACGGGCGATTGAAACGCGCGCATGCGATCTTTCTCTTCCACTTCTTGCAGCCGCTTGACGACAAAATCGAAATTTGCCAAATGGCGCTGCCGGCGCTTGACGTTGCCGGAGGTGATGTCGCAGCGGCAAAAGGCCAGCAAATCTTCCAAATCTTCTCCGGCTTGAAACAGCAAGCGGCGATAGGCCGAGTCCGTGCATTCTTCTTCGGTCAGCGCGATCGGGCGCAGATGCATGCGCGTGAGCTTTTGCGCATATTTCGCCCAATCCACCGGCAATTTCAAGCGGCGAAAAATATTGGGAATCATGCGCGCCCCCGCTTCCTCGTGCCCGTGAAAGGTCCAGCCTTTGCCCGGCTTGAATTCTTTCGTGCGCGGCTTGGCAATGTCGTGATACAAAGCCACGAGCCGCAACGGAATTTTATCGGAAACCTCGGCAAGATTGTCCAGCACCATGAGCGTATGATTGAACACGTCCTTGTGCTGATAGCCTTCGTATTCTTCCACGCCTTTGAGCGCCGCCACTTCCGGCAAGATGATTTCAAGCACGCCGCACTCGTCCATCAACTTGAAGCCATGAGACGGTTTAGGCGTAGCGACTATCTTCAACAACTCGTCGGTGATTCTTTCTTGCGAAATAATTTGCAAGCGGCCGCGCATTTCCTGCATGGCAGCAAAAGTATCGGTTTCGATTTCAAACTGTAATTGTGCGGCAAAGCGAATCGCACGCATGAGGCGCAACGGGTCGTCGTTGAACGTGGTTGCCGGCGCCAATGGCGTGCGCATCAAGCGCGCCTGCAAATCTTTTTGGCCGTTGAAGGGATCGATCAACTTGCCAAACTCTTCTTTACGCAGCGCGAAAGCCATGGCATTGATGGTGAAATCGCGGCGCGCCAAATCTGCGGCCAGATCTGCGGCTTCCACTTCCGGCTTGCGCGAGTCGCTGCGATAGCTTTCTTTGCGCGCGCCCACAAATTCAAGCTGGTGCTCATCCCATTTCAACATCGCCGTGCCGAAGTTAGGATACACCACCGGCCTGGGCAAATGTAAATGCCGGGCGAGAGCTTGTGCGAAGGCGATGCCATCACCGACGATGACGAAATCGATCTCGCCGCGTTGCTCCGCGCGGTGAAGAAAATAATCGCGCACGAAGCCGCCGACGGCGTAGACTTCCGCGTTCAGTTGATCGGCAAGTTGACCGACGGTTTTGAGAATGGTATTATCTTGCAGGCTCATATGGAAAGTTGTCAATCGACAAAACAGACTGTTGCAGAATGTTTTTCGGACGCAGATTTTCAAGATTTTCGCAGATTTAAATTACTTTGTTTTTACGAGACTGATTTTTGTTTTAATTAATCAGCGTTAATCAGCGAAACCTGCGTCCAATTTGTATTTTGCAACAACCGGCAAGCAAAAATCCTGCGGCGACGAACGAGTCAATTGCGTTGTTCAAGCACAAAATTTGCGTCCAAGTAAGGCCTCAGGTACGTGTGGTAGCGCAAGCATCTTGCTTGCAGTCAGGATGACTGCGCTACGTTCTCCACCAAATCTGAGGCATTACGCGTCCAAGATAACAACAAATCGCCTGCGCAACAAGGGAAAAGGCTTTGCTCAAGATTGTTTAGCGGGTTTTTTATGGAAAGGAAAACAAGATGCTTGCGCTACGTTTCTCCACTAATCTGAGGCATTGCCCATGCTCTCAACTTTCGGCCTGACATTGCCGCCCTTATTGTTTAAAATTTTTCGAAAACATAAGGAGTCTCCCATGGGCTTGAACTTATACCCGCAACCAACAGCGGGCGCTGCCATTCCTCAAAGTTACCAATGGCCACAGCAGGGCCAGTGGACCTATGAAGATTATTGCCGGCTGCCGGAAGACGGCTGGATTTATGAAATTATCGATCGCCACAAAAAGTTCGCCATGTACGCCAAAGCCGGTGTGCGAGAGTATTGGATCTTGGATCCGCAAGCGCGCACGATTGAGCTTTTTGTTTTGAAGCAAGGCGCGTTCGAACTGGTGAGCAAGTATGTCGTTGGCAAAACCGTGAAGTCGAAAATCTTGAAAGGATTTGCGGTGGAAGTGAAAGAAGTTTGCCCGGGGTGAGGCGCGCATGAAAGTGTAAAATATCCGCAACAGCTTATTTTTCTACAATAGATCAAGGCCAACTGATGAAAGACAAAAAGCTTTGTCTGTTGGCCTTGGTCTATCCGTTGGTGATAAGCACGGTGCAGCACATGTCATTCGATAAGCATCTTTTTAAACCTGGGCGCTGTGCTCAATGCTTAAAAAGTTCCTTACAGGATGACAGACCGGAGGTTAGCAGATGACAGGCCAGAGGGTAACAGTGGCCGGGCTTTAGTGCCGAAACATCGTAGTGACAAACTTTAGTTTGTAAAAAAATTTTTCTCTAGCTGTTGGGGTTTTGCCGCTAAAGTGAATTTAGAATCCCATGCCATAACCCAGGCGCAGCGCGAAATCCGGCGCGCCGTCGTCCAAGCCTAGGCCCAATGCCGCCCGAAAACGGCCGCCGTTGCTCAGGGCATAATCCAGACCGCCGGAAAGCAAGGCATAATCGCCTTCGGTGCGCAAATTGAATTCACCCACCAAACTAACGCCGCTTTGCAAGGGATAAAGCACGCCGGCGCCGATGAGCACCGAAGTGTCGCGGCCCTTTGTGGTTTCAAATTCAATCGCGCCGGTTATGGGATTGATTCTGGCCACCCTTCCGGTCACGGTTTCAAAAAATTCCAGTCCGAAAGTTCCGGTAATGACCAGCGGGCTGCTGGCCGGATGGTGGCGAAGCGAGCCGAAAAAGCCGAAGTTGAAATTGCCCTGGCCGATTTTTTCACTGCCGATGGGCAACGTGATAAATCCACCCACGGCGATCGGAGTCAGGCCTTGCAACACTTGATAACGTCCGGACGCGCCGATATCCGTAATGCCGGACTCGCCCTCCCCGGCGTCCGGCGAGACGCTTTCAAACGCCACTTGCCCGCTCACTTGAAACAACGGCGCGACCGGGATGGAAACTTGCGCGGCGACGTCGATCACGTCGGCAAAATCATACGTGCCATATTGAAAAAAGCCCTCGCCCGTGACTAGGTCTGTGATCGTGGCGTCTTGAAAATAAGTTTGAAACAGGTTGATGTTATCGGTTCTTTCCGTCCTCTCTTGCGCGGCGCTCATGGAACCGACGAGCAAAAATGCACAAACCGATAAATTCGTACGACGAAACCTCATTCACCTTCTCCTATTAAAAGTTTTTTGGTGCTGTCAAATTCAACTGACTGATATTTGTACTTCTCAAAGCTACCTCACCCTCTTGAGCGCACTGCCGGAGAATTGCAAAATATTCACGCTGCTGTTGACGCGCTGTGGATTGCTCAAATTGATCGCGCCTTTCATGCCGGGAAAGCCTGACAATTCTGCGAGCGCGCGGCGGATTTGCGCCGGCTGTTTCGCGCCTTGGCGCACACAGGCGAGCAAAAGCGACGCGGCGTCATAACCGAGAATGTCGTAACGATCGGGCGTGGCGCCCATGAGCTTGCGATACGAAGTGCGAAACTGCCGGTTGCGCTCGCTTTCCCAATCCACAAAATAATCGCTCGCGAAGGTGACGCCTTCCAGCAAACGATTCAGCTCGCGGCGGCCCTCCGCATCCAGCATTTGCCAATACTCGCCGCCCAAGCGCAGGCCATGAATGTTGGCAGAGGTGAGTTGATAGAGAATCAAGCGAATGTCTTCGGTGTAGATCGGCAGAAAGACGGCCGACACGTTGGTGACGGGATGGGAAAGCGCTTCGACCGCGCCCTCGCGATCTTTGTTGCTGATCGCCACGCGATAGTTATAATCGCGCCAGTAGCTGGCGCGATTGGCAGAATTGACGGCCACGCCGCTTTGGCGCAAGCTGTCTTCCAGGGCGCGGTGCAGCGCGGTTTCGCGCAGCGCTTTGAGCATGCGGCTCAGATCTTCGGGTTTGCCATAATACCATTTCTGCGCCACAATTTCTCCGCCCAAACTATCCACGGCAGCGCTGAAGCCGTCGGCCATTTCGTAGCCATAGCCGTCTTGCGGCGCGAGCGTAATGAACGTGCGGCAATTCAAATAATGAAAGGCATATTCCGCCAGCGCCTGGCTTTTGGCCTGGCGGCTGGCATTCATTTGAAAAACATTTTCGCCGAGCTGCGTGAGGCCGTCTTGCGTGGCCACCGGCACCAAAGCCGGCCGGCCTTTTTCTTGCGCCAATGCCGCAATCGCCGCGCTCGCCGCGCCGTCAAATTCGCCCACGAGCGCCGCGATGCTGGGATCGGACAACAAAGTTTGCGCGGCGCGCAACGAGCCGACGATGCTGCTTTCCGAATCGCGCACGACGAAATCGATCATCGGCGCGTGGTTTCCCGCGGCGCGGTTGGCGCCGGCCGGTGCGCTCAGAGTTTCATCATTCTTCGCGGTTAATTGCGCGTAACGCAAGCCGCGATACAGCGCGCGGCCCACTTCACTATCGACGCCGGTGAGCGGCAAAATCACGCCGATGCGCACGGTGCGCGCATCGCTACGTTCCGTCACCGCGTCCCATTGCTCGAGCTGCTTGCGTTGCATGGTGTTAGGATACAAACGCAAAAATTCGTCAATCAACCTTTGGCCTTCGGCGCGGCGGCCCTGGGCCGATTCGCCGCGCGCGAGCTTGAGCGCGACGAGCGCCAGCCCTTCCGCGCCGAGATATTCGCGGCGCAAGCGCCGGCGCATGTCGCCGGGCTGCAAATAATCATCGAATAAAATTTGCGCGTGATGCAGCGCCGCGGTTTTGAGCGAGGCCGATTGCCCGCGATCCACCACCCAAATAAATTCGCTGGCGGCTTCGGTATAAGCGCCGTCGTTGAACGCAATGACGCCCAGCAAATAATGCGCGTGCTCGGCATAACGGCTTTTCGGATGCGCTTCCAACAACAACCGCAAGTTCTCCGCGGCGCCGGCAGGATTATCCAACTGAAAATCGCTGCGCGCTTGCAGATAGAGCGCAGCGGTATATAACTTCTCCTCCTTGCCGCCGGCGGTGAGGCGGCCAAACGCCTGTTGCGCTTCCGCATAGCGGCCTTCCTGATACGCCGCTACGCCGCGTTGGAACCATCTACCGGATTCCGCCGATTCCTGCGCGCGCGCGGCGAGCGGCCACGAAACCAATGCGGCGAGAAACCACGCGGCGTCGGCAGCGCGGCGCCATGCGTGCAAGCCTTTCCCGAAAGAAATCATTCTACGGTTACACTCTTTGCGAGATTACGAGGTTGATCCACGTCGCAGCCGCGCAGAATAGCGATGTAATACGCCAGAAGCTGCAAGGGAATGATGTTCAAAATCGGCGTCAGCATTTCGATGGTGCGCGGCATATAAATAACGTGGTCGCTGCGATTGCGAATTTCTTCGTCGCCTTCCGTGGCGATGGCGATCACGCGGCCCTTGCGCGCGCGCACTTCTTCAATGTTGCTGACGATTTTGTCGTAGGTGGAATCCTGCGTGGCAATGAACACCACCGGCATGTTTTCATCGATCAAGGCGATCGGGCCGTGTTTCATTTCCGCGGCCGGATAGCCTTCGGCATGAATATAGGAAATTTCCTTCAGCTTCAACGCGCCTTCGAGCGCCACCGGAAAATTATAGCCGCGTCCGAGATAAAGAAAATTGCTGGCTTGATGATAAATCTCGGCGATTTTTTTGACCTGTTCGCGCTGCGCCAAAATCGCTTCGATCTTTTTCGGCAGCGCCTGCATCTCCTGCACGATCTCGCGGCCCTTGCCGGCCGACATGCTGCGCATGCGCGCCAACAATAGCGTAATTAAAGAAAGCACGGTCAATTGCGAGGTGAAGGCCTTGGTGGAAGCGACGCCGATTTCCGGGCCGGCGTGAAGGAAAACGCCGCCATCAGTTTCGCGCGAAATGGTCGAGCCCACCGCGTTACAAATGCCGAACACTTTCGCGCCTTTGCGCCTGGCCTCGCGCAGCGCCGCGGCGGTGTCTGCGGTTTCGCCCGACTGGCTGATGGCGAGAACCACCACGTCGCGGTCGATCACCGGATCGCGATAACGAAATTCGCTGGCATATTCCACTTCCACCGGAATGCGCACAAATTCTTCCAGCATGTATTCGCCGATGAGCGCCGCATGCCACGAGGTGCCGCATGCGGTAATCAGAATGCGGCGCGCGTATAAAAGCGAATCGATCTCATGGCGAATGCCGCCGAGGCGCGCGGTGCCTTCTTCCGGCAGCAGCCGGCCGCGCAGCGCATCGTTGATCGATTGCGGCTGTTCCATGATTTCCTTCATCATGAAATGATCGTGGCCGCCTTTTTCGATGCGGTCGATATTGTAGGCAATCTGCTCGACGACTTTATTGACGGGCTGGTTGTCGATGGTTTTGACTTCGATCCCTTCGCGCCTCACAATCGCCATTTCACCGTCGTCGAGATAGGTCACGCTTTTCGTATGCTCGATGATGGCGGCGGCGTCGGAGGCGACGAAATTTTCATTGTCGCCGAGGCCCACCACCAGCGGGCTTCCTAGCCGCGCGGCAATGAGCAGGTCCGGGTGGTCGCTCGCAATCACCGCAATGCCGTAAGTGCCCACCACCTGCGCCAAAGCCGCGCGCACGGCTTCTTCGAAAGCCAGTCCGCTTTTATAAAATTCTTCGATCAAATGCACTAACACTTCGGTGTCGGTTTGGCTGCGAAACTCGTGGCCTTTTTTTGCCAGCTCGCGCTTGATCGCGGAATAATTTTCAATGATGCCGTTGTGAATGAGTGCGATGCGGTTGTGGCTGTCGGTGTGCGGATGCGCGTTGACTTCGTTCGGCACGCCATGCGTGGCCCAGCGCGTATGCGCGATGCCGACGCTGCCGTTCTCTTTATAGCCGCTGAGGCGTTTTTCCAAATTGGCGATTTTGCCCGGCTGCTTTTCAATTTGCAGCCGGCCCTCGGAAACCACGGCGACTCCGGCCGAATCATAGCCGCGATACTCCAGGCGCTTCAACCCGTCGATCAAAAGCGGGATAATAGGTTTAGCGCCGACATATCCGACAATGCCGCACATATAAGCTCCTTCTAATGGTGAGACCGGTCAAAGTGTAATGCGTAAAACGTAAACAACTTGCCCGAATCCGGCAGCGAAGATAACTATGCCGGCTCCTTAAATCAAGCTAAAATCCGGTGCAGGTGAATGTTTGTGTTTTATAATGTGAGTCGAGAAAACCGCTTGCAAGAATTGCGCGGGCTGATTATCTTATTTTCGTAATAAAGACCCTTCAGAATTTTATTCTGAGTTTAGCTGAACCTGCCTGAATGACATCCAATCCGATGAGGGAGAGTGATATCATGAAGCGCAAAAATTTCGTCCTCCTGCCTGCAGCACTCATTACCATTTTCATTCTTTACTCCTGTGCCCGCGATTATGTGACCGGCAAAAGAACCGTGAGCCTGGTCAGTGAATCGCAGGAAATCGCCATTGGTCGGGAATCCGATCCGCAAGTCATCGCCGAGTACGGTTTATATCCGGATACGGAGCTCTCCAATTACGTGAATAACATCGGCCAGCAAATCGCGACGGTGAGTCAGCGCTCCAATTTGAAATACACCTTTCGCGTGGTGGACAGCCCGGTCGTGAACGCTTTCGCTTTGCCCGGCGGCTGGGTTTATTTCACGCGCGGCATTCTCTCGCACTTCAACTCCGAAGATGAATTGGCCGGAGTTATGGGACATGAGATCGGCCATGTCGTGGCGCGGCACGGCGCGGAAGCTGCAACCCGCGGCCAATTGGCGCAACTGGGTCTCGGCCTCGGCTCGATTTTGTCGCCGGAAATCGCGCAAATGAGCGAATTGGCGGCGCAAGGCCTCGGCCTGCTGTTTTTGAAATATGGCCGCGATCAAGAATCCGAATCCGACCGTTTGGGCGCGGAATATTCCACCAAGCTGGGATATGATGCGCATAAAATGGCGGGCTTTTTTCGCACCATCGCGCGCATCAGTGAAGGCGGCGAACGGCTGCCGACTTTTTTATCGACGCATCCCGACCCGGGCAACCGGGAAGTGCGGGTCAATGAACTGGCCGCGGAATGGCAAAGTAAAGTTCCTTATACACCCAAGAACACTGAGCGCAGCGATTACTTGCGCCGTATCGACGGCGTCATTTTCGGAGACGATCCGCGCCAGGGTTTTGTTGAAAGCGGCGTGTTCTATCATCCCGAATTGCGTTTTCAATTTCCCGTGCCGCGCGGCTGGTTCGTGGCCAATTCACCGCAAGTGATTCAATTGGTCGCACCGGAAAAAAATGCCGTCGTTCAAATGAGCCTGGAGAAGGCCAGCTCACCCCGGGAGGCCGCGGAGATTTTCGTGAAAAACTCCGGCGCCCAGGTGGTGGGCAGCGACAGCCGCCCGGTGCACGGCCTGCCGGCTTGGCGTGTGGAAAGCGCGGTGAAAGATCAAAACAACGTGTTGCACGTGCTTTCCTATTTTATCCAAAAAGACGGCAGTATTTATGTGTTTCACGGTTATACGCCCGATCAGCTTTTCAGCAAATTTGCCGGCACGTTTGAATCCGTCATGGCGGGCTTCGAACCTTTGCGCAATCAGGCGGCGCTGACGAAAAAACCTTTGCGTGTGCGCATCGAGCGCGTGCGCCAAAGCGGTGATCTGGCGAGCGTGCTGCGCAGCTTCAAAACGCCGGACGACAAAATGAAAGAACTCGCCATTCTCAACGGCATGAAGCTGGAAGATCGCCTGGCCTCCGGCAGCTTGGTGAAGGTGGTGCGGGAGTGAATTTAACCGCAAATGAGCGCGAATTTACGGTTAATTTATAAACCGCGAATCAACGCCAGGAAACGCTAATATACCTCAACGCGGACGAGCCGCAACCAAAAAAGATTAACACGGAGAAAACTGAACAAACAGAGAGGGTAATTCATGGAAACCGCCCTTGCGCTTTGTAAGCTCTGTTTTCTCTGTGTTGAAAATGGGTGCTTTTTTTGCAACGGTTGAACTTTTAATAGAATAAGGCATAAGAACTCAGAATAATCGGGGTAGTTTTTATTCGCGCAAATTCGCGCTCATTCGCGGTCTATAAGTGTTTGCTGAAAATCTCAGATTTCATTTCCATGAATCCGCAAGACCTATTTCATCACCTCGGAGGCGCCCTCGCGGAATTTCCTGCCCTTCCAGCCGCGGTGCATAAAACCGGCGCGGGCACGCCCTATTTAACCCGGCCCGGCGTGGCCCTAATTTCCAAACCGCAAGTGCAGTTTGCCGGCATGCAGCCTTTTTTCGATGGCTTCGAGGCCGCGCTCGAATTTAACCGCTATTTGGAAGATGACGCGCCCCTGCCTTCAGGCACGCAATTATGCAAGGTGGCCGGACAAACGTGCTATGCCAGCTTCTCGCCCAAACGCACGATGAACGCGCACGCCGGGCGCTATTTCCAAAACCTGATGAGCAGCGGCCACGGCTCGGTGCTGGAACATGCCAATTATTCGTTTTTTCTTTACGGCCTCTCGCGCAGCTTGACGCACGAAATGATCCGTCATCGCGCCGGCTTTGGCTATTCGCAGCTTTCGCAACGCTATGTTTCCGGCCGGGTGCTGCGCTTCGCCGAGCGCCCGGAATTTCAAGACGCGGGCGAATTGCATCAAAAATTTTTGCAACGTATCGATCGCGCCTATGCCGAGTATCACGAGCTCGCGGATAAATTGTTGCAAGCGCAAGCTGCAGGCACGGCGATTTTAACCGCGGAGGCGAAAACCGACCTGCGCAAAAAAGTCAATCAAGCCGCGCGCGCGGTGCTGCCGAATGAAACCGAAACTTTGCTGGTGGCGACGGCCAATGTGCGCGCGTGGCGGCACTTCATCGAAATGCGCGCCAGCGATCATTCCGAAGTTGAAATTCGAACTTTGGCCGTGCGCGTTTTTCTGTGCTTGCGTTTCATCGAGCCGGTTTTGTTCGGCGATTATGAATTGAAAACTTTGCCCGATGGCACGCACAGTGTTGCCACCGCCACCGCAAAAGTTTGATCTTTGGGCCGCCATGGAAAACACGGACAAAATGAATGGAAGAATTTCGTGTCAACCCTGGCAAAAATTCAAACGACAACTATAGAAGGAGAAGCTTCATGAAGAAAACGGCGATTCTACTATTGAGCGCGGCTTTACTGCTTGCCAGCATCGGTTGCGGCTGGAGCAAGAAAGCGCAATATGGCACGGTGGGCGCGGCCGCCGGCGGCGCCGCGGGCGCGGCGATTGGCAAAGCCGCCGGCAACACCGTGCTCGGCGCGATTTTGGGCGCAGCCATTGGCGGCGCGGCCGGTCTCTACATCGGCAATTACATGGATAAACAGGCCGCGGAGATCCGGCAGGACATCGCCGGCGCGAGGGTCGAACGCGTGGGCGAAGGCATTCGCATCACGTTCGATTCCGGCATTTTGTTTGACGTGAACAAAGCCGAGCTCAAACCCATCAGCAAAGAAAACATCAGCAAGTTGGCGGCGATTTTGCAAAAATATCCGGATACCAACATTCTGCTCGAAGGCCACACCGACATCACCGGCACCGCCGAGCATAACCTTGAATTGTCGCGCCAGCGCTCTCAGGCCGTGGCCAATTTTCTGTCCGGCGTGAATGTCAGCGCCACGCGTTTTACCATCATGGGCTACGGCAAAGACCAGCCCATCGCCGATAACTCCTCAGAGTCCGGACGCGCGCAAAACCGCCGGGTCGAAATCGCCATCATGGCCAACGACAAGCTGAAAAAAGCGGCGCAAGCAAACGCGGGATGAAAGTAATCCCTCAAGTTACCGGTGGAGTAGCGCAGACCTCTTGTCTGAAGGCGGGACGTCTTCGCTACATTTTCCACCAATAAGTGAGCTGAACGTGTCCAGGCATTACGGATGAAAGCAATTTTTGCTTGATGCTTCTGAATGACATTCCCCGGTGGTAACGCCAACTTAACGTTGTAGTATTAAAAAGTTCCTTACAGGATGACAGCAAGTGTTACTTGGCGAACAAACTCCCCTTCGGGAGAAAAGAAACATGGAGTAACTTATGCGTTGGCAAATGGGCCGGCGAAGCGGAAACGTCGAAGACACACGCGGCTCCGGTTTTGGCGGCTTGAGGCCGGGCGGCATGAAATTGGGCTGCGGCGGAATTGTGTTGGTGATCGTTATCTCGCTGCTGTTTGGCCAAAATCCTCTGCAATTGCTCACCATGTTGACTGGCGGCGGCGGCATGCAGATGCAGACCCCGGAAAACTATCAGCCCACGCCGGAAGAAAACCAGGCCGCGGATTTTGTTTCGGCGATTTTGGCGGACATGGAAGACACCTGGCCGTCGTTGTTGCAACCGCTGGGCGCGCAATACGATCCACCCAAACTCGTCTTATTCACCGACATGGTGCAATCTGCTTGCGGGTTCAATGAAGCGGCCTCCGGACCGTTTTATTGTCCGCTCGATCAAAAAGTTTACATTGATTTGAGTTTCTTCAATGAATTGAGCCGCATGGGGGCGCCCGGTGATTTTGCGCAAGCTTATGTCATTGGCCATGAAGTCGGCCATCATGTGCAAAACCTGCTCGGTGTTGCCGACCGGGTGCGGCAGATGCAACAACAGGGCGGCCAAGCCGAAGGCAACGCGCTTTCGGTCATGATGGAGTTGCAAGCAGATTGCTATGCCGGCGTGTGGGCGCATCATGCCAATCAGCAGCGGCAAATGTTGGAACCGGGCGACGTGGAGGAAGGATTGCAAGCCGCGGCTTCCATCGGCGACGATCGCTTGATGCGCATGTCCGGCCGCGCCGTGCAACCCGAATCCTTCACCCACGGCACTTCCGAACAGCGCGCGCAATGGCTGCGCACCGGCCTGTCCACCGGCGATTGCAAATCGTGCGATACTTTTTCGCGCATGATGCGATGAGATTTCCGCCCGCCTCCTGCCCAAGTATGGACGGAATTTTCAAAAAAATTTTGCCTCGAGCCGCAGAAAAGAACGGCGGCATACGCCGTTCTTTTCACATTGCTTTCGTTTGTGCCCTCGCCGGCGCGGCGTTTTCCTGCCGCACAACTGAAACCGGTTTTGCCGTTAAAATTAAAAACGAAAGCAATCACCATCCCATCTTCAGCATTTTTGTCCTGCCCGAAGAAGAAATCGAAATCGAGGCCTGGCATGCAGAAGCCGGGCTTGAGGCGCAAGCCGGGGCCGGCAGGTTGGTAGAAGTGAGCCGCAATAAATGGAAATATCGCGCGCCGGCAACCGGCTTGTCTTTCATTGAGATCGGCGCGGCGTGGAAAATGCGCATCAACGTATTCATCATGATTTCTCCGGCGCAGCTCGAGGGCGAATATTTGAACGATTACCGCATCGGTGCATATCCTGAGAAAGCGGCGAACGGACACCGCGCCGGCTCTACGCCGGCGGGCTTCATCGAAGTGACCGAGGCGAATCAAAATATCCAGCTCACGCCGCATTTTCAGCTCAAACAGTTTTTGTGCAAACAAAAGAGCGGATTTCCCAAATACCTCGTCTTGCGCGAGCGCCTGTTGTTGGCGCTGGAATTTATTTTGCAGAAAGTCAATGACGCCGGCTATAAAGTTGAAACGTTGGCGGTGTTGAGCGGCTATCGCACGCCGTTTTATAACGATGGGCTTGAAAACAAAACCTTCAGCCGCCATCTTTACGGCGACGCCGCCGATATTTTTGTGGACGCCAATCACGACGGCCGCATGGATGATTTGGATGACGACGGCGACGTCGATGGCAGCGACGTCAAAATTTTGTTCGATTTGATCGACCGCCTTTCGGCACAAGAAGATTACAAAACTTTTCTTGGCGGTTTGGGATTGTACCAACGCACGGCCATGCACAACGGCTTCGTGCACATTGACACGCGCGGGGTAAAGGTGAAGTGGTGAAGGAGAGTGTTCTCTTGATTCACTCGAATAATTATTGCTACAACGCCAAGTCCTCTTTTCATGTCATTCTGAAAGAATCAGACTGTGTGAAAACGTCATTGCGAGCGCAGCGAAGCAATCCGGCGCATGCACGTATTGGATTTAGAGATTGCTTCGCTGCGCTCGCAATGACAAATTCGAGCGTTTTCACACAGTCTGAATCTTTTTGAGCACCAAGATGATACGTGAAATCAAGCCCGACTTCCCCGCAGCACTGAAAAGCTCTGGCATGAAAATATTACAAAAACCCAGCAGGATGCTCGTCATGACTTTTTTATTCGCCGCTTGCGCCGGCGCGCCTCGCGGCGAGATCCGGCTCGAGGCGACTTCCAAAAAAGAAGAGGATAAAATTCAGATCGAGGTGCAGAACGAGCGCGCCCGCATCGATATTTTCAGCGCGAGCGGCATCGGCAGCGCCGATCTGAAAATTATTTCAACAACATTGCCCGGCAAACTTTTCCTGCGGTTTCATTTGCAAGGCCTGGAAGAGCTGCGCTTCGCTTACGATGAAACCGTCGTGACGGCCACACTCTCCAGCACGCAAGAGCATCGCATTCTACAAAGCCTGCAGCGAGGGAAATTCGCCGAAACGCAAACCATAACTTCGGAAAGCCCGTATTGGATGAAACTGCGCGTGGTTGCGCCGCCGGGCGAGCGCGACACCCTGCCCTTGCGCGCAAGCTATATTGAAGTCGAAGCCCCGCCGGATTTTCTCGCCGGCGGCCATCGCCGGGCATTCATTCATTGGATTGATTTCTATCGCTAACCCTGGAGTGCGAAGCTTCAGCTTCGCACTGGGTATATAAACATTTTCAACTGTCATTCCTGGAGTGCAAAGCTTCAGCTTTGCACTGAGTGTGTAAAGATTTCAACTGTCAAATTTTAGCTGTTTGAAGAAGTTCACCACAGCACGGTCTTGCCGTAAGAATTTTTTCAAGCATTAGCACTACCCCCGCGTCGAGCTTTGTGCCCAAGTGCGTGGGGAAATTTTTACAAATGACACGAGGCTTCAGAAGTCTGGCCTCTGTGCGTGAGCCTTTTTACGGCTCGACCAAGGAGATTCACCATGCTCTTCAAGCTTCGTTCAAATTATTTTTGCGCCGCCTTTCTCTTCGCCGCTTTGCTCTGCGCTTCTCGCCCGCTGCCAGCGCAATACTTCGGGCAGAACAAAGTGCAGTATGAAAATTTCAAATTCAAAATTCTTAAAACCGATCACTTCGACGTTTATTTTTATCCGGAAGAAGCGGAGGCCGCGGCGCAGGCGGCGCGCATGGCCGAACGCTGGTATGCCCGCCAACAACGCATTCTGCAGCACGAGCTGGCCGGCCGCCAGACGATTATTTTTTACGCCAGCCATCCGCATTTCGAGCAGACCAACGTCATCGGCGGCGGCATCGGCGAGGGCACGGGCGGCGTGACCGAAGCGTTGCGGCGGCGCGTGGTGTTGCCGTTCGCCGGGCCGATTCCCGACACCGATCACGTCATCGGCCACGAGCTGGTGCATGCGTTTCAATATGACATCACCGGCGTGAACACCGGCGGCGCTTTTCGCTCGCCGCGCGGATTGCAACTGCCGTTGTGGTTCATCGAAGGCATGGCCGAGCTTTTGTCTCTCGGCACGACCGACGCCCACACCGCCATGTGGATGCGCGATGCCGTGCAGCAAAAAAAGCTGCCTTCATTCCGGCAGCTCGATGACCCGCGCTTCTTTCCATATCGTTACGGCCACGCTTTTCTGGCATACGTCGCGGGACGTTTGGGCGACGGCATCATCGGCGACTTGCTCAAAGTTGCCGGCAGCTCCGCCAATATCGAAGGCGCGATCAGGCAGGTATTGGCCACAAGCCCGGATAGCCTGATGCAGGATTGGCAGAAAGCGTTGCAGGAAACTTATGCGCCTTTGTTGCAAACCACCGCCGGGCCGGAAACCTACGGCAAGCAAATCATCGGCAAACGCACGGGCGCAGGCGAGCTGAACATCGCACCGGTGTTGAGTCCAGACGGCAAGCAGATCATTTTCTTTTCGGAAAGAGATTTGTTTTCCATCGATCTGTTTCTGGCAAATGCAGAAACCGGCGAGATCGAGCGCAATCTGGTGCATGCGGATTTGGATCCGCATTATGAAAGCCTGGGCTTCATCAGCTCTGCCGGAGCCTGGGAAGCCTCGGGCCAGCGCCTGGCCTTCGCGCAAGTGACCAAAGGCCGGCCGGGTTTTTCCGTGCTCGATGTGCGGCACGGAGAAGTCGTGCGCGAATTTCGCTTCAAACAACTGGGAGAAATTTTCAATCCCACCTGGTCGCCCGATGGCCGCTATCTCGCTTTTTCCGCGCTCGCGAACGGGATGAGCGATCTTTGCATCTTCGATTTGGAAACCGAAAATCTGCGCCGCGTGACCGAGGATTTTTATTCGGATTTGCATCCCGCCTGGTCGCCCGACGGCAGGCATATCGTGTTTGCCAGCGACCGCTTCACCGCCGATTTGGAGATTTTAAAGCCCGGCGATTATCGCCTCGCGCTTTATGAAGTTGCCAGCGGCAAAATTTCCGCGCTGCCGGCTTTCGCGCAGGGCAAGCATCTCAATCCGCAATGGTCGCCCGACGGCCGCAGCATTTATTTCATTTCCGATCGCGACGGCATTGCCAATGTTTATCGCCTGGCCCGGGCCAGCGGCGAGATTTTTCAAATCACCAATCTCTTCACCGGCGTGACCGGCATCACCGCCACCAGCCCGGCGCTTTCCGTCGCGCAAAAGGCCAATGTCCTTGCCTTCAGCGTTTTTCAAAAAGGCGAATACAATATTTATCGCGTCGAGGCGCCGGAAGCACTGGCCGGCAAACTGGTGGCTCCGGGCGCGACCGCGAACAACGCAGCAGCATTGCCGCCGTTGGCGCGCCGGGTGGCGGCATTGGATTCTGCGCTGCACAATTGGACCGTAGGATTGTCCAACGCGACCGGCGAAAGCATCGTGCCGTACCGATCGAAATTGGCGCTGAGTTACATCAGCCAGCCCTCGCTCGCCATCGGCGTCGATAGTTACGGCGCGCAGTTCGGCGGCGGCATTTCTTTTTTGTGGACCGATATTTTGGGCGACCACACGTTAGGCTTGGTTACGCAGGCGCAAATTCAAGGCGGCTTCAATGATTTCGCGGCGCAAGCCGGATATACGAATTTTAGCCGGCGCTGGAATTGGGGCGCGAGCATTCAGCAAATTCCCTACATCGTCAGCCAGTTCGCCGCCGGCATTATCGACTCTTCGAACGACCGCATTTACATCGAGCAAGAGCTGCGTTACCGCCAACTGAATCGCGAAATTTCCGGCGGGCTCGCCTATCCTTTCAGCCGGGTGCAGCGGCTGGAATTTTCGCTGGGATACCAGCGCCTCAGTTTTGACCGGCAACTGCGCACCGTCGGCGTCTCGCTCACCACCGGGCGCGAAGTCATCGACGACCGGCAGGATCTGTCCGCGCCCGGCACGCTGAATCTTGCCAATGCCAATTTGGCGTTAGTGTACGATACTTCTATTTTCGGCGCCACCAGTCCGATTGTAGGACAACGCTATCGCGTGGAAGCTTCGCCTTATGCCGGCACCCTAACTTTCAACAGCATTCTTGCGGATTATCGCCGCTACTTCATGCCCGTTCGGCCCTTCACGCTCGCGGGCCGCGTGCTGCATTATGGCCGCTATGGCAGAGACGCCGAAGACGGCCGTCTCGCCGATCTTTTTATCGGATATCCCGGCCTGGTGCGCGGCTATGACAGCAATTCTTTTGAACGAGAGGATTTCGTCGACGGCGCCGGCAACAATTTGGCCACGCCGGTTTACGACCGCTTGTTCGGCTCGCGCCTGGCCCTCGCCAATTTCGAATTGCGTTTTCCCTTGTTTGGCGCGCTCGGTTTGGGTTCGGGATATTACGGGGTTTTCCCGCTGGAAACCGGCGTGTTTTATGACCTCGGCGTCGCCTGGACGCGCGCGCAAGAAGCTTCGTTCTTAGGCGGCGCCCGTGATTTCGTGCGCAGCTACGGCGCCGTGATGCGAATCAATCTATTGGGCTTCGCGATTTTGGAATTTGATTTCGTCAAGCCGGTGGACCGGCCGCAGAAAGGCTGGTTCTGGCAATTTAACTTTACCGCCGGGTTTTGATGCGTTTATGCAAATCGGCGCCATCGAATGATTTCAAATCATTCTGCCAAGAAACTTTCAGGATTGTAAGAATTTAGCCGCCTGAAGTCACTATTCTATTAAAAGTTCAATCGTTGCAAAAAAAGCAAAAATTTTAAACACAGAGAAAACAGAGCAAACAGAGATTACAAAGCCAAAGGGAGTTTTCCAGGCGCTACCCTCTCTGTTTTCTCCGTGTTAATCTTTTTTGGTTGCGGCTTGTCCGCGTTGAGTCATTCTGGAAGAATCTTTTTAAGCATTAGTAAAATGTCCAAATGCAGAGTATTCCCAGTGCTGAAAAAGATTCTTCCAGAATGACAGTGCTAGAGGAGTCTACTTGCTCATCGCTTAAAAACGTTGCAGGAGTTGATGCATGGCTATTTTAGTAACCGGCGGCGCGGGATTTATCGGCTCGCACGTCGTGCATGATTTGATCGCCATGGGGGAAGAAGTTATCGTGCTCGACGATTTGAGCGGCGGATTTGCCGATAACGTGAATCCGGCGGCGCAATTTATTGCGGGCAGCATCGGCGATCCGGCGCTAATCGAAGAAATTTTTCGCACCCGGCACATCGATTTCATTTTTCATCTGGCGGCCTATGCCGCCGAGGGCTTGAGCCATTTCATCAAGCGCTTCAATTATGAAAACAATTTGATCGGCAGCGTCAATCTCATCAACGCCGCCGTCAATTATAATGTAAAATGCTTCGTGTTCACTTCTTCCATCGCGGTTTATGGCGCGGCGCAATTGCCCATGCGCGAAGAGGTTGCGCCGGTTCCGGAAGATTCTTACGGGATCGCCAAACTCGCGGTCGAGCAGGAGTTGAAAGCTTCACGCCATCTTTTCGGTTTGAACTATATTGTTTTCCGGCCGCATAATGTGTACGGCGAGAATCAAAACCTCGGCGACAAATACCGCAACGTGGTGGGCATCTTCATGAATCAAATCATGCGCGGCGAGCCGCTCACCATTTTCGGCGACGGCACGCAAACCCGCGCCTTCAGCTATATTCGCGAAGTCTCAACGGTTATTGCCAAATCGATTTACGTGCCGGCAGCATACAACGAAGTTTTCAACCTCGGCGCCGACGAAGTGTTTACGGTGAATGAATTAGCGCAGGCAGTATGCCGGGCATTCGGCGTCAAGCCGGAGATCAATTATCTTGAAGCGCGCAAAGAAGTGCTGCACGCACACTCGGATCACGCCAAAGTGCAACGCGTGTTTGGAACGCCGGCGCGCTATTCACTGGAGGAAGGCATTCGCGCCATGGCCGACTGGGCCAAAAAAGCCGGGCCGCGGCAAAACAAAAAATTTGAAAATTTGGAGATTATGAAAAACCTGCCGCCGAGCTGGTTGCAGTAATGCGCCCGAATGTTATTTCGCGTTTTGCGTTTCGCTCATATGGTCATTCTGCAAGAATCAGACTGTGTGAAAACGCTCGAATTTGTCATTGCGAGCGCAGCGAAGCAATCTCTAACTCCAATACGTGCATGCGCCGGGATTGCTTCGCTGCGCTCGCAATGACGTTTTCACACAGTCTAATTCTTCCCGAATGACAATCCGAGGGATGCAACCGACTTTAAAACCTATTCACCAAACTCACGTGCACTTTGCCGTTCAGCAAGTCGTCATTCTCGCCGAGGCCATAATCCAATCCAATTAAACCCACGGGCGAATCCAGGCGCACGCCGAGGCCGTAGGCTATTTTTACTTTTTCAATTTCTTTGTTGCTGAGATTGCCCGGTTGCGGTTCTTCGCGGTAAAAATAACCGGCGTCGCAAAATACAAACGCGCGCGAGCGCGGCGACAGCAAATAACGGTACTCAAGATTGCTCCACGCCACACGCGATCCGCGAAATTCTTCTTCCCGATAGCCGCGCAAAGTCGTGGCCCCGCCGAAGCGAATCTGATCCGTGATCGAAACGAAAGGCTCGCTGCCGGTCACCTGGCGTCCTTGAAAAGCGAGGCTGAAAACTTGCGCTCCAAACGTGGGCACCAAGCCGTGGACCGTGATGGTCACACTGCGCCGCGAAAAAATCTGCGCGACCGCGGAGGTATCGACCCGTTTTCGGCCCGCCGCCAGGGTGTTGGCATAAAACAGGCCCCGCCGTGGATTGAGCGGATCATCGCGCGATTCATAGCGCAAGCCGAATTGAAAATTTGTCGCCGAGCTGCGCGGCAAATCGAGACGCAGCGCGGCCAGCGAATCCGGCGAAATGCTTTCGCGACCCAAAGCTCCGAGCAAGGCGAAACGCTGTCCCACGGGCAATTCCAAAGCGAGATCCCATTTGCGTTCGACGTACAGCGTGTCCTGGATCAACTGCTGAAAGCCGCCGGAAATGTGCACGGGATAATTGAACAGCCACGGTTCGCGATAGCGCAAGCCCAGCTCCTGCGTTTGCACGCCGCGCTTTTCCCAACGCGCGTTGAACAGCCGCCCGGTGCCGAAAAGATTGTTGAATTGCAAATCCAGCAAGCCGGTGAAATATCCTTCTTGATTGCCGAGCGCCGGATTATAACCGGCCACGCCGTTGAAGGCATTGCTATTGCCTTCCCGCACTTCGAGCTGCAGCAGGTAGCGGCCGCGCGCATCGATCAGCAATTCCGGCGGCGCGACGGATTCCAAAAAACCCAGCCGCAGCAATTTTTCCGGAATGGCATCAAACCGATCAAGATGGAATTTCTCGCCGCGCTGCACCGGCAGCTCGCGCAGCAACACCTGCGGCCGGGTGAGTTTGTTGCCGCGAAACAAAATTGAATCGATCGTGACCGCCGGTCCCGGGTTTAATTTGAAATGAAGAACAGCAACGGAAGTTTTGGCCTTCATGCCGGTGTGCTCGCTCACGGAATCCAATACCAACGTTGCCAAAGGATGGCCGCGCCGGGCAAAATCATCCAAAATATTTTGCAACCGCTGCCGCCATTCCGCTTCGCGAGCAGGTCCTTCTTCGGCGCGGGCTTTGAAGGTTGACACTAAATCGGTTTCGGCATTTGAAACAGAAATGATTTGCGCCCGGGCGCAATGAACCCACGCGCAGATAACGGCGATTGCGGTGAAATGTTTGAGGATAATCTTGTTCATAAGCTGGTGCGTTTTAGAAAAACAATCTCATCTCCATCTTGCCGAGATGCAACAGGCGCGGCAAATCCGGCTCACGCCGGCCGAGATACGATATGGAAGCGTTGATATTGCTGGCCACGCGATATTCGAACGCCAGATTCAAACGCAAAGTTGCGCCGGCGCGATTGCCCTTGGCCAGCTCGAAAGGAATGATCGCGGCCTGCGCCGCAGTAGAAATTTGCGTCCATTCCAGCTCGCTGCGCCAACGGCCTTTGCCGCGCAACGCATACGTCAGGCGCGGCCGCAAAGAGAACCCGGCCACGGTTAGCGGCGTGCGCGCCAACGCCGGCAACAAGTCGCGATCGTAAATCAAGCCCAGCGCATTGGCCAATTCCAGCGCCGGCCTGGGGCGATAGGAAAATTCGAAATCAATCTGGCGAATGCGCAACAAGCGGTTGTTGCGGCCGGGAATGCGATAGGTTAAATTTTCATTTGCCCAGCGCACTTCGGTTTGGCTGGTTAGCCTGGGCGAGAGCGCCAAAGTCAACCGCAGCTCGTGCTGGGTTTGTGCGCGCCGGCCGCTGCCTTCCAAAAACTGGTTGTTCAATTCCCGCAGCGCGGTGAAGCGATAGCGCACGGATTTGTCGCGCCGGTTTTCCCACAGATAAATATCCTGTTGCAAGCTCTGCACGCCGAATAAGGTCGTGGCCTCGTTTTGAAAACGCGCGAGATTCAGGCGATAAATTTCCCAAACGTCGCGTTCCTGCGACCTTTCTTCCACCCGGATGAAAGTTTCGGTGGAAAAAACCGAGAGCGCGCGCCGCCATCCTCGCCGGCGGGCAGGCGCTTTTCCCGATTCATTTTTGGTATTTGCCAAAAGCGTTTCGAGCTTCAAATGCAGCTTGCCGCGCAAACGCAATTCCACCACCGGAATGAATTCCTCGGTATTCAACAGGCGCAAAATGTAATCTCCGAAAATGGGATCGGGAACGTATTCGTTCAAATCCGAATCGAAACGGTAATTGCCCTCGCCGGCCGGCACTTTAAAAAAAACGCGCTCCTGCTTCGAGGCTTGCGTGTTGGTGATTTGATAAACCCAATCCGTCGCCAACGCGCGGCGGAAAGGCGCGAATTGCACTTGCACGTCGGCGAGATCGGTGCGCGTGTCGCTCGTGCCCGCCTCTTTGAAATCACGCTCGCGATGCGTGTAATTGAGATTGAGCGCCAGCGTTTTCCAGGACGAAAGCGTGAGCGCATAATTTTGGCTCCATGCCGTTGATTGGGGAACGAGTCCGGTTGCGAGCCGCGTGTCATCATCGCGCTTGTTGAAAGAGGCCGCGAGGTTCAAATATTGATGGGCTTGCCATCCCAGCCCGGCGGTCAAACTTTCAAAACGAAAACCGGCGGCCGTATCGGCGAGCACGTCTTTGCGATCTTCGGCTTCATAACCCGCCAGCGGCTTGAATTTTCCCAAGGCCCAACCGAGCGTGCCGCGCTGGCGCTGCCAGGAAGAAGCCGGACCCGCAAGCGCCGGCGCTGCGGCCTCTCTACGGTCGATGTTTTCGATTTGATATTTCAGCTCGGGCCAGCGCGGCCGCAGCAGCGCGGTTCCGGCTTCCCAACGCTGCGATTTTTCCGCGGCGCCGCGTTTCAAATTTCCCACGTTGCCGAAAAATCTCCAGCCCGTGGCCGGCAAATAGCTCAGTGCGGACTCTAAAATTTCTTCCCGCGCAAAAAGCGCCGGGGAAAGATTCCAGCGCCGGTCGAACTCCACCACGTTGCTGCGGTCAATGTCGCGGTAATTCGCTTCTTTGTTGCGATAGCGCAATTGCCACGCGACTTTGCCCGGCGAAAAGCGGCCGAGCCACAACGGCGTTTCTGCGATTTGCAGGGCCGTGAGCCAGGCGCGGCCGGCGTTGTCGTCGTCGTTCAAATGGGAATAAAGATTCAAATCCCGCCGGCTGATCGCCAGCTCGTTGACCCATTGCACGCCGCGCCAGGGTTGCAGCACCAGCCGGTTGTCTAACACTTCATGGCGTTGCGCGGGCGCGAGCAAAATCACCGGCAAATAGCGCCCCCGGTTTTTGCCGGTAAATCTGTAGTGGCCGAAGCTGACGTAGTTGTAATCGCCCTGGCCTTCGCCGAGATCGCTGAAGGCGACGTCATAATCGCCGGAATCTTTGCCGGCATACACCCAAATCGAATCCCGGCGAACATAATCGCCGCGCTCGGGCGGCGCGGGCAGGCGTGCGCCGTCGCGAAAAGCAAAATCGTCGCCGGCCCCGGCCAGCGCGGTTTGATCGTTTTCGGATAAAGAAAAATCCAAAGGATTGTTTTTGTCGTCGCCTTCGCGCAGCAAAGTGGTTTGAAAATCCAGCTTGCGCTGCCAGGCCGAAGCCCGGCCCTGCACACTATACAAGCTGCGGCGAAAGCGTTCGCCGGAATACTGAAAATCAATCGTGAGGCGCGAATCTGCGGTAATCAAACGCCGGCGCGTGAACGTGATTTGGCCGTTGCCGTATTCGATCACGTAGTCATTATTTTCACCGCGCACCATCAGCTCGCCGTCGATCCACACGCGTTCCGTGCCCGCGAGCACGAGGAGGTCGATTTGGCCGCGATCGCCGGTGAGTTGATATGGCCCTTGCCTGCCTTCGACTCCGGCAAAAGTATTCGTGAAGAACTGGCCGCGTGAAGTCGCCCCGGAAATCGTCATGCCGAACGGTGAGGCGGCGGTATCGGCCGCCATTGCTGTTGTAGTGCGGCCGCCCAGCTCCAATTTCGCGCCCTGTAATTTGCGCGAGTAACGCGCAAACTCGCTGCCGCCGTATTGAATCTCGAAATCCCCTAACGCCGCAGTAAAACGCTCGCTGCGCAGCAACACCGATACTTTGTCGATCTCGCTCAACGTTTGGGTATTGCCTTCCGGCTGGATCGGCGTATTTTGGTCGCTCAATGCCGCGACCACTTCCACGCCTTCGGCGAGCTTGCCTTCGGCTTGCAGCCGCAGGCCGGAATCGACTTTCAGTGCCTGCGCCGTGCCGAGCGAGAGGCCGCGCGTGATGTTGCCGCGCATCGATAAATTCGTTCCCGCACGCGCGGCATAATTGGCGCGGCCGGATTGAACGATTGTGCCCGGGGGTTTTGCCGCAGCGCTTTCCGGCTGCAAGGTTAAAACGGAAAATTTGGTGGGAAGCTGCACCGGCAAGACGCGATAAACCAGCAGCAGTGAATCGCAGGAAGAAGCCTGGCCGAACCAGGTGAGGCGCGCGCGGCCGTAATGCAAATCATAATCGCGTCCGCGCCAGAAAATTTTTTGGCCGCAGCGCAAGGTGTCGGAACGAACGATGATGAAACTGTCGGGCAAAGAAATAACCAGGGTGTCGCGGGCTGCGAGAAAAACGAATTGGCGCGCCGGGAGTGAGCGCGGGAAGGAAGAAGGAAAAGAGGTTTGCGCGGACAAGCCGGTGCAGCAACCAAGCGCAACCAGCAAGGCCAAGGCGATCCGGTGCGCTTTCAGTTTTTCAGAAAACGAAACGGCCGCACGAGTGGAATTAAAACGGCGAATATTTTTTTCTTTTTGAGAAAAGGCAATCATGGACAAAAATTTTTCCCGCCATGGCGAGGGCGGCATGGCGCCGCCAACAATAAATTATGCACTTTCTATGGTTGTCGTGCAATGAATTTTTGTAGCGATTTGCCTTTTGTCATTCTCCTTTATTGGTCAACAGGATAAAATGAGATTGCTTCGCCGATAAAGCCGGCTCGCAATGACCCGTAATAACGCTCGTCATGGCGAGACTTCTATTCGTAAGCTGTGCCTACTCGCTCATGGGCATCGCCAGCGTAAAAAGCTGCACGCGATTGTTGCCGGTATCAAGCACGGCCAGTGAAATCTTCACGTGCAGTTTCGCGATTTTTTGCGCGCCTAAAATAATGACATCTGCGGGCGCGAAAATTTCGTCGGCGCCGTTTCCGGCCTGGCCAAATTCGGCCAAAAGCTCGCCTTCTTTATCAAAGACAAAAATGCGATGGCGGCCGCGATCGGCCGCGAAAATTTTATCCTGCCATTCGGCCAGGCCTGCGGGTTGATGGAGAACGCCGCCGCCGATTTGCCCCAGAAAATTTCCATAAGCATCATACCGCATGAGCGCGTGCCGCAGCGAATCGCTCACCCAAATCTCACCGTTGCGCGTAGCGAGCAATTTTGCCGGCCGTTCCAATTGGCCTTCGCCCGAGCTGAAATCGCCGAAGCTGGCAATGGGCGCGCCGAAAATATCGAAACGCAACACGCGATTGAAATCATGATCCGCGAGGAACAACTCTCCTTGCAAAGAAAGCGTCACGGCCGCAGGATAGCCAAATTGCAAAGCCGTTTCCGACGCCGGATCGGCGGAAAACGCGGCGATGAAATTCAAATCTTTGTCATAGCGTTTGACCCGGCGATTGTTGTAATCCGCAATCCAAACGTCCAGGCCGTTTCCGGCCCAAACCTCCACCGGTCGATCGAACTCTTCATTGCCAAAACCAAAGCCGCCGGTTTCGCGAAAAGTATTGCCGGCCAGATGGTATTTAATGATGCGATTATTGCCGGTATCGGCAATATAAAGATTGTCATTCAAATCGGCCGACATGCCGAGAGCATTGGATAAATGCCTCGCGCCGATTTTTTCGTCGAGAATTGAACGTTGGAAAATAACTTCTACTTGCGCCTGCGCGGCAGCCGTGAAACAAAAAACAAAAAGCCAAGGGCAAAAAGCAATCTTGAATTTGTGGCTGGTCGACGTCATAGATTCTTTAAAGTAAAATCCGTGCTTTTTCGGCAAACATTTTTAAACCGCGAATCGACGCTAATGAACGCTAATAGTTTTCATTCGCATTATTTGGCGCTCATTCGCGGCTGTGCCTTTTTGGGTTCCGGCTCGTCCGGGTTATGCGCCATCTGACTTTAATTTTTACTGGTGATATTCGAGTCTTCCCAGCGCGATCATGCTCTCCAGGTCTTCGCGGTCGTTGGGCGCCTGCAGGTCGAACAGCTCCCGCACCGGCTGCAAGTTTTTCTCTTCGGCCTGCCCTAACATGCGCGTGATATCGGCCAAATCCTGCACGCGCCCGGCTTGCCATTTCAGCAACACCAAATAATGCAACGGCAAAACCGGGAGGCCTTGCGCATCACGATTTTCTTGCGCCGCCGCAATGGCGGCGACCCACCACGGCTCCCGCCCCTCGAGCAGATCAACGGGTGGGCCGTCCAGCGCCTGCCAGGATGAGCCTCCCACTGCGAGCTTGCTGCGCAACTGGTGGCCTGCTGCCAGCAATTTTTGATGCGCCGCTTTGGCATCGACAACGGCGATGATGATACTGAGATCTTGCGTCGCGCGCTCAGGCATGTAAAGCCGGGTGGCAACGGCGCCAATTACGGCGAAGCGAATCGGGGCGAGAACGGTTTCCAAATTAGGCCAATGCATCGTGGCCGTCCTTTTTTTGAGAAATTCCATAGAACTGCCCGAGCCCGGGCGCGAGCGGCGACGTGCAATGTCGATCAATGTGCGCCGCTGAATAATCAGCATGTCATTTGCCATAAGTTTTTAGCCTAATCCACCGATTCAATTTCACGACGCCGGGTTTTGGAATCCGGGAATGATTCGAGCTGTTCTCGTTTTTTCATGAGCACGCGCAAACAAAAATACGCGCCTAATGCGACGCCGATGCTGTCCGCCACCCAGTCGCGCCAATCCGGCGAGCGGCCGGGCACGAAGTATTGATGAATTTCGTCGGTGGCGCCATAAGCCGAGCCCAGAAAAAATGTGAGCCAAAACAAAGCGTGCTTGGTCTGTTCGGATTTAATTTGTTGCAAGGCGCGCAGCAACAAAAACCCGAGCGGCGCATAAATCAACACGTGCGCCCATTTGTCGTCCCACCGGCTCAAGCGCATGGGAGGATCGAGATCGGGAAGCGAAGATTGGATGAACAACACCGCTGCCCATGCGAAGGGCGCGCGGAAGCTTCGCCAAAAGTTATTCGCCATGTTGGGAAGATATAATGACCATTGCAAAACTCGGGCGGTTTCTTTATGAACTCAATCGCAAAAAAGCCTCGGGTAGATGATTCAAAATATCTTCCGCCATCAAGCTCCACAAGCTGAGTTTTTCTTTTGCAACATCTCCGGCCAGGCCGTGCAGGTAAACGCCGAGCCCCGCGGCCATTGCGGGCGCGAGGCCTTGTCCGGCCAGGCCGGCGATCAGGCCCGTCAACACATCGCCGCTGCCGGCAGTGGCCATGCCGGCATTGCCGGTCGAATTGATTAAAACTTCTTCCGTGGGCAAGGCCACGATCGTGGGTGCGCCTTTCAACACGAGAATGTGTCCCAAATTTTCCGCGAGGCGCCGCGCTTGTTCAACCGGTGAGCCGGCCGACAAAGCCTGATCTTCCGCGATCAAACGTTTCAGCTCGCCGGGGTGCGGCGTGAGGATTAACCGGCATTTGCTTTGGCGTATGGTTTTCAAATCGCCGGCGAGAACATTCAAGCCGTCGGCATCGAGCACTAAAGTGCCGGAAAAATGGGACAGGATTTGTTTGACTAATTCCGCAGCCGTGGGAGAAGTTCCCAGGCCGGGACCGAGGGCAACGACATTCGCCCATGATAAGCGCTCGTGCAAAGCCTCGAATGCACCTGCAGCAACTGCGCCGTTGTCATCTTCAGGCAAAGGCAATTTTATCACTTCTGCAACCGCGGCTTCTAAAAACGAAGTCACGGACGCGGGCGCGGCCAAAACGACGAGTCCGGCGCCGGCGCGCATCGCCGCGGTGGCGGCCAAACGTGCCGCGCCGCCAAACCCGCGCGAGCCGGCAATCACGAGAATTTGTCCCACACGATTTTTGAAAGCGTCCGGCGCGCGCTGCGGCAGCCAGCGCGACATGCTGTTGCCGTGCAGCAAGTAACTTGAACCCGCGGCATTTTGATAAGCAAGTTCCGGGAAGCCGATATCGACAACGTATACTTCGCCGGCAAATTCGCGGGCCGGAGAAAAGAGCAGGCCGGTTTTGCGCGCGCCGAAAGTGATGGTGAGCGCCGCGCGAATGCACGGGCCTGCCACAGCGCCGCGGTCTGCGTCCATGCCGGTGGGCAAATCAATCGCGGCCACGGGCTTGCGGCTGGCGTTGATATGATGCACCACTTCGGCGAGATGGCCGTGCAGCGGCCCGCGCGCGCCCGTGCCTAACAAAGCATCGATGATAAAATCCTTTTGGGAGAGATCGGGCAGCTCGCCGCCCGGGCGCAAAGCAACAACGGCGTGTCCGAGCTTTTCCAAAACTTGATAATTCGCCGAGGCGTCGCCGTGCAAATCTTCGGGCTTGCCGGGCAAAAAGATTTCGCAGGCCACGCCGGCTTCGCCGAGCAGGCGCGCGATCACAAAGCCGTCGCCGCCGTTGTTGCCTTTGCCGCAAAAAATCGCCGCGTTCTTGCCGGCCAACGGCTGCCATTTGGCGCGCAGCAGAGCAAAGGCTTCGCGGCCGGCATTTTCCATCAGCACGCGGCCGGGAAGATCCAGCGTTTTAATCGTAAATTCGTCGACCGCCGCCATTTCCTGCGCCGTGACCACGCGCGGAAGATCGAGCAACAGATCGGAGAAGTTGGGAGGAGTGATCATTGGCGCATGGGTAATTTGTAAAGCGTAATGCGTAATGCGCAAAAAATTTGTTGAAATTTAGCTGTATGAAAAGATGAATAAACAACTGCCAAAATCTAAATCGCACATGCCGATTTCCAATAGCCCGATTCGTTTATCAGTTCTCAAGAATGACGACGGCCGTGGCATAATGCTCGGAATGCGACAGGCTGAGATGAATTTGTGTTTGGCCCAAGCGGGACTGCAAACGTTGGCTCAATACCGGCAACGGACGGCCCTCGTGCGCCGTGCGAATGGAAAAATCTTTCCAGGAAAAAGAATCACTCCAGCCCGTGCCCAGCGCTTTGGCGCAGGCTTCCTTGGCGGCAAAGCGGGCGGCGTAGGAAGCGGCGCGATGGGTGCGCGCGTTGCACACGGCGATTTCTTCGGCGGTAAAAATTTTAGCCATGAAGCGCATGTCCCAGCGCGCCAGCATGGCGGCAATACGCGCGATTTCGACGAGGTCGATGCCGATGCCAACAATCATATCGCTTGCTTGTTAAAACCTTTTCCGTTACATTTTCGCGCAAAAAAATTCAGCACAAAGGCGCTATGGCGACGAAACGTTCAGATGCTCCTCTGGTAAACCAGGCTCTGCATGGCGAGCAACAGGCATACGCCGAGCTCATGGCGCGCCATCGCGCCCCTTTGTACAACATGCTCTACAACATGGTGCACAATCGGGAAGAGGCCGAAGACCTGGTGCAGGAAGCATTCATGAAAGCTTTCGCGGCGCTCGCCAGTTTCAATAAAGAATTTGCTTTTTCCACGTGGCTGTACAAAATCGCCATCAATACCACCATCGATCATTTGCGCAAGAAAAAGCTGCAAACCTATTCGATGGACAAGCCGATTCTATCCCAAGAGGGCGAGCTGAAGCGCGAATACGCCGATAGCGATTCTTCCTCGGACAAGGACATTCTTTCCATCGAAAAAAGCTCGCTCATTTCCCAAGCCATTGCCGAGCTCCCGCCGCATTATCGCGAAGCCATCACCCTGCGCCACTCCGAAGAAAAATCCTACGAAGAAATCGCCGAAATCACCCGCGTGCCGCTGGGCACGGTCAAAGCCCGCATCTTCCGCGCACGAGAGATGCTGAAGCATAAGCTCAAAGGAAAGTTGCTGATTTGATAATTGATGTTAGTTGCTGGAGGCTTGTTGCATCCGGTGTGCGGGAGTGCAACTCCCGCACGAGAGTCATCCAGCGACTAGCATCGAGCATCAAGCGACCCTCATTCATATAGCAAATACTTCGCCCTCTTTTCGCGGTAGGTTTTCAGATCGTATTCCAGGGTGCGATAGATCGAATCGGGCTGCACGCCGCGGCGCAGGCGCAGCTTCACCATGTCCGTGCCCATGGCCTGGTCGAAATTTTTAACGCGCGCGGTGTTGAAAATATCGATGGCAGGATAAAGTTGCAAGATCGCGGCCATGACGTGCAATTGCGTCAGCATCGGACGAAACGCGCGCGCTTCGATAATGTGCATCTGCACGCCGGAGAGCTGTTGATCTTTGTTGGAAAAATAATAGGGCCGGTAGTGCAAGGGCCGGAAAACCACACCCGGCAATCTTTTCGCATTCAAGCTATCCGCCAGTTCACGGCCTTTGATCCAGGTTTGACCGATCAGCTCGAACGGCAGCGTGTAACCCACCCCTTCATTCACCACACCTAACTCGCCCAAACAGCCCGCCGCCGCGATGTGAAATACCGTGCTCGCCTGCGGCACATGCGGAGAAGTGAGCACCCACGGCAGCCCGGTGTCTGCGAACAGCATGTTTCTTTTCCAGCCTTGCATGGGCACAACGGTCAAATCCGCGCCGAGCGCAAATTCTTCATTGAGATATTTTGCCAGCTCGCCGGCGGTCAAGCCATAAATGTAGGGAATCGGATAAAGCCCGATGAATGATTTGAAGCGCTCGTCGAGCATGGGGCCTTCGATTAATTCACCGCCGAGAGGATTGGGGCGATCCAACACCAGAAAAGGAATGCCCTGCCGGGCCGCGGCTTGCATGGAAAGCGCCATGGTGTAAATGTAGGTATACGCGCGCGAGCCGATGTCTTGAATATCATAAATCAACACCTCGACGTTTTGCAGCATTTGCGCCGAGGGGGCGCGATTTTTGCCATAGAGGGAATACACCGGAACGCCGGTGCGTTCGTCGTTGAAATCATCGACGTACTGGCCGGCAAAGACGTCGCCACGCACGCCATGCTCGGGGCCAAATAATGCCACGAGCTTGACTTCAGGTTGAGCATGCAGCGCATCGATCGTGGAAACCAATTGCGCAGTCACGCCGGTGGGATTGGTGATCAAGCCGAGACGTTTGCCGCGAATCAAATCCATCTTTTCCGACAACAATACTTCGATGCCCGGTTTGACTTGAGCGTGCAATAAAAAAGCAAAAGGCAAACAGCAAAAAGAAAACAACAAACAGAAGGAGGCGGCGGTGTTTTTCATGAAGAGGTCCGATTCAAAGCAACTCTTATAAGTTTATTTTTTTGTAGGAATTTAGCCGCCTGAAGTCATCATGCCGTTCTGGAAGAATCTTTTTAAGCATTTAGTAAAATGTCCAAATGCGAAGTATTCCCAGTGCTGAAAAAGATTCTTCCAGAATGACAGTGCTAGGGGGATTCAACTTCAAACGGCTAAACTCGTACTATTTTTTTAAATCAGGCAGGCTCTTTCTGGGCAAGCCTATAATTTCTTGCGATACCTCCAAAACACGCGCGCAATTTGGGCGCCGGCATAGTGCAAATAAAAACCGTGCGGCCCTACCCAGGGAATGATGGCGAGACGATGGCCTTGCGTTTTGAGATCGGCAAGGCATCGTTGCAGCAACAGGCCGCCGAGACCGTGGCCGCGATAAGCCGGATCGGTTCCCATGGGGCCAAACCAGCCGGTGTTGAGATTGTTGCTGTCGTATGCCGAGAACGCAATGATTTGATCCTGCCGCAGCGCCAGATGGAGCGTGATGGGATAATTCATCAACGCGCGCTCCACTTCCGGAATCCACGCGGCCCAATGTTGCCGCAAAAATTCAAATAGATCGTCGCGATCGCCCATGATGGCGCGGCGGATTTCGAAGCCCTGTGCGCGCAGCGCTGCTTCCTCGGCGCCGGTGTCAAAAGCGCGACGGTGCAGATCGACTTCCATGTTCGCGGTTTCGCCGAAGCGCTCGTAGCCGCGGCGCTCGAAAAAAGCCAGCAACTCGGTATAGCGCGGGTCAATGCCGGGTTGCAAATAATTCGGCGCGGAATCGAACACGCGCATCAAAGAAGCGCCTTGATTTTTAAGCTCACTTTCGAGGGCCTCCAGCAACTGCGTGGCGCAACCCCGGCGGCGATAAAGAGGATCGACGATCAAGAGCTTCACAAAGCCGATCAGTCCGTTGGCGTCCCGGCGCGCCGTGCCGGAGACGAAGCCGGCAATGCGCTGATCGTATTCGGCAATCAGATTAAGCTGCGGTTGATACGCCGGGTCGTCAAAAATTTTTTCGTCCAACAATTCCGGAGTCAGGCGGTCATGCACGGCGCTGCGATTCCATAACGATAGAACGTTGGCAAGATCGTGATCGTGCAGTGGGCGCAAGTTCATGGCTTTTCCACCTCCGCGGGCTCGATGCAAGCGCTCATGGAGCCCCGGCAATGCGGAATGCGCCAATCCGCGCCGAAGGCATGAATTTGGTCGCGCTTCAATTCCGCGCGCTCGAGCGTGGTGGTGTCGACGATCACGCGGCCGTGCGCGTCAACTTCGCAGGCCATCAAAAAAGCCTGCTCCCGCGTATGCTGAAAAAGTTTCATGAGCATTTCGATCACATAATCATAAGTATGATCGTTGTCATCGAGCAAGACCACGTGATACCGGGGAATCAGACGGGTGCGGCTGCGTTCTCGCAGGCGCGGTGATTTGGCCGGGGCGACAACTTCCATAAACCTTCATCATAACAAAAAAAGCATAATCCCGAGGCCGGAACCATGCTCATTCCGAAACCGCAGAAAATTTGTCAATGTTCACTGCGGCGCTCTTTTTTGTAGGCGTTGATTTCATCGCGGAGGCGGGCCGCGTCTTCATAACGTTCCTCGTCCACCGCTTTTTGCAGCTCATGATTCAAGCGCTCCATGCGATCCATGGGCTGTGGCCGTCCTTCGCCCTCCACGTCGCGCTCCGCGTCGCGCTCGGAAACCGAGGCTTTGCGCATCACTTCTTCGGATACGAAAATCGGCGCTTGCGTGCGCAAGGCCAGTGCTATGGCATCGCTGGGCCGGGCATCCACTTCCACGCTGCGGCCGTTGAGTTTGATGCCGACGACGGCGTAATAGGTATTCTCGCGCAAATCGCTCACCACGATGCGCGAAATGCGCGCTTCGATGGAATCCAGCAGACTTTTCATTAAATCGTGCGTGAGCGGGCGCGGGGGAATGATGTTTTCCATTTGTAAAGCGATGGCTTGCGCTTCGGACGAACCGACGACGATGGGCAGCCAACGATTGTGCACGTCGTCGCGCAAAATCACCACGAAACGATTTGCCGTCGTATCCAACGTAACCCGATCGACGCGAACAGAAACTAACATGAGCAACCTTCCGGACTTGGCAATGAAATGAAACATTTTAAGTTGAAAGCCTTGAGAGCGGCAAAATCGATCTGCAATCTGCGCGGAATATTAAAGATTAAATGGTAAACAGTCAAGCAAAATTCCGGCGTGATTTTGAGAGGAGGGGAGAAGATTGAAGAATTTGTAATGAATTTTTTGCTCTAAAACCACTTTTGCAATCCCGCCGCGCACAAGCGCGCGTTTGCCCAAGCTGCAGCTTTTTCTTCCAACGGAATTTCCGGGGGCGGGAATAATCAATCTCCATCAAATGCGACATGCTGCTCAACAGGCGTTGGCGTTTGTCAAAATACTCGCGATACCCTTCGCCGCGCTTGTTGGTTGGAGAAAGCACTTCGAGGGCGGTAATTAATTCGCGACCGGATACATCACGAATTTCAATGGAGATCTGCGGCACGCGCGCCGGAATCAATGATTGTGAAATCATTCTGCCGAAGAATTATTCTGCCGTTGGGATTCGGTTTGCATGGTTAGGCTTTTTAATAGTCTTGCCCGAAATTGTTTTGCCTTTCTTTGGCGACACCTTAATAGTTATGAAAATTTAAGATTAGTCTCACGCCGCGTTTTTCTGCAAAAATCCCAGCGCGATCAAAACTTGCCCGAGATAATACGCCGGCCAGATGAGATAAACGCTGAATGCCAGCGGCCGCACGAACGTGGTGAAGCCGATCAACGCATCTGAAAACAAATAGAGCAGCACACCGGCAACGACCCAACGGGTGGGATAATCGGCAAGAATGGCGGCGATCGCCATCGTGCTGATCGCGGCCATATAAACCGAAATCGGAACCAGCATTGCTTTGGGCAAATGCGGAACGAGAATCCTGGCCATGATCAAACCAACCACGATGACAACCACGATCAGAATTTTATTGCCGGAAGAGAGCGGAGCAACAGGAATGACATTCGGCCAGAATGCGGCGATATAAAGCAAGTGGCCGCAGAGGAACGCGGCCACGGCGGGCAAAAACAATTTCGTGCGGTCGAGATCCAACAACACGTCTCCGGCGCTATGGCACAACAACGCCGCCGCCAGCCACAACTCTTGCGCAGAGCGGCGTTGCTGCCAGACGATCACGGCCAAGCTCGCGATCGCGAGCCATTTGATGAGCCAGCGGCCGGCATAAGTTGGAAATGCGACAGAAGCCCAAAAGACCAGCGCGGCAAGAAGCGAAAGCGCCAACGCTGTGCGTTCGATATTGTGCCAGTGCAGCAAAAGGATAGGGCAAATCATGGCGCTTGTCTTTGCGCTTGTTTGCGTTGCCGGGCGTCGGAAACGCCGGCGCGCTCTTGATAATTTTCGAGACGCAAAATGCGCAGCAATTTTTCAAACCAAGCCAGGCGGCGGCGCAGCGTGAAATTGCCGCGTTGTTTGAGATAGCTGGTAAATAGCAAAAGGAAAAAACTGAAGAGAAAGATAAAAATCCACAACAGAAAAGCCGTGAGCCGGTCTGCAGAAAAATCCGTGATCAAGTTTTTGCTGGCGTTAAAAATTTTAGTGAAGCCGGCAATACTCAACAACAGGGCCAACGCTTGCACCAGCCAGCGCAGATTCAGTTTGATCATGAGGGCACGATCACCGGTTGTGCAGATAAAGGCGGATTAGCCTCCACTAATTTTCCATTCGAATGATGCCCTTGCGCCTCGAGGTATTTTTCAACCTCCATTGCCGCCTGGCAGCCCATGCCGGCTGCCGTGACCGCCTGGCGGTAATAATGATCGACCACGTCGCCGGCTGCGAACACGCCTTCCACGCCGGTCATGGTGCGATGCTTCAGTTTGAGGTATCCGAGGGCGTCGGTTTCCACCTGGCCGGCCAGAAAAGCGGTGTTAGGCTGATGCCCGATGGCCACGAATACGCCGCCGATCGGCATTTCCGTTTTGCTGCCGGTCTTGAGATTTTGCAGCGTCACGCCCGTCACCGTGTTCTTCTTCACGTCGTGAATGCCGGTGATGGTGCTGTTCCAAATGAAACTGATTTTGGGATTGTTGAACGCGCGCTCTTGCATGATTTTGGAAGCGCGCAGCTTGTCGCGGCGATGCACGACGTAAACTTTGCTTGCAAATTTGGTGATGAAATTGGCGTCTTCCATCGCGGTATCGCCGCCGCCGGCGACGATGACTTCCTGATTGCGAAAGAAGGCGCCGTCACAAGTGGCGCAAGTGGAAACGCCGTGGCCGATCAATTTGCGCTCGTCGGGCAAGCCCAGCAGCTTGGCCGAAGCGCCCGAGGAAATGATGACGGTTTGCGCTAAATGTTTTTGTTCGCCGACAAAAATCTCGAACGGCCGCTTGCTGAAATCGACCGCGGTGACCGCGTCATGAATATGTTCCGCGCCGAAATGCTGCGATTGCTGGCGCATGTTTTCCATCAATTCCGGCCCCATGATGCCTTGCGGAAAGCCGGGAAAATTTTCCACCAACGTCGTTAAAGTTAATTGTCCGCCCGGCTCCGGCCCGGCAAACACCAACGGTTTCAAATTCGCGCGGCCGGCATAAATCGCCGCGGTGTAGCCGGCCGGGCCGGTGCCGATGATGATGACCTCTCTGATTTCATCCACAGACATGATTTATTCGTCTCATTTCAAAATGCCCGGATCATTTTTTTACAGTTCCATAAAATCTTGAACGCTTATGCCCGCAGCTTTGCCATTTACTCTACCCCAACTGGAACCGCGATGCTCATACGGGTATTCTTGGTCAATTTGACTGCATCAAATCCCAGCGGCTCGCCCCGTTCACGTCGATAAGCAACCATCATCTTTAAGACCTCGACGCAATTGAAAATCGCTTCTTCAATCGTATCTCCTTCGGCAAATGCGCCTCGCATGCTCGGCACCGAAGCTAAATAACCCTCGCCGTTTTTTTCGACGAGAAAAGAAAACAAAATCGTTTTTTTATTTTTCATGGCGAATTTCTCCTTTTATTCTACCCCCCGATCTGCGACATATTCCTTTCCGGCTTGATGAAAGTGGCGAGATTGATCTGATGCCCTTCTTCTTTTTTCCAAACCGCGTCGCGAATCATTTTTGCCAGCTCGGCATCCGTTGCGCCTTCGCGCATCGGGGTTTTGAGATCGGTTTCTTCGAGTGAAAACAAACACGTGCGAAAATGCCCGTCCGCGGTAATGCGCACACGATTGCAGGAATAACAAAACGGCTCGCTCACCGAGCTGATAAAGCCGATTTCGCCGCGGCCCTCGGCAAAAACGTAAGTATCCGCCGGCACGTGATCGGCGCGCGTTTCCTTGGGAAAAACCAAATAGCGCGCTTGCACCAGCGCCAAAATTTCCGCAGTGGACATGACTTTGTCGCGGCTCCACACGCCTTCGCCGTCGAGCGGCATGAATTCGATGAAGCGCACTTGATAATCCCGTTCGCGCGCAAACTCGACCAGCGGCAGCACTTCGTCGTCGTTGAAGCCTTTCATGATGACGGTATTTATTTTTACCGGCCGGATCGGATACTTCGCCAATTCCTCCAGGCCGGCCATTATTTTTTCATACGCCGGCCGCCGCGCCATGTCATTGCAACGCTCGGGCGAAAGCGAATCCAGGCTGACGTTGATGCGGCGCAAACCGGCGCGGTATAATTCGCCCGACAATTCTTTTAAGAAATAACCGTTCGTGGTCAACCCCAAATCTCTCAAGCCCGGCAGCGGTGCGATCATGGCGACCAATTGCGGCAAATCTTTGCGCAAAGTCGGCTCGCCGCCGGTCAAGCGAATTTTTTGGATACCGAGCGCAATAAACAATCTCGCCAGCCGCACGATCTCTTCGAACGTGAGAATATTCCGGCGCGCCAGCCATTGCATACCTTCTTCCGGCATGCAATAGCGGCAGCGGAAGTTGCAGCGATCGGTGATCGAGATGCGCAAATTGGTGACGACGCGGCCAAAGGAATCGATTAAAGGTTTCATTTTTATCTTTGTGGGCGAACCCAATTGCCTGGTGAACGCCGCGATAAGCTTGCGATCCAGCCGGCTTTCATTTCACTGCCCTTCAGGAAAAATCTTTTGAGGCGCCGGCGCTATTTCCCAATTTTACCAAGATTCTTTCAGAATGACAAGCAACATTTATTTCAAATTCACTTGTAAAGTCACCGTCGGCGCGAACCCCAAAGTTGTCACCTCGCGCACGAGGGCCGGGTTGGGGTTCAAAAGATATTCGCGATACCACACATTCTTGTGATCATAAAGATTGAAAATCGAAAGCCCAAAATTCCAATCCAGCCAGGCGCTGTTGAACGCGCGCGAGAAGCCGAGGTCCATGCGATGATAGGCCGGCAGCCGGCTGCTATTTTTGCCGCCCGCGTCAATGTCGCTGCGCGAGCTGCCTTCAAGCAATGTGAGATTTTCGGGCGCGGTATAGGGCGCGCCGGAAGCGAATGCCCAGGTCGCAGCCAAATTCCATTTGCCGAGCTGGTAATTGCCCACCAGTTTGATCTCGTGCCGGCGATCCTGGCTCGCGGGATAAGGCGCCCCATGATTAAACGGGAAAATGCGATACTGCACTTGCGCGCGCGTATAACTAGCCCAGCCGTGCAATTTTCCACTTTTCTTCTGCGCTAGAAATTCGATGCCCTTGGCCACGCCGTTGCCGAGAAAGAAAAGGTTTTCCGGCCCGGCTTCGGGGGAGCGGCGGAAACGTTGGGAAAACTCCGCAACGCCTGCAAGATTTTTATGATAGGCTTCGGCCTCCAAAACATAATTTTGATTTTCATAAGCCGCGCCCAAAATTTTATGTTCGGCAAAACTGGGCTGAAGCTGTTTATCGGCCAGCAGCCAAAAATCGCGATTGCCTTCCAGCACATTTTCATTCGTGATGCGATTGACGAATTGCCGGTATTCTCCCCACGCGCCTTTGAGCGCAAGCCCGCCCGGCAGAGGCAAGCGCAGTGCGGCGCGCGGCTCATAATATGTTTTTTGTGTCGGCTCGTAGCGTGTCGCGCGCAGGCCCAACGTCAGCTCAAGCGGGCGAAAAACCTGCCATTTGTTTTGCAGATAAAACGCATATTGCTCTGCCGCTTCATCGCGGCGAAGAATATCGACGGTATCGTTCGCGGTAAAATTGACCTGCACATTGGTGCGCGCCAGCCACGCGCCAAATTCCAAACGATGCGCTTGATGCACTTGCCATTCATGATCCAGTCGCAACGTGGCGTCGCGGACTTCATTTTTTTCCGTCGAGCTAAATGCGCGCGCAGCCGGGTTTTGAGCCGCATCGGCATTCAATCCGCGCCGGCTGGCGCTGGTATAACTGGAGTAAGCTGCGAGCAGGCTCGAATAAAAACCGTCGCTCCACACGCGCGACCAATTTGCGCTGGCGCCGGTATTACCCCATTCCGTCAGATTTTCCGTTGCTGCCGGCCCGGCGTTAGGCAAGGGGAGCTCACTCAAATTTTGCGATTGATCCAAGTAGTCATTGCCATGATAAAAGCTCAAAGACAAGCGATCGCCGCCGGCAAGAGAATACGTCAACTTGCCGTTCAAATCGAAATAATAGAAATCCGGGTTTGCCGTGATCGCTTGCGGGCGGACGGGCGTGCCGTTGCCATTGCTGGCCGGATTGGAACCGTTTCCGGATCTGTTTTGACGGGTGATCGCGCCGTAGATTTTGTCATAAAGATCGCTCTTGATGAAATCCGTATACGAGCGCCGCGCGGAAAACAGCCAGGCGCCGCGGTTCGCAATAGGCGCCTGCACGAGAACGCTGCCGCTCAACAGATTCAAGCCGGCGCCGGCTTGAAAACGATCGCAACGACCGGACTTGCCGGTCAGCTCGACAATGCTCGAAGTTCTGCCGCCGAATTTTGCGGGAAAGCCGCCTTTGAACACGCGCACGTCTTTGATCGCCTCGGTATTGAATGCGCTGATGAAACCGAAGAAATGATCGACGTGATAAATCGTCATGCCGTCGAACAACACCAAATTTTGATCCGGCGTGCCGCCGCGCACATAAAGTCCGGACGAGCCGTCATTCACACCGCTAATGCCGGGCAAAAGCTGCAACGCGCGAAAAACATCCGCTTCACCGGCGGAAGGCAGGCGGGAAATTTGCCCCGGCGCAAAGCGCACTTGCGCCGGCTCTTCTGCTACTTGCATGGTTTGCACGTTTTCCGCCGTCACCGTCACTTCTTTGCCGCGCAAAGCATGTTGCTGCATGCTTACGGCAATCGTTTCTTTGCCGTCGACCAGGCGCACAGGCACGTCGAGAGTTTCATAACCGATGTAACTCACGCGCAACGTGCATAACCCGGCCGGCACATTCACGAGCACGAAATATCCCTCGACATTCGCAAGCGATCCGTGCGAGGCGCAGCGGAGGGCGACATGGGCGTAGGGCAGCGTCTCGCCGCTTGCCGCCGCTTTAACATAGCCTTTCAAATTGACCCGGCGTTTGAGGATAACGATTTGTCCGTCCGGCATGGCTTGATAGGTGAGCGGCGTGGGTTTGAGCAGCTCTTCCAATGCCTGGCGCAACGTCACGCCGTAGCACACGCAACTGACGGTGAGGCCTTTTACCAGACCGTCGTGATAAACGATTTGCAGTTTGGTTTGCGCGATTAAATTTTGCAAAGCCTCGCGCAGCGCGACTTTCTCGACATCGAGATTTACTCGTATCGAATCGAGATTCGTTCTCTCTTCTTCTTTGGCAATGGCAAAGCCGGAGCCTGTCCAAAACCACAAGAGCAAAAACACATGGGATCTGATTCTTTTCATCGTCATAAAGTATATTTTTCATCAATAATAAGCAGATTCCCGGCCAAACCCTATTGGATTTTCCCTTCATTCTAATACGTCGTTTTCGTCAAATACCCTATGGTTAAATTTGAAAGACTCCGGTTGCGAGACAAGCTGAATTTGGCTACATTTATTTTGTCTTTCAAAAATCTTTGCTCTTGTTGCACACATTAAACTTGTAAAAGAAGAAATTCAAGCCAGGTGAAGTCAATCGCTCCATGAAAGCCTTTGCAGCACAAACCGATGCGGAATTGTCCGCTGCGATCAAAGCGGCGGATCACGCGGCTTTCAAGGCGCTCTACTATCGCTATTTCGAAGCCTTGTTCCGCTTTCTGTGGCGGCAAACGAGCGACGCCGAGCTGGCCAAAGATCTCGTGCAGGAAATTTTTCTGCGCGTGTGGAAAAACCGTGCGAACCTCGACCCCGCGCAATCGCTTAAATCGTATCTTTATCGTATCGGCCACAATTTGGTTATCGATCATCACCGCCAAAACCAACACCCGGTAAATTCTCTGGAAGCACATCCCGAAATCGAGCCGTCGTATACCACCGAGGACAATTTTGATCTGCAAAACAAAATCGCTTTTGCCATTCAAAGCCTGCCGGAGCCGATTCGTCTGGTCTTTACGATGAATCGCTTCGAAGGCGTCAAATATGCGGAAATCGCGGCAGCGTTGGACCTTTCCGTAAAGACGATTGAGGCCCGGATGAGCAAAGCGTTGGCAATCTTGCGCGAAAAACTGGCGCCCTTTCTGGTGAGCATGTTGATATGGCTGGGAAACGTCTTTCTTTCAATTGTGAATTTGTCCGCCAATTAACACCTCGCTGTTATCCCGGGAACTTAATCACACCCTTTTCAAGGTTTAAAACCTTGAAAAGGGTGGTTACTTGGAATAGGGTTTTTACGGAAAACCTCGTATTAGATTTCAGAAAGCACGAACACACTCAGTCGACCAATCAAGAATCCTAGGCCCTGATGGCGGCGAAGTTTGCGCGTGCGATGAAATCAAACGACAGGTTCTGTAAAAATCAACTGCCAGGAGGTACGTTAAATGGTGAAACGCATTTTTCTCTCAACCTTCGCTTTGCTTGCCGGCGCGGGAATTTTTCTCGCCGGCTGCGAGTCGATGACGGAACCGGAAACTGCCGGGGAAGAAAGTATCGCGCTGGAAGAAAGCTTCGACATCTCTGCGATGGAAAATCAGGCGAGCTTGCTCAAGGCTGCGGGCGCAAATTTGGACAGCGCCAACGGTTTCTTTTTGCTGCGCTGGAATGAAGCGCCGGCGCATTTGCAAAACGACAATATGCTGCGGGGACATGCTTCTTCCGTGGTATTCGCGGCGCCCTCGATACCGCGAGATTTTACAGCGGCGGGCTTGGATATGGGATCGGTTGCCGTTGCGATCGGTTCCGATAAATTCGATCTGCGCAAAATCGTGAATGCCTTATCCGGCGTGCGCTATGGTGAGTCCGGCGGCGGTCCGCGCGGGCCTCGTGGCGGCGTGGGCGGCCCTCACGGGGGCCAAGGTGGGCCGCATGGCGGCAGACCTGAAATCGTCAACATTCCGTTTGTGGCCGGCGGCAATTATCAGTTTGAAATCACCGGCTCCGATCAAGTTGCGGCCATGAAACTGGATATCACCGCGCTCGCGCAATTGGTGAAAATCACCGGCTTCACGGATGGACAAAAAATCGATATTGCTCGAGATTTGCTGGTCACATGGGAAGGCGAGAGCACGGCGAATGACATGGTGTTGGTGCTGGGGCCGATGATGAAGCGCGGACGCTCGGGCGGCGCCGGCCAACGGGTGCAGCCGTTCGTGCAACGCCTCAATGCCGCTGACGGCGGTTATACGATTGCCGCGCAAGTTCTGCAGGATTTGGTTAGCGCCTCCGGCGCGGAAGCGCTCAGTTTGCGCCTGTCGCAAGGCGTGCATCGCGAAATCAATGACGCCAATATCGGCAAGATTTTCGTCACCGCCGGCAGCGGCGACTGCGTAAGGCTGGCGGTAAAGTAATTGACCCGGTTGTACTCCCATAAAAATTGAGTGCGCCGGCGCGACCCGAGCAGGTGCACTCAATCTTTTTAATAATGGAAAACATGATGACCGTTGGCTACAAATTAAAGTCGATGTCATGAACAGCTCAGATCAAATCACATTATTCACGCGCTATTTCTCCGGCGAAGCGACGGCAGAAGAACGCGCCGAAGTCGAAGCGTGGCGGCAAGCTTCTTCGGACCATCAGCGCGCTTTTGCTGAATTTGAAAGAATCTGGCAAAACGCCGCGGAGGAATTGCCGCATCTTCCCAACGTCGATCAAGGATGGATGGAATTGTCTGCCCGGCTGGGCTGGTCCGAGGAAGAAGGGCGGGCTGAAATTCCTCTGCTGAAAACGGCGCCGCTGCTCGCGACGAGAAAATTCAATTGGAGTGATCGCTACGCCCGGGCCGTTGCTGCTGCGATTCTTTTGGGATTTGCCGCGATTCTTTATCAATTCTTTTTCAACGCCAATGCGCTGCAAAAAATAAACACGACGTATGCGCAACAGCGCAGCGTGGAATTGCCCGACGGTTCTCTGGTACAACTGAATCACGACAGCGAAATACAATTTGCCCAACATTTTGCCGATTCCGCGCGCGAGGTGACGTTGCGCGGGGAGGCCTATTTTGAAATCAAGCGCGCGCCGCGGCCCTTCATGATCAACACCGGCAACGCGCAAATCAAAGTTCTGGGAACGAAATTCGGCATTTGGGCTAGAAACGAGCAAACCCGCATAACCGTGCGTGAAGGCCGCGTGTCATTCCGCGCGTTGGCAGCGCCGCCCGCAGCAGCAGTTATTTTAACCGCCAATCAAGCCAGCGTTTGCCGCAAAGACGGCGCACCGGCATCGCCTCAAAGCGTCGATGCCGGCCATTTATTGGCCTGGCGGGAGGGGAAAATTATTTTTGACGAAACTCCTCTGGCGGAAGTGCTCGCGGAGTTGCAGCGTGTTTATAACGTTACCATCACTTTGGCGAACCCCGCGCTCGGCGCGCATACCATCACCGGCTCGTTTCACCAAAAGCCCGTGGCCTCCGTGCTCGCTTCGATTTGCTTGACGTTGAATTTGCAGTTTGCGCAGCAGGGCAATAACTATGTGGTCGGGGAGTAAAGAATTTGCCGCAAGCCGACTTCACCTCAGGCACATGCATAGCGGTCCATTATGTGAGTGTAAGTGACGTTTCTTGCAGTGCCTTGCCGTTCTCTCGCGGCGTGTCGTCTGGCATGACCAGCATATGATAGCCATAATTAAGCAAGATATCCGTTGTTTTATCTGCAGCGAATTCCATCAGCTCGAATTCACGCACTTCAGCTTCAGGGGCTGTGACATTGATCCAAAGATCATTTGGATTTTCGGGGCTCGGTGTTACATCAATGAATTCAACTTCTGGAAAACGCTTTTGAATATCTTCGACAAGCTTTTCAATGATTTCTCTCTGTTTGAGATTAAACATGGGATATCTCCTTTCGAAGGACTTCGATAAATTCTTCAGCTTTTCCCAGTTGCCGCTTTGCTTTGTTTTGACTAATTGCAGCAATACTGTAATCAGCTTTGCCGCGAACGGCTTCTGCCTCTTGCAAATACGATTTGAATTTGTTTTGCAGGATCTTCCGGCGATGGATCAGCTCATTGGCAAATAGAGATTGTATCTGAGCGTGATCAAAATGCTTCTTGGGATCGAATGAAAAACCCTTCGACAACAAGATCGCAACAGCTGCTTGAAACATGGCAAAATATGCGCGATTCGCACAGGCATTATAAAGACTATTTTGCTGACACAATTGAGCAGCCGAAAGATTCTCGAGCGCTTTTGACAAAAAGAGGAAAGCTTCCACGCACCTTCCTTCCGTTCATGTTCGTTTGAATTTGTGTTTAGTTACTTTTTAGTGTAAAATCAAGGAAAAATTTTGACGCCGATGCCAATCGGGCAAGGCACGGGTTGGGATTGTTGCTCCGCTAAAACCTCATAGAGCAGGAGCGCACCATTCGATCAAAGTTGCCTTTGACCAAATTCTTCAGCCCGAAATTTTGAAGCAACGCCGGCCCTTTCTTCGTTACTTCAACACGGCAATTTCCGGCGGCAGCAATTTATACAGCACCGGCGTCACCAACCGCGCCAGCAACGTCGAGCTGACCAATCCGCCGATAATCACCCATGCCAGTGGCGCATACAATGCGGAGCCGCCAATCGCGATCGGCAACAAGCCGCCGACCGCAGTCATCGTCGTCAACAGCACGGGCACGAAGCGAACCTCGCCGGCTTTTTGCACCGCTTCGTCGAGGCTCATCCCCTGCTCGCGCAGTTGATTGGTAAAATCGACCAGCAAGATCGAGGTTTTTACTTCGATGCCGACGAGCGCGACAAAGCCGATGATCGCAACGAACGACAATGAATTGCCGGTTAAAAAGAGCATGGCGAGGCCGCCCACCACGCCGAGCGGCACCACCGAAAGCACGATCAGCGTGCTTTTGAACCCGCGAAATTCCAACACCAGCGTCGCCAGCACGCCGAAGATGGCAATCAAAATCGCCGTGCCCAACCCGCCGAAACTTTCCTGCCGGCTTTCAATCTCACCTGCCGGAATATAACGATAGCCCGCCGGAAATTTCATCGCTTCCAATTTGGACAAAATCGTTTTGGTTACTTTGTCGGTGTTGTAACCGGTTTTGACGAAAGCAGTGAGAATCACCGCGCGTTCTTTGTTGTAATGATCGATGCGCGTGGGCGAAGCTTTAAATTCCAGCGCCGCCAAATGGCGCAACGGAATTTGCGCGCCGGTTAACGACGCCACATAAATGTCATCGAGCGCGGCGAGGCCGGGCTTGCCGTTTCTCGGCAAAGTCAAATTGATGTCATATTCATCCCCGTCCTCTTCGCGAAACTTGCCCGCGCTGATGCCGGCCAGGCTCATGCGCACCGTGCGCTGCACCTCGGCCGCCGGCACTCCCAGCAATCCCGCCTTGTCGTGATCTAACGCCACTTTGAAATCGGTTTTGGCAATTTTCACCGGGTTGTTGACGTACAATGTGCCCGGCGTAGATTTGAAAATTTCTTCCACTTCGCCCGCCAGTTTCTTCAGCGACTCCAAATTTTCACCCACCAAACGCACGGCAACGGGTGCGTCAATCGGCGGCCCGTTCTCAAATTCTTTCAGCTCGATTTTCGCGTTGGCATAACTCGCAAAAATGCCGCGCAGCTCGTCAAAAAATTTTGGGGTGCGGGCGGCGCGATATTTGTGCACTTCCACCAAAATTTCGGCGACGTTGCTTTTTTCATTGCGCGTGGGAACATTGTAATACACGAACGGATTACCTTTGCCAAGGTTGGTCATATAGCTTTTAATTTCGGGCCGGCGGCGCAATTCTGCTTCCACGAAACGCGTGGCTTTGCCGGTTTCGGCGAGGCTGCTGCCTTCGGGCGTTTCAATGGTAATGCGAAATTGCGGCAAGCCCGCTTTGGGAAACAAGCTGAAGCCGATCACCGGCACGAGCACCAGGCTGGCGGCAAACAAACCGGCGGTAAGCGCGAGAGTTTTAGCGGGCCGTGCAAGCGACCAGCCTAACAATCTTTTGTAAGTGAAATCGATGAAGCGTTGCAAGCCCTGGAGAAAAATATTGCCGTGCTCTTCTTCATTTTCGCGCAGCACCCGGCTCGCCAAAAACGGAATGATCGTCAACGACACCAATAACGAAGCCAGTACCGTGGCCACCACCGCCACCGGCATGCTGCGAATGTAATCACCGGCGGCGCCGGGCAGAACCAGCAGCGGCAAAAAAGCAAAAATGAGTGTGGCCGTGCAGCCGGTCACGGCCACGCCGATTTGTTTGGTGGCTGCAATCGCCGCCTGCATGCGGCTCACGCCCTGGCGCAAAAAGCGCGTGATGTTTTCTACGACGACGATAGAATCATCGACCAACAAGCCCAGCGCGATCACAAAGCCCACGATGCTCAACTGGTTGAGATTGAAACCGAACGCCTCCAGCAGAAACAAACCGATCAACAGCGAGAGGGGAATCGAGATCATTACGATCAGCGAGGCGCGCAAGCCCAGGGGCAAAAGTGTAATCAACACTAAAACGATGGCGAGGGCAAAATCGCGATACAGACTTTGCAGGCGCGCGGCCACGTTTTGCGAGTGATCGAAGCCGGGGTGCAAAGAAATATTTTTCGGCAGCTCCCGGGAAAAGGCGTCGATTTCCGCGCCCAGATTTTTGCGCACGTCGAAAATGTTTTGGCCGGCCTTTTGATTGGCGGTCACGAACACCGCACGCCGGCCATTGTAGCGGCCCGCATAAGTCTGATCGGCATAATTCCATTCCACCTCCGCGATTTCTTGCAAGAACACGGCCTGGCCCGCCGCCGCGCCCACGATCGTGCGGCGGATTTCGTCGAGCGATTTGTAATTGCCGCTGGTTTTAACGTTGAATTTTTTGCCGCCCACGTCCACACTGCCGCCGGGAATGTTGGCATTGCTCGATTGTATCGCGCCGAGCACTTGCGCCAAAGGAATGCGAAGCTGTGCCAGCTTGCCCAAATTCAAAGCCACGCGCACTTCGCGCTCGGGATAAGCCAGCTTCTTTGCTTCCTTCACTCCGCTCACGGACTTCAAGCGTTTGCGCAGCTTTTCAGCTTGATCTTCGAGGTCGCGATACGGCGCGGTCTCGGATACCAACGCGATTTGTAAAATGTTGACGTTGGTGGTGTTGAAGTGAATGGTTTCCAAAGCCAGCAAGTCTGCCGGCAGATCGTCGCGAATGCTGTTGATCTCGCGCAGCACTTCGTCATATTTTTTGTCCGCGTCCACGTGCGTCTCAAATTCAACGCGCATGTTCATCAAGCCGTCTTCGATCTCCGTGCGCACGCGCTTCAAATCGTCGAGCTCGTTGATTTTTTCTTCGAGCGGATCGACGACGAGTTGCTCGAGATCCACCGGACTCGCGCCGGGATAAATCGCGATAATGGCATAAGTGGGATTCGGAAACGAAGGATCTTCCGAGCGCGAAATATTGATAAACGTGTTGATGCCAATGGCGATGAGCGCCACGAAAACCACGATGGTGAATTGATAGTTTTTGACGGAGTATTCTGCGATTTTCATGAGGGCCTCAGATTCTTTACGGATTACGAATTACGGCTTAACACGTAATGCGTAATGCGTAAGGTTTGCGATACGCGTTTCTTCTTTAAGGAACAATTCTTACCCGCGCGCCGGCAGTCAGATACGCCGCGCCCGCGGTGACGACTTCCGTAACATTTTCCAACCCAAAGCTGATCGCTGCTTGCTCGCCGTGAATAAAGGCCACGGTCACGGCTTGTTTCCTGGCGGTGTTTTCCGGCGCGATGGTGTAAACATTGCCGCGTTTGCCCTCGGCTTCCACAATTGCTTCAATCGGTATCAGCCAAACTTGCGCCTTGTGCGACGGCTCGATCTCGGCTTTGCCGATCATGCCGGACAAAAACGTTAGGGCATCATTGGGCGCGACCGCAAGCTCGACTTCAAACGTTCCCGTCATCGCCGCAGCCGTGCCGGCAATTTCCGTCACCCTCGCGGCAAAAGATTTTTCCGGAAAGGCATCGAAGCTCAAGCGCGCACGATCGCCCAGTACCACTCGCACCACGTCGCGATCGGCCAGGCCGGCTTTCAACACCCAACCCGCTTGTGCGCTGCTCAACGTCAACACCGGCGCGCCCGGGCCGGCCAGCTCATTCTCTTCGGTAAAGCGTTTCAGAATTTTGCCGTGCGCCGGCGCATAAATATTGGCGTAGCGCCAATTGAACTTGGTGATTTCCAAAGCGGATTTTGCCATTTCGAATCCGGTCGTCGCATCCTGCATTTGCGCGAGCGTGGCAACTTGGTCGTTGTAGAGATTTTGCACGCGCTTCAAATCGCGCTCGGTTTTGTCAAAAGCATTTTGCGCTTGATGGACTTGGGCATTGATTTCCGACAGCTTCAAAGTCGCCAGCAATTGCCCCTGGCGCACGTTTTGTCCCTCGCGCACGTAAATGCGATCGATAATGCCGCCGATCTTGAACGAAAGCTTGCTTTCCGCTTTGCCGAAAAGAACGCCCGCGGCGCGCACCGGTGGCGCGAGCATGGCGGTCTCAACTTTTGCCGTACGCACGGAAATGATTTCGATTTCATTAGAATTGGCTTTGCTTGCGTCACAGCCGGTAAGAGTCATTGCGAGCACGCCGAGGCCCGCTACCAACAGCGCGGCCCCGACCGATGCGGTAAGATGAATGGGCTTGACCATGGTTGACCTCCTGAAGGTTTGAATGCAACAAAATTTGACGTAAGGTTTAAAAATGACTGCGGGTCATATAAGTGCCTAAAAAAAACGCGATTGAATTCGCGTTGAAATTTTATCTGCAGAAGCGCGGGAAAATATACGTCACTTTTTTTTCGAAGTTGCACGCAATGAACTCAGGACCAAATCCCAGGATTTGTTCATCAACGCTTCCAGATCAATTTTGTGATCGTGCATGAAATGTTCGGCCTTATTGGCGATCAGCCCGATCATGCCGTTGGAAACGCCCCACAGCGTGATCGCCACTTCGATGGGCTTGAGGTCCTTGCGAAAAACGCCTTCTTTTATGCCGCGCTCATACACCTGCGCCACCACTTGCAGACAGGCCAGCGAGCGCTGCTCGGAGCATTGCAAAACTTCTTCCGAAACCTTGGAATGCAACACCCGCGCATCGGCGAACATGAGAATGTGAAAGTAGTCGGGATATTTTTTATAATATTGATAATAAGTAAAACCGATTTGCCGCAAAGCTTCGTCGGCGGGAAGCGGCAGCGCCGCAACTTCGACAAACATTTGCCGCAAAATCGCCAGCCCTTCTTCCAGCAACGACACGTATAAATCTTCTTTGCTTTTGAAATAAAGATACAGCGCGCCCTTGCTCAACTCCGCGGCTTCGGCCACGGCATCCATAGAGGCGGCGAGCATGCCGTTTTCAAAAAAAATCTTGCGCGCCGCTTGCAGAATGGTCTGCCGGCGATATTCTTTTTCGCGTTCTTTGCGTTCGATTGTTCCCATAATGACCGGTAGTCAGTTTTCGACTAAATATACAGAACTTTTAGAAAAAGTCAAGTACTTTTTAGGTCGCGTTGTGTAAGATTCTGCTGCTCCATACGAAACTTAATTGCTTCGATAGGATCCGGCAATTTTCTTTTGATTGTCTTAGACTCGTAGCCTTGGACAAGTAAAGTTAGAAGCTCCAACTGATCTGCTTTCGGCGTGCCCACGTCCGGATCAAGATCAATCAGATTTTCAATAACGGCAAGGGCAGCTTTGTAATCCGATTTGGATTTTATGATTTTGGTCATGTTCGCCCTGCTCTAAAATTTCCACTTCGAATATTCGGCGTGAGTGCAAATCCTCTTAATAAAGACGACTTGACTTTTGTAACTAATTTTGACATCTAAGCGGTATTTGTTGCCTTTCAAGTTGAATGCCACACCGCGAAGATTTTTTAAAGGCAAAACTATTATGGGCAAAACAATTAAAAATGCGAGGGCCGAATAAAAGGTATAAGTCAAAACCATTGAAGTCAAGATGATTAAAAGCGGTTCAATGATTTTAATTTCTTGCTTTAAAACTTTTGATATTATCACCGGCCATTCGCATTAAAAACAAAATCAAATAGTTTTGCCCTAAATCGGTTTGCCTTTGATCGATCGCTTGCGGCTATTGCCGCGCTAAGTTTATCCTGCTTCAAAAGAAAGAAAATGCAGTTATACCATCACACAACAAATGAGGCACACATGAAAAATTATAATTATCTCATCTTGCTTGCGAGCATGTTGATGATATTCGGTTGTCAAGAGCGCGAAAGCGAACAACCCCTGCGCGTCGAGCGTACAATCAAAAAAGTTTGGATCGAAGGGCCGGCGTGCAAGCTCTTTGTTGATCGCGGTGGCTCTGAAGGTTTGCCAGTCGTCATCATTCATTCCTTGGCCGGCAATACCACACAGTGGCAACCGCAGCTCGAGCATCTGCGAAAAAGCCGCCGCGCCGTGGCCTTCGACATGCGCGGGCACGGGCAATCCGAGCTCGCGCGCGATCACGACTATTCGCTCGCTGCTATGGCGCAAGATCTTTCTGCCATAGTTGATTCGCTCGGTTTGCAAAAATTCGTTTTGATCGGACACAGCTATGGCGGCGGCGTGATTGCGGTTTATGCGGGCAAACATTCCGAGCAAGTTGCCGGCCTTTTGTTCGTCGATCCCATTGGCGACGCGCGCAATTTTCCGAAAGCCGAAATTGATAAATGGTTTACCGCCTTGCGCTCCGAGGCTTATGACGAGGCCATCGCAGCGCATTGGCGCTCTATTTTGATCAACGCGGATTCTGCCGTGACGCAGGCGGTGCTCGCGGGCTTGCGCCAAACGCCGAAAGAAGCCGTGCTCGATGCGCTTGATGATATATTCTTATTCGATCCCGTGGCTGCGTTGCAATCTTATCGCGGCCCGATGCAAACCATCGTTTCTGGTTTGCCGGATGATCCTTCGGCGCTGCATCATGCCATTCCGAATTTAGCGCGCGTCGTCATGCCCGGAACCAGCCATTGGCTGCAAATGGATCAGCCGGAAGAATTCAATCGTTTCATGGATGAATTCTTGCATAAGCTTGACCTTCCGTAAAAAATAAATCCTCACCGGCTCGAGAAAAAGTTCGAATGGAAATTTTAGAAGGCAAACAATGCGTCCTGCCGGCGCTGCAAGCACGGCTGCGAAAGTTCAAGCTCATCTTGATCAAACAAGGCGCAAACGCGCCCTACATTCACGAAATCATAACCGCAGCCGAAGCGCAATCCATTCCGATCAAATTCGTTTCGGCCACTGAGCTCGACGCCATGACCAAAGGCCGCTCGCACGGCGGCGTGGCTGCGATTTGCAGCGCCAAGCCGGCAACGGAAATCGCGGCCGTGTTGGAAGGCATTCAAAATTCAAATGCACCGGCATTGCTGGTGCTGATCGAGGGCACGGAAGACGCGCAGAATTTGGGCTACACTTTGCGCACGGCAGAGGCTTTGGGTGCGCATGCGGTGCTGCTCAAAAAGCACGTGTGGAATTTTGAAGGCACTGCGCTTTCACGCGCTTCTTCCGGCGCGTTTGAAAGATTGCCGCTTGCGCAGGTGGAAAATCTTGAAAAAGATTTATTGCCGTTAAAAAGATTGGACGTCAAATTTTGGGGCTGCATCGGCGGTGCGAAGCGCGATATTTATCAAGCCGATTTGACCCAGCCGGTCTTGCTGGCGATTGGCGGCGAGCGGCGCGGTTTGTCCGGCGCTATGCGCGGCATGTGCGACGGTTTCATTCGCATTCCCATGATCGCCGGCGCAAGCTCGTTGTCATTGAGCCATGCCGCCTGTATCATCATGGCCGAAGCCATGCGGCAGCGGCTTGCCGCCAAACCACCAGGCGCAGTTTCTGCCGATGAAATAGCGCTTGACAAGCCCTAGGGCTGATGCTATATTGCCAGAAGATTTTGCTTGAGGCTTGGGAAGATTCAGACTGTGTGAAAACGTCATTGCGAGCGCAGCGAAGCAATCCCGGCGCGTGCACGTATTGGATTTAGAGATTGCTTCGCTGCGCTCGCAATGACAAATTCGAGCGTTTTCACACAGTCTGATTCTTCCAGAATGACAGCGTGGTGGTCTTGCCGGGAGTATTAATTATCTGCCTTTATTTTCTCTTTGCCAACGCATGGTAAAATCAAAGCCCTTGGCTCCTTCTCTCCTTTCTCGTCGAGATTTTTTCAAGACCTTGGCCGGCACGGCTTTTCTTCCCTCACTATTCACAAAATCTTTATTCCAAACTGTCTCTCCTCAAAAACGAAAAAGATTGCGTGAGCTGGGCATCACCATCGGCGCTCTCGCCCCCGGCCGTTTCAATGCGATTACAGATGTAGCCGGTGTGCGCGTCGGACATTGCACACGCATTGAAGGCGAAGGCGATTTGCACATCGGCAAAGGCCCGATTCGCACCGGCGTGACCGCTATTTTTCCGAACGATGACATTTTCAATCGCAACGTCACCGCTGCACGCTTTGTGTTGAACGGCAACGGCGAAATGACGGGCGTGGGAAAGATTGAACAAACCGGCTTGCTCGAATCGCCGATTTTTCTCGCCGACACTTCGAATATCGGCCGCGTATTAAACGGCGCGCTGACTTGGTTCATGCAAACGTATCCGGAAATTGGCGATACTGCGCACGTGCCGGTTCCGATCGTGGCGGAAACGTGGGGCGCATTTTTACACGATACTGAGGGCCGGCATCTCAACGACGAACATGTGCTCGCCGCCATTGCAGATGCAAAATCCGGCGCAGTGCAGGAAGGCGCGGTCGGAGGCGGCGTGGGCATGGTGTGCTATGATTTCAAAGGCGGAATTGGCACGGCCTCGCGCGTGTTGCCGGCGACTCATGGCGGCTACACCATTGGCGTTTTGGTGCAAGCCAATTTCGGCGATCGCGAACAATTATTGATCAACGGCGTGCCGGTGGGAAAGGAAATTTCGGACCTGCAGCCCGTGGAAAACAAAACCAAATCGAAATCAATCATTCTCATTGGCGCCACGGACGCGCCGATGATTCCCTCGCAGTTGCAACGGCTGTGCAAACGCATGGCGCTCGGCCTCGGCCGCACCGGCACAATTTCTTCGCATAGCTCCGGCGATTTGCTTTTGTTCTTTTCCACCGGCATTCAAATCGCGCGCGCAGCCCAATCTATCGCTATCGAAATCTTTAACGACGAGTGGATCTCCCGCGCGCATCAAGCCGCGCTGGAAACTGCGGAAGAAGCGGTGTTGAATGCGCTGTGCATGGCCGAAACAACTGTGGGGATCAACGGCAATACGGCTTTTGCCTTGCCGCTTGAACGATTACCGGCGATTATGAAGAAGTATGGGCGCTTGTAATTACTTGTTGGTCGTTAGTCGTTCGTTTCTCGTTCCAACGATCCCGTTTTCTCGTTCCAACGGTCTCCGTTGGAACGCATGTCCGACGCTCTGCGTCCCGTCTCTCGCATCCTCCGAGAAATGACGCGGAGCAGCACCAGGGCATTCCCACGCAAAGCGTGGGAATGAGAAATACAACCTGCTCCCACGCCGAGCGCGGGAGCAAGAGGTTCAAAACTATGCTCAAACCTGATTACCAAAATTCAATTACCGACATCTCTGGCGTTCAGGTCGGGCATTTCACTCTGGCCGAAGGCGAAATCCAAACCGGCGTCACCGTCATTCTGCCTTATCCATTAAACGTGCGCAATCGCAAGCTTTTCATCGGCAGCTTTGCCAGCGGCGGCTGGAATGAATGGACCGGCCTGCACGTGGCACAGGACTTCGGCACGTTCTCTTCGCCGATTGTGTTATGCAATACTACAACGGTCGGCATTGCATATGATGCCTTGATCTCTTTCGGCCATCAACGCGAAGAAGGCTTGCCGATTGATAATGCCTGGCCGCCGATAGTGATCGGCATCGATGACGGCTATTTGAACGATCTGCGCCGGCGGCGCATCACGCATGACAACATTCTGCAAACCATTCATTCTGCAAAAAATCAATCTGCCGAAAATGGCAGCGTCGGCATTGGCCGCGGCTTGTGCGCATTTGGCGGAAAAGGCGGCGCGGGTGAAGCTTCCAGTATGATAGATATGAACGGCGCGAATTTTACCATCGGCGCATTGGTAGCAGCGAACGGAGGAAAAACTTTCCACGATGGCGAGTCCGCTGCTAAAAATTTAACCTCCAGCTTCGTCATCATTCTCGCCACCGATGCGCCACTGCTTCCGGAACAATTGCGCGGCTTGGCCGAAGCTGCGGTGCGCGGCCTGGATGAAGTCAGTTTGGAATTTTCCGATCGCCAGCTTGCTTTGGCATTTTCTACTTCCAATACGATTGACCAGGCATTCAGTGATTCCTTTCAACTTTTTAAAGAAAAACGTTGGGCGGATGAATTGTTATCGCCGTTATTCGACGCTGCCGCAGCCGTGAGCCGCGCCGCGCTTGCCAACGGCCTGCGCGCAGCTACCCCGGTGACCGGAAGGAAAGGACGCACGGCACATCCGGTTAAAATTGATCCTGAAATGGCCAAATAATTTTCCATTTGCCCTTAGACTCTTTTGATGATCGTGAGATTCGCGGAAATCTCATAGGAGAAAGCTGTTCAATTGGCACTCTTTAAAACGGAGCTTGTATGCACGCCCAATTGCCGGCAAGATTTTTTTGCTTCGTGCTGCTTCTTTCAATCTGCAATGCTCTTGCACTCCACGCCCAAAATCCTTCTGACGATCTTTCGGACTTTGAACAGATTAAAACCATGATCGTCATGCGCGACAGTGTGCGGCTTTATACGGAAGTTTATCAGCCAAAAACCATGCCTGTGCCTTTGCCGATTCTGCTTTTGCGCACGCCTTACGGCATTGAAGGCTTGGCGGCGCGGGCCTTTGTCAGCTCTCTCAAAGAGCTTGTTGATGAAGGATATATTTTCGTTTTTCAAGACATTCGCGGCCGCTATAAATCCGAAGGCCAATTCGTGATGATGCGGCCGCCGCGAGATCACAACGATCCCAAGGCCATAGATGAAAGCACCGATGCCTTTGACACCATCGCCTGGTTGCTTAAAAATATTCCCGGAAACAATGGAAGGGTAGGCGCGCTCGGCGTTTCATACGGCGGCTGGCTCACGGTGATGGCTATGCTCGATCCACACCCGGCCCTCAAAGCCGTGTCGCCGCAAGCTTCGCCGGCGGACATGTTCATGGGCGATGATTTTCATCACAACGGTGCGTTCCGGTTGAGTTATGGTTTTGAATATGCCGTATTGATGGAGTCTTCAAACATCAATACTTCTTTTGATTTTGATGAGTATGATACCTATGAATGGTATCTCAAGCTCGGGCCGTTGTCGCATGCCAATGAAAAGTATTTAAAAGGCAAGCTCCCAACGTGGAATGATTTTATCGCGCATCCGAATTATGATGGCTTTTGGCAAAAGCAGGCGGTCGCGCCTTATTTGAAGCAGGTGAAAGTGCCAACGTTGAACGTTGCAGGTTGGTACGATCAAGAGGATTTTTATGGCCCGCTGAAAATTTATGAAGCGCTGGAAAAGAATGACACGCAAAATTTGAATTATCTCGTCGCCGGCCCGTGGAATCATGGCGGCTGGTCGCGCGGCGAAGGCAACACGCTCGGCAAGATCAACTTTGAAAGCGCCACGAGCAGATATTATCGCGAGAAAATTCAAGCGGCGTGGTTCGCTTATTTTTTGAAGGACAAAGGCCAGCGGGATTTTCCCGAGGCGCAAACGTTTCGCATGGGCGCCAACCAATGGCAAGCGCACGAGCACTGGCCGCCGCGCAAAAATGCTGCCGCGCGCAATCTTTATTTTCACGCCGGCGGCAAACTTTCTTTTGATCCGCCCAACCGGGAAGGCAGCGATCAGTACGATAACTATGTATCCGATCCCAATCATCCTGTGCCCTATCGCAATCGTCCGATCGAGCCGACTTATTATTCCGCCGGCTCCGGCTGGTACAATTGGTTGACGGAAGACCAGCGTTTCGTGCATCAACGTCCGGACGTGTTGAGCTGGGAATCAGACAGCTTAATCGAAGCCGTCACGATTAGCGGAAATATTGCGGCGCGCCTTTTTGCCTCAACCACGGGAACGGATTGCGATTGGATCGTCAAACTCATCGACGTTTATCCGGAAAAATATTCCAAGGACATAAAGATGAGCGGGTATCAACAAATAATCGCCAACGAAGTTTTGCGCGGCCGTTTTCGCAAGGGTTTTGAAAAGCCGCTGCCCGTCGCGCCCAATCAAGTGGAAGAATACGCGCTGGATTTGCACGCCCTCGATCATACTTTTCTGCCGGGCCATCGCCTCATGGTGCAAGTGCAGAGCACGTGGTTTCCCGTGATCGATCGCAATCCGCAGAAATACGTCGAAAATATTTTCAAAGCGCAGGCCTCCGATTATCAGGCCGCGACCCAGCGCGTATATCGTTCCAAACGCTTTGCTTCGCATGTCACGCTGCCGGTGATCAAGCCGTGATAATCCAGATTACCTTTTAGAAACTAAAGAGTTAAATCTGTGCAAAAAAAGCAAAAAAATTTGGCTCACGGAAATGGAACGGCTCACGGAAAAGAATTCCGTGAGAGTTCTATTCCGTGAGCGATAATCTTTTTGGTTCCGGCTCGTCCGGGTTATGTTCTATGTTGTTTTGTGTAGGTACAACTCCATGTCTCTGTAAGAATCAGACTGTGTGAAAACGTCATTGCGAGCGCAGCGAAGCAATCCCGGCGCGTGCACGTATTGGATTTAGAGATTGCTTCGCTGCGCTCGCAATGACAAATTCGGGCGTTTTCACACAGTCTGAATCTTTTTGAGCACGGGGATGAAGCCGATTTGGATCTGCGCTGAGGAGCGCTGATTAAATAACTTTCCCATTTGCGTCGGGCTGTCATTCCCGCAGTCTTTAAGCGGGAATCCATTTTACGCCGTCTGGATGCCCGATTAAAGCGCTCGGGCATGACAGATCAAATATGCAGGCTGGAAGCCTGCGCTACATTGAACCAGCACTGCACTCAATGCTTAAAAAGTTCCTTACAGGATGACCGTCAGGCATTATTTGGCGATCAGCCTTGCCTGGAAAAAAAGACGCTAACAAGGAACCTTGTCTATGAAACGACCCCGCACCTTAAAAAAAAATCTCAGGCGCTTGGCCGTTGGCTTTTTATTCATGCCTCTGGCAGCCAACGCCCAAGACCTCGACGATACCGAAAAAATGCTGCGCGATCTTTCGGAGGCGCCGGGGGTTTCGGGTTATGAAGAGCCGGCCGCGCAAGTGTTCATGAATTATTTGCGGCCCATTGCCGATGAGCTGCGACGCGACCATCTCGGCGGCGTGATCGCCGTTAAAAAGGGCACCGCAGAATCACCGCGCGTGTTGATCGACGCGCATCTCGACGAGATCGGTTTCATGGTGAAGCGCATCGACGAAAACGGCTTTATCAAATTTTTTCCTTTGGGCTGGAATTTTTCGCAGCAGATGTTGGATCGCCGCGTCTTCATTTACACCCGCAAAGGCCCGGTGCTGGGCGTGATCAACACCGGACCGGATATTAAAGAAGATGAGATCATCAAACGCGAAGACATGTGGATCGACGTCGGCGTCGCGAATCAAGCAGAAGCAGAGGCGCTGGGCATTCAGCCCGGCGATCCGATCGTGCATGATAGCAAGTTCGCGGTGATGGCCAATCGCAAATTTCTGCTCGGCAAAGCCTGGGACGATCGCATCGGCATGGGCGTGATCATCGGCGTGCTCAAGAATCTTGCGAAAGAAAAACATTCGAACACGGTATTCGGCGCGGGCGCAGTGCAGGAAGAAATCACGCTCTCCGGCGCGAAGACGATTGTCGAGGCCGTGAAGCCGGATATTGCCATCACGCTCGACATCGATGTAACCAGCGATTTGCCGGCATATACCAGCGCCGATTATGCACAACCCGTGCTCGGCAAAGGCGTGGTCATCATTCTACACACTTCGGAAATGCTGCCGCACGTAAAATTTCGCCAATGGGTGCAAAGCATTGCGGACGAACTGAAAATTCCCTATCAATTTATGCTGGAAGAAGGCGGCGGCACGGACGCCGGGCCGATTCACAAATGGAACTTGGGCGTGCCCACGCTGGATTTGGTGATTTCACAGCGGTACTATCATTCTGCCCATGGCATCGTGCATCGCGACGATTATGAAAGCGCGGTGCGGCTGATCTCGGAGGTGGTAAAGAGGCTGGATAAAAAAACGCTGGAGGAGCTGAGATTTAAAACCGAATGAAGGATCGTCTTGCAAGATCATTATAACGTTATAACGGTTTTGGAATAGCTAAAATGGTATCTGATTCTATTTCAAACAAAACTTCTCTGCATATGATTCAGGCAATCCTTTTGCCAGATTTTGAGGCGCTCATTTGGTGGCAAACAAAGGCTTGCTTTGCACTGGCAGGATTTTATATTTGTTTGCGCGTGTTTATTCAGCGCATTCCCGATTTTCAAGCAAGTAATTTCAGAAATTCAACTTTGAACAATCAAGCGGAGTGAAAAATGGCTGTGGAACGCACCGGCGCAGTAACGCTGAAGGGTAATCCCTTGACATTGGTGGGACCGGAAATCAAAGTTGGCGACCAAGCTCCGGCTTTTTCCGTTATGGGCAATGATTGGAAGATGGTTCGGTTCGAAAATTTCGGCGGCAAACCCAGTTTGATCTCATCCATCTTGTCGGTCAATACCGGCCTTTGCGACGCTGAAATCAAACGCTTCAATGAAGAAGCAGGCAAGCTCGGCGACAAAGCACAATTTCTCACTATCAGTACGGATCTGCCCTGCACACAAGGCATTTGGTGCGGCAATGCCGGCGTGAAGAACGTAAAAACTTACGCCGATCACATGGACACGAATTTCGGCCTGGCGTATGGCGTGGTGATGAAAGAGATTCGAGCTTTGTCGCGCGCGATCTTCGTGGTCGATGGCAACGGCAAAGTGGCTTACGTCGAATACGTGCCGGAGATCGGCCAGCATCCCAATTACGAGAGCGCGCTTGCGGCGATTAAAAAATTGGCGGTTTAATCTATTTGGACAATCATGCATGCGCTTCCCCCTGCTTTCGATGCTCTCAACCTGCCGGGCTTAAAAGATGCGGTGGTATTGATCACCGGCAGCACGCGCGGCAGCGGGCTGGCGATGGCGCAGCTTTTTGCCCAATGCGGCAGCCGCGTGGCGATCAATAGCCGATCAAAAGAAGAGACCGTGCGCGTCGCAAAGGAATTGCAAGAAACTTATCACACACCGGTTTTGCCGCTCGCCGGGGATGTTTCACAGGCCGGCGAGGTCGCCCGGATGTTCGAAGAATTATCTTCGTGGAGTCAAGGCCGGTTAGCGGTTTTGGTGTGCAATGCCGGGTATCCTCTGATTGAAAAGCTTTGGCAAACGCCGCTGCATGAAACGAGCGAACCGGAAGCGGTCGAATGGTTTCAGCGCGTGCGCGCCGTGGATTTGGACGGCGCGCGTTTTTGCAGCCGCGCCGCCTTGCGGCTCATGCTGCCACCAAGAAAAGGCAGCATCATTTTTATCAGCTCGACACCGGCCCTGGCGGGTTATCGAGGCACGCCTTACACCGAAGCCAAGGCCGCGTTGTTGGGTTTGATGCGCGACCTCAGCCGTGAATACAGCGCCTTTGGCATTCGCGTGAATGCGCTGGCGTTGGGAAACATTGCCAGCGGCTGGTACGAAAAAATTTCTTCAGAAAGAAAAAAAGAACTCGCACAAGAAGCGCCTTTGGGAAGATGGGGCTCGCCTTTTGAAGTCGCCGGCGCGATTTTGTTTTTGGCTTCGGATTTGGCCGGGTATGTTACCGGGCATACTTTGGTCGTCGACGGCGGCGTGCTCCGGCGCTGATCGCACTCTCAATCCAGGATCATTCTTCCGCAAATTCCCGCCATTGCAGTTAGATTATCCCGTAGAGGTTGCAAAACCTCTTCACGCCAAAACTTATTGCAGCGATTGAATCGCCCCAAGGAAGGGGACTTTCCAAGAAAGGGGTGAGGCACTCGCCATTGTTTATCTCTCTTGCCGCAAGGCATCTACTCCTTTCCTCAATTATTGAGCAGCCCTATTTCTGTGAGATTCATGATTTTGATGAGGCCGTGCTGTGATCATCAAAATTTAGGGAGCGTGAAAAACCTATCTCAGTCGGGCACGACTTGGCTGAGTCGCTTCCATCATCATTTTTAGAGGAATTTTTATGAAGACGCGTCGGTTTTTCCGTCTCAGTTTACTGCCGTTGGCAATCCTTGTGACGGTGAGCAATGCCGGTGTTCCCTCTCGCCGCCAACTCTCTTCACCTCCGGGACAACTTCCGCAAGCATTGTTGCGCCAGCCTTTGTTGTTCGAACAAAACCAGGGGCAAACGCATCCGGAAGCAAAATTTTTAGCGCGCTCTGCAGGCGGCGTAACTTACTTTTTCACGGAGAGCGGCGTAACCATGCGGCTCTCGAAATTATCCCGCAATCATCAGACGGCAGCGACGAGCGGAACAGTTCTGAAATCGCATGCGCTCAAAATTTCCTTTATTGATGCCAATCCTCATCCCGTGATCACCGCGGAATTGCCGGCTAACGCCGTGACAAATTATTTTCTTGGCAGTCGGGAACAATGGCGCTCTCGCGTGCGCAATCATTATAAAATTCGTTATCACAATGTTTATGACGGCATTGATCTGGTTTACTACGGCAACGGCCGGCAGTTGGAATATGACTTCATCGTCCATCCCGGCGCGGATCCGAACGTGATTCGAATCAAATACGACGGCGCGAATGAAGCACTTCGCCTTGCACCGGACGGCGGCGTCGCGATTGCCACCAGCGTGGGCCTCATGCATGAAATGAAACCGTATGTTTATCAAACGGCGCCGCATGACATTTCTAATCGAAAAGAGATTGCAGCAGGCTGGCGCACGAACGGTAAAGACGAATTGCAGTTCGCTCTCGGCGATTACGATGGCACTCAAATTTTGTATCTCGATCCTCTGCTGTTTAGCACCTTTCTTGGCAGCAGTGCGGATGAAATTGGCACCCAAATCGCCCTCGATGAAGACGGCAGCATTTATATTGCCGGCCAGGCCACTTCGCAAAATTATCCCACGACTACCGGCGTGCTTGATTCAACTTTCAACGGCAGCTTTTGGGACGTGGTGGTGACGAAATTGAACGCCAACGCTTCTGCGCTTCAATTCAGCACTTTTCTCGGCGGCAACAGCAGCGATTCGTGCCGGGCACTGGCGGTAGATGCGGAGGGCGCCATCTATCTCACCGGGGCGACGCAATCAAACAACTTTCCCACTACGTTAGGCGCATACGACGGTATTTTTGCAGGAATCTCCGACGTTTACGTTGCCAAATTAAACGCCACCGGCACGGCTCTCATTTACAGCACCTACCTCGGCCAAAGCGGCAATGATGCCGCTTACGGCCTTGCGCTTGACGGCGAAGGCAACGCCTGGATAACCGGGCAAACCAACTCTTCCAATTTTCCAACCATCGAGGGGGCGTATGACGCGACCCATAACGGCGGGTTCGATGCTTTCGTCACCGGGTTGAATGCGACCGCGACCGCGCTGGCTTACAGCACTTTTCTCGGTGGCAGCGGCCACGACATTGGGCGCAATATAGTTAGGGATGCCGGCGGTAATCTTTTCATTGCCGGAGAAACCGGATCCTCCCTGGACTATCCGGTTGCGGGAGGGGCCTTCGATCTGACTTATAACGGCGGCAATCGTGATTTATTCGTGGCGAAAATGAATGGCACCGCCTCCGCTTTGACCTTCAGCACTTTTCTCGGCGGCAGCGGCGAAGAAAACGAAAACGTCGGTCTGAGCCTCGATGGCGAGGGGAATATTTTTGTTGCCGGAAGAACTTCTTCTTCGAATTTTCCCACAACCGCGAGCGCAGTCGATACCAGTTTCAACGGCGGCGCCGACGCTTTTGTCAGCAAGCTGAATCCGGCGGGATCGGCGCTGTTGTATAGCACGTTCCTCGGCGGCAGCGGCAGCGATGCCGGCATGGAGCTGGCAGTGACAAACGATGGTTATGCTTATTTGGGCGGCTATAGCTCTTCGAGCAATTTTCCCGCGACGGCATGGGCTTATGATGTGAGCTTCAACGGCAACGGTGTCGGCACTCCCAGCGGCGATGCGTTCGTCGCCAAATTGAACCCCGCCGGCACCAAGCTTTTTTACAGCACATTCCTGGGCGGAAGCAACGACGACATTCTGCATGCCATTGCGATCGACGATAGTGGCGATGCCTATGTTACCGGCTATACCACTTCTTCGAATTATCCCACCAAGAATGCTTTTGATGCGAGCTATAATAGCGGCAGCAGCTACGGCGACATTTTCGTCACCAAATTGAATATAACGGATCCGCCGCCGCCGCCGATTTACGTGTTTACCAATAACGTGGAAAACGTCGACAATGCTTTTTGGGTTTATATCAAAGTGGGCGACAACATTATGCCCGTATCCAATTTGTTCGGCGTGAGCTTTGTTTTGAATTTTGATAACACCATCTACGTGGATGTCGTCGAACCGGTGTTGCAAAGCGTGCAGCCCGGGTTCAAAATGGGCCCGCAAGCCGTATTTTATAGCTCGGTCAACGAAGCCGATGGGCAGTTACAGGTCGGTGTTAGTCAAAGAAGGGGCCAGCCCGGCGTATCCGGCACGGGCATCACCGTGGCGAAAATGTTGCTGGCCGCACGTTCGCCCATTCCCAACGGCACCCAAATCAATTTTACGCTCAACACGATCAAGGCAAATGATGCTGACGGCATGTCGATGGTGTTGAAGCCGCGCGGCGGCAAGATCACGATGAATTATGACAATTCGCCGGTGTTGGTTTGGCCCGGGGATACCGACAACAGCGGCGCGGTTAACGAAGCCGACGTGTTGCCGCTCGGCTTGCATTGGGGCCGCACCGGTCCCGTGCGGCCTGAGGCGACGATGCGATGGTTCGCGCAAACCTCCTCCACATGGACGCCGCGGCCTGCAACTCATGCGGATGCCGACGGCGATGGTGAAGTCGAGCAAGGCGACGTGCTTCCCATCGGCGTCAATTGGGGCAGAACCCATGGGTTGCTGCCGGGCCTGGCTCATAAAGAGGGTGAGGATGAAAATGCGCTGCAAAGCGTTTCCCGCATTCAGCCGGAAACCAACGCTGCGACATTGTCGCCCGGCGAGGAGTTCGTCATTCGCATCAAAGTCACTGAAGTGAGCGAGCTTTTCGGTTTGTCTTTCAAGCTGTTTTATGATCAGCCTGCTTTATTGCAAATTCTCTCGGTAGAGCCGAATAGCTGGATGGGGAGTGACGTCGTATTTTTTTCCACCACGGACGCCGCGGCTGGAAACGTGTCGGTCGGAATTACGCGCAAGGCGGGACAAGGCGGCGTGAATGGCACGGGCGTAGCCGTACGTGTGCGCGCTAAAATTGTCGCGCAAACGCCGGCGGGCACGACCATCAATTTCTCTTTGCAAAATGTGGCTGCGAATAACCCCGCCGGTGTTTCTTTGCGCTTGAATCCGCAAACCATGAGCATCGCTGTTGGCGGTGCAACTGGAGTTGATTCCGAACGTGAAGGCGCGCTGCCGCTGGCTTATCGCCTCGAGCCGAATCATCCCAATCCTTTCCACGGCGTCACCTCTCTGCGTTATCAAATTCCGCAAGCGGGGTTGGTGACGGTGAAAATTTTCAACTCCACCGGGCAGGAAGTGCGCACCGTCGTCAAAACTTTTCAACAGCCGGGATTTTACCACTTCGGCTGGGATGGCAAAGATGAACAAGGCCGTGCCATGCCTTCAGGAGTCTATCTCTATCGTCTACAGGCCGGAGCTTTTGTGCAGGGTTATAAAATGGTGATGTTGCACCGATAAAGCCGGCTCGCAATGACAACGCCCAACGGTCGTCATTGCGAGGCTTCTTTTCGCCGAAGCAATCCGCTTGCGCCCGCCAGAATCCTTCTGCTTTCCTCTCCTTCATTCAAAATCAGATCTAAAATCGAAAGATTCGGCGCGAAGGCGCCGAATTGTTGGTGACAAACGGGCGGCACAAATTCGTAAGCTTGAATGGCAATGTCCGCTGCCTCAAATTTTTCTCGTTCTAATCGTTGCATTTCACGCGCCTCGCAAAAATAAATTTTACCGCCCAGGGCCTTGGCCCACGCGATGATACGTTCGCTGCCGCACGCTTTTGTTTTCATTTCTAGGCCGCGCACGAGCCGGCAATCGATTTGCAAAATTTCGCACAGCCATTTCAACACGGCAAAATTCAAATCCGCCAAATTATCCCGCGGCTGCAGAAAAAAATTTTCCAGCGCCTCGGCATACTTTTCAAAATATGCTGCGCGGCGATAGTTGGCGGCAAGAGATTGCCAATGCTTGCGCCGCCAACTATTCTCGTCGAGAATTTCAACTGCGTTGATCTTTTGTCCCAAGCGTCCTTTCGTGCGCACCGGCACTGTCAGTCGCTCCGGCCCATTTGCCGTTTTGATCTGGCAACGATTCATGCCGGCATGTTTGCTGAATTGCAGATCATCGGCAAAAACAAATATCTCTGCGTGCGCCATTTTGTAGAAATATGACAACGCCGGAAAATAATGCGGTGCTTCGGCGGCAAGGATGAAGCCGGGATTTTTTTTCATACCTTTTGATCTTATTGAATTTTGCCCAACGCGGACGAGCCGCAACCAAAAAAAGATAAACACGGAGAAAACAGAGCAAACAGAGAGGGTAGTGTCTGGAAAACTCCCTTTAGCTTTGTAATCTCTGTTTACTCTGTTTTCTCTGTGTTGAAAATTTTTGCTTTTTTTGCAATGATTGAACTTTTAACAGAATAAATGATGGATGAAATATTACAACGTAGTGAAATTTTCACAACATGCAACAAAGTGCGCTGCCTCCGTTTGCGGCTGGCATTAGCTTTGCGCAAAGCCAGCAGGGACAATCATGATCAGAAAGAGAACGACGACCGTTTATAAAGAAATTAAGCTTGAAAACGGACGCGCGCTTTCGGCAAAATACAATAATCACTTACGAATCTGAAATATTTGTCTCGGCTTGAGAACGGATTGTTGCAATAGTTTAAAATTTGGCTGCGATGAAATACCCCTCTCCGAAAAAATGGTTGCAAGTTTTATTCGGCGCACGCCTGGCGCATTGGGTTGATTCGCCGTTTTGGTTTCGCTTGTTCGTTGCGAGCGGTGTCCTTTGCGGCCTGGTTTATAGCCTGAATGGGGTGATCGCTGAAATTCGACCTTACAACCTCTGGGGCTTGACTTATGGCGCCCTCGCCGCAATTTTGATGGCAGGCGCCGGCTTCTTGGGCGTGCGGCGCCGCATCAATCGCATGGCCCTGCGGCTGGGTTTGGGCCGGGCGCAGCCCTGGCTGCAATTTCACATTTACGGCGGAGCGCTCGCCGCATTGCTCATGTTCATGCACACCGGTTTTCGCGTGCCGCACGGCGTGCTCACATGGTGGCTGTGGTTGTTGACGATTATGGTTACGGTGAGCGGTTTGCTCGGCGTGATATTGCAAAAATGGATTCCCAAAATTCTCAGCTCCGGTCTGGCGATCGAAGTGCTGTATGAAAGAATCCCGGAGCTGATCGTCGAGCTGCGCGAAAAGGCCAACGCGATCATCCAAACTTGCGCCGAGCCGGTGCGGGAGTTTTATCGCAAAGAAGTCGCGGTGGCCCTGGCGCGGCCGCAACCGCGTTTCATTTATTATATCGACATCACCGGCGGCATTCACCGCCGCATCAAGCAGTTCGATTATTTGCGCGGTTTGTTGTCGGGGGAGGAAAAAGAAAAGCTTGATCAATTGCAAGCTTTTTACCGCACCAAGCTGGAAATCGACGCGCACTACACGCTGCAACGCACCCTGCGCTGGTGGCTGCTGTTGCACGTCCCGCTCTCGCTGGCGGCGCTGATGTTGATGGTGATTCATGTGCTAGCGGTGTGGTACTATTGATGGAAAAGGAAAACGGCAAAAAACACAAAGGCACCTTCGGCGGGCGGCTGCTCTCCGTGGCGAAAGAATATGTTTATCCGGATGCCCGTCGCCTCGCGATTGTTTTAGGAAGCTTGGCGGGATTGGCGAGCGCGGTTTTTTTTGCAGCCGATTTTTTCCTGCTCAAAAAGAGCCTAACCGCGAGCGGCCCGGTTTCTTCGTATCACGCCAAATTTGAAAAAGATTGCCGCTCGTGCCACGAGCCGTTCGGCGCGGTGACCAATGCCAAATGCTCGGTGTGCCATGAAAAAACCGGCGACGAGCTGGGCGTTTATACTTTCGCCGCGCATCAAGTCTATCGTTCCGGCGAAGCGAACCGCCTTAAAGCAGCGACGGAAAAAGAAAAGAGCGAAACCGCTTGCGTTCTTTGTCATCAAGAGCATCAAGGCCGCGCCGCATTGATCACCAACGTAGTGGACACACGCTGCATCAATTGCCACGCCTATGGCTCGTTCAACGCCAATCATCCGCAATTTGATTTTGTCGCCGAAAAAACGCCGGACGACTCCACGCTAAAATTTACGCACGTCAAACACGTGCAAGAGGTGATGCAGCGCGAGAAGCTGGTGGACGTCGAGCGCTCGTGCTTGTATTGCCACAATCCTCAGCCGGACGGCAAACATTTCGAGCCGATTGCTTTTGCAACGCATTGTCAGGCCTGCCATCTCACCGGCTACGTTGAAACCCCGGCAATGAAGATCAAGAACCCGCTCGATTTCATGACGCCGGGAGTCGAGACTTTGGAAACCTTGCGCCAGCGCGGAGGCTTGACCGCGGCGCGGCTGCGTTTTGTAAGCCCGGGTGATTTTACCCTCAAGCCGGGCGAGCGTATCGTCAAATCGCCGGTGTCTCACGAAGACGCCTGGGTTTTGGAAAATCTGCAGCGGCTGCGGCAAACGCTGAATGGCGAGAATGATTTTGATGAGCTATTGAAAACTTCCGGGAAGATTCCTTCTCAGAATACGGCGGCGTTTTCCCAGGAAGCCTATCAAGAAACGCTCGCTCAGTTGGAAGATTATGCCGGGGCGCTGCGCAGCCGTCCCGAGCGCGAGGTGCAGCTCGAGCTGGTTCGGATCGATTCTTTGTTGAAAGCCACGCGCAATCGGCTGCGCCAACAGCCGGTGGTTTCGAAGGAAATGGCGTTCGTGCCGCCGCCCGCGCAAAAAAATGCGGCATTGACGCCCACGCAGATGGATGATATTAACGCACTGGCCGATAACCTGACCAAGCCTTGCCAGGAATGCCACACGGTGGCAAACGCCGGCATTCTGCGCGTGCAAAAAGATCAGCAAATTCTGGCGCGCGCGCAATTCAATCATCGCGCGCACATTTTGCAGCGGCGTTGTTTGGAATGCCACACTGAAATTCCGATTCTGCCGGCGAATGGCGAAGCCCGGCCGGTTCTTGCCTGGCAAGATCGCTCGGCCATTCAAAATATTCCGGCAATGGAAAATTGCCGGCAATGCCATAACACCTCCGAGACCTCGAATCGTTGTGTGACGTGCCATTATTTTCATCCCAACAAAACCCAGCGCGCGAGCATGTTGTTGTATTTGGATTGAGGCCGCCCTCGTCATGTCATCTGCAAGAACCTTTTTATGCGCGGAGCTGATGCTCAATGCTGAAAAAGATTCAGACTGTGTGAAAACGTCATTGCGAGCGCAGCGAAGCAATCCCGGTGCGTGCACGTATTGGAGTTAGAGATTGCTTCGCTGCGCTCGCAATGACAAATTCGAGCGTTTTCACACAGTCTGATTCTTACAAATGACAAGCAAAGATGAGGAATATTTGTGACGGGAGCTCACAAGGAGCGTGATGATGAAAGCAAAACTCTATTGCAAAACCGGCATGTTGGCCGGAGCCAAATATGAATTTTCACAAGGCGTGAGCATTGGCCGCAGCGGCGCAAATTCCATCGTGTTGGAGCCGCCGCTGATTTCGGACGTGCACGCCCGCATTTTTTTTGACGCCAAGGCGGGCTGCTATTTTTTGGAAGACGCGGGCAGCCGCAACGGCACGTTTCTCGACGGCATGCGCGTGACGCGACCCGAGCGCTTGGGCGCGTTGCACGTGATTACGCTGGCGCAGAAATATGATTTCATATTTCAACTCGTGGCGGCGAAATCGCCGGTGGCCGTCGCGCCGAAACCGGAAGCTGAATTCACCCTTGCCAAGGTTTCAAACCCTGGAAAGGGTATTGCCGCCGAAGAATTTGTGCGCGATCCCGCGGAGGAAAAAAGAATTTTCAGCGGTCCGGTGTGGAAGGCTTCTCCTATTCGCGGCAAACAGAATGAGAATCCCAAACTGGTCCGCAGGGCCACCGTGGTGCGCAAGCCGACCAACGGCAAGACCCTGATTGAAGATTTGCTCAAGCACGCGCCGCGCAAACCCAAAACCACGGAAGAACGAAAGAACGCCGTCACCTTGGTGGAAGCTCCCGGCAATGATCGTGCGCAAGCTGCGCAAACCGCCGTGCTTTCTTTGGAAGCCGGCGGCAACGGTTCGAAACAAGTCTTCACGCTTAAAGAAGGTGAGAACGTTTTGGGCCGCTCGCCCTTGTGTCAAATTTGTATTGACGATCCTTCCATCTCGCGCAAGCATGCGATCTTGCACGTTGCTTCCGGCAAAATTTATGTGAAAGATTTGGGCAGCCGAAATCATACCTATGTGCAAGGCGCGACCGTGATTGCTGAAATAGAAGTCGGGCCCGAAACAACTTTGCGCTTCGGTACGGTGGAGGCGAAGTTGGTCAGTAATTCGTAACACGTAATCCGTAAGGTGTAATTTTTACGCATTACGCCTTACGGCCCATTCAAAAGGGACTTTGAATTGAACGCAGAAGCGGAATACACTCAGGCTGGAGCTCTGATTCTCAATCGCCCGGTGAAATTGCCGGAGGTTTTGGATCTGCTTATCGTCGGCGGCGGGCCGGCCGGAACCGCCGCGGCTTTTCGCGCGAAAGAATTGGGCCTCGCGGCGCTGGTGATCGATTTCGACGACGTGATGAAGCGCATCCGCGATTATGCCAAAGACAAGCTCATTCTGCCGGATTACGGCGGCGGCGACAAGATGTCGTTTCCCAACGGCGGTGCTTTGATTGCGCTGCTGCATTTCGCACCGATCGACAAAGATGACATGTGCCGGCAATGGAAAGGATTCTATCGCAAGCACAGTGTTCCCGCGCAAGTAGGCGTGGAGCTGCTCGGCTTGCAGCAACACGAAGGCATCTGGCGCGCGCGCGTTTATAATCATCACAACAGAGCAGAACAAGCTCTTCGCGCCCGGCACGTTGCCATCACCATCGGCCGCGGCGTGCCCCGGCGTTTCGATATCCCCGGAAAAACCGAAGGCATTGCCTATCGTTTGAGTGATCCGGCATCGTACTGCGGCGCGCCGGCTTTGGTCCTCGGCGGCGGCACTTCCGCGGCCGAAGCGGTGATCGCGATTTCCAACGCCAAAGCGCAAGCGCATGATGCCACCGCCGTGTATTGGTCCTATCGCGGCGACAAGCTGCCCAAAGTTTCCAAAGCCCTCGCCGAAGTTTTTTTCGACGCTTACATGGGCAACGGCAACATCCGGCATTATCCCTATAGCGAACCGGTGGCCATCGTCGCTGGCGCGGATAAAAAAGAATATCTCTCCTTGCGCATCGATCGGCGCCATTTGAACGAGCGCCCGGCCGAAACTTCTCATTTAGAATTTTCCAAAAAATTTTGCCTCGCCTGCATCGGCGAAGATTTGCCCCTGGGATTTTTGGGCACGCTGGGCATCGACATGACTGCGGCCGGTGCGGAAAACAAAAAACGCTTTTTAGTCAATCCCATTTTAGAAACGCCATTGCCTAACGTTTATCTTCTCGGCGACTTGTTGAGCCCGGCGTATTATGAAACCGACAATTTTGCCGGCGATCCTGCAAGTTATCGCGAAGTCAAGCGCCGGGGCAACATTAAAGCCGCCTTGCGCGACGGCGTGCTGGTGGCCGAAGCCATTGCGCAAAAACTGGCGGGCAAAAAAATCATTCATGTGGATTTGGATTTTGCGCCCGCGCCGCCGCAGCCCGCAGAAAAAGCGCTGATTGCGCGCGCGACGGCCCTGGTTGAAAAAGAAGGCCCGCCCACGGAAAGTTTGGAAAAGGGCCGCGTTCCGGAAGAATATCAAGCCTATCTCGTGCGCCTGCTCAGCGGCAATGTCGAGGAAAATGAATATCCAATTCGATTGAACGGCATTACCACCATCGGCCGCAGCGGCTGCGAGCTCAATTTTGCCGAGGATTCTTTATTGTCGGATCATCATGCTTCGATCGCGCACGGCCCGGAAGGATATTTTTTGCGCGACGACGGCAGCGCCACCGGCGTGTTCATTCGCATCAAAGAAGCGCGGCCGGTGGAGGTCGCGCTCGGCAACATGGTGCGCATCGGCAAACAATTTTTATTGTTCAATACCGAAAGCGGGCGGTTGGTTGTCGATCATCTCGATCAAAGCGGCAAACGCTTGCAGCGTTATCCTTTGGAAGAAAAAACCGCCGTGCTTGGCCGCAAAGCGCCGGACATTACGCTGGACAGTGAAGATTTGACGTTATCGCGCCGGCATCTTTCGATCATAGTCAAAGGCCGCAGCATTCTGGTGAAAGATTTAGGCAGCGCCAATGGCAGCTTTTTGAAAGTGAAAAGCGCCGTCGTGCTTGCAGCCGAAGATCAATTCCGCGTGGGCCAGCAAATCTTCAAATTTAATTTAAAAGAAGAAACCGTGCGCCGTTCCGTGGAATACAACACGGAAATCGGCAAGCTGCCCACGGCGGTGTTGGCGAAAGCGAAGGAAAAGTCTCTTGTAGAAATGCCTGCGCCTTTGCCTCCCGTGAAATCCGCGCAGGATCTTTCTCCCTCGCCCGCAAAACGCGCAATCGCCGCCGAGCGCCCGGCCGAGGGCATGACGGTGACCTTTAAAAATTCCGGCAAAATCTGCGCGTTTAAATCCGGGCAAACCATCTGCGACATTGCCGAAAAGAACGGCGTGAAAATCAAAGCCGATTGCCACATCGGCAGTTGCGGCATGGATCCGATTCGCATTCTTTCCGGCAAAGAGAATTTAAATGCGATTGGCGACGAAGAAAAAGGCACGCTGGAGGATATCAACAAATTGAAGCCGGGCGAATATCGCCTCGCGTGCATGGCCAAGCCGAAAGGGGCGGTGATGGTGGAGATGGTGGAGCAGTGATGGGTGTATTAGTATAGTATTACTCCGAACAAACTATCACGATCACGAAGATTTTGAATTGTCAAGTGATAATTAACAATTGTCAATTGACAATTCTTTTCTACACGACCTCCAAATTTTTGCCGCGGATAACGAAGAAACGCCGCTCGTTCTCAACCAACGAACAAGCGGCGTTTCCTTTTTCAAAATAATAAACCGGGCTGAAAGCGTCGAGAACCGGTGAAGAGTCAGGCAACTCTTACCTTTTGATTCAGCCCTTTGTTCTCTGCCTATTTCATCAACACGAACTTCCTCTGCGCGCTAAAGCTGCCCGCTTTGATCACATAGACATAAACGCCGCTCGCCACTTGCTGGCCGCGTTCGTCTTTCGCATCCCACATGATGCTGTGACGCCCGGCGTTCATTTCGCCCGCCACCAATCGCTTCACGAGCTGTCCATTCAAATTGTAAATCGCCAAACTCACTTCACCCGCATCCGGCAAGGCAAAGCTGATTTGTGTCGTCGGGTTAAACGGATTCGGATAGTTCTGTTCTAAAGCGTAATCCGTAATAGGTGATTCGGAAGCGAGGGTTTCTTCATCATCAGGTGCAGACTTTGGCAAATTGCCCGGCCCCGGCAAGCTGCCCGGCGAAAGAAAGTGCAGGAACAAGCAATCGCGCTCGACGATCAACTCTTTCACGCACATGGCGCCGCGCAATTGGCTGTTTTTGTCCAATGTCACTTTTGAGTTGGGCGCGTTCAACGTGCCCAAAAAGTAAGCTTCCCGGCCCACCTTCATCGCCGTGCTCTGTTTCGAGTTGAAGGTCACCAACTCGCTATCGTCTTCGCCGTTGGGCAACAGACGAATCTCGATTTCATTGCCGAGAAAGAGATTGCTGACGACGTTGAGCGTGATCGGATTGCCGCTGCTCAAATCGATTTCGAGCACGGCAGTCGTCGTCGTGCTGCTGTTATATTTGAGCGAAGTGAAAAAATAATTGCCGCTGGTGAGCTTGAGCGTGCTGAAGCTGTTCAACGTCACGTTGTTGTATGAGCCCGGCGCGAGTGTGAGCGTGCCATTTTGCGGCACGGTTTTGTTCTGCCCGCCGGCAGAGTAACTCAAGCCCGGCAACGGCTGCGGCGGCACTGCGCCGACGGTGATGGTGCCGTTGACTGTGCCGTTGTTGGTGATCGCAATGGGCGATTTGACATTACCGGTGATGGTGTTCTGAGTATTGATCGTGATTTTCCCGACCGCGGTGAGATTGGAATTGTACGTACTCGGCGTGCCTTTTTCAACCGTCAGCGCGCCGTTCGAATGAATATCACCGGCCGGCGTGTTCTGTTTGGTCTGCTTCAACGTGATCTTGTTCGACACAAACAAGAACGGCTTGATGCACGCGCCTTCGTTTTCCACATTGGCCGCAGTCGCATCATTCGCGGTATTGCCGTCATCGGCCAACAATGTGGTGGCGGTGACCGTGTAAACTCCCGGCGTAGATAAATCCGCTGTGCCGGTGAATGTGTACACGGCATTGCCGCTTGCGGGCAAGGCGCCGGTGAAGGTTTCCGTTACTGGGCCGGTGCCGATGGGGCCGGTCACTTGAAACTGCACGTCGAAGCCGCTTTGCGCGAAGGCGGTGAAGTTGCTGATGGTGATGGTCACTGTTTTAACGCTGCTCAAGCCGCAATCCGAAGTGGGCGCATTGATCGCAATCACGCCGATATCGGGTTTCGTCACCATCGTGCACGTGGGATCGGCCGCGCCGCCGACCGAGGGATCATCGGTAAACACGTCGCTGAAATTGCTGCCCGAGACCACGCCTTGATTGCACACTTGCGTGGGCCCGCTTGGAAACGGGCTATCGACCGTGACTTCAAACGTGATCGTCACACTCTTGCCTGCAGGCAAAGTATTGATGTCGAGATGAATGCTCTCGCCGGAGTTGATGGTATTGCCGCCGGATTTTGACGCGGCATTCTGCGAGAACGTCTGCCCCGCGCCCATCAAAGTGATGAGCAGCACGAGCAGCGCGGTTCTGACGAGTTTATAAACTTTCATATCTATTTCTCCAATTGAGTGATTCGCAAAATCTCTTCGTCAATTTGAACGCGGTAGCGCAGACTTCCAGTCTGCAACCAAGCAGGCAGGATGCCTGCGCTACGAAAATCTTCGCTGCTCGTTATGGCGTCGTGCAGGGCAAGCCGCCCACAAAGCCGCCGCTGCCGAGAAGGCCGCTGACCGCAGAACTCATCGTCGGTGTACCCGTGGAATTATTTCCAATGACGAAAGTATTCACCGCGCAAACCGCGGGCGAGGTACATACCGCATTGTTAGCACCCACGTAGCCCGGCAGCTGGATGGTGGTGAGGGCGTTCTGGCTGAGGAGAATATCATTCGTGTTGAACGAATCACCCGCGCTGAAATTATTGCCGGTAATCGCGGCGCAGAGGAAATGCGTGTCAGTCCCCAGAGCGCCGCAATCAATGAACAGACCCGCGAAAGCAAAGGTGCCGGCGCCACTGAACGCCGTGGTCGAGTTGTTGGTAATCGTCGCGTTCATCGTGGCGCTGCCATCGGTGAGCAAGAAATAAATTCCGGCTTCATTGTATTGCTGGATCGTATTGTTGTTGATCCGAGTAGTGTGCGAGCCAGTGCCGCTGGTGGTCAAGCGAATGCCGCTGGCTTGCGATGAGCCGGAAAGGTTCGTGGCCGTACCGATGCTGTTGTTTTCAACCGTGCCGGAAAACGTGCCGCCGCCATTGCCTTTGAAAATGGTGA
>Ga0247727_10000859_pt1 | contig 73714 bp, 54 predicted proteins | sample WisWelCaveWW1625_FD_202498 | JGI IMG/M metagenome (GOLD analysis project Ga0247727, IMG submission 202498) | Biofilm microbial communities from Wishing Well Cave, Virginia, United States - WW16-25 | ecosystem: Environmental > Aquatic > Deep subsurface > Groundwater > Cave microbial mat | place...
GGTTGGGAATGTCGAGGTTGGGCATATGGCCTCCTTGCGACTATAATACTCGTAAGAAAGCCGGACCGCAACCTGTATCGGATCACGCCCCCACAATGGTGTCGTGCACCCCCAGCCGAGGCCTCTGTTGACTTCGCCACGGGTCCCGCCTATCTTAACGGGCGGAAGTTGGAAGGGTCTCTCATGGTCGGTGCTCTCCGGATCGATGGATGGAGAACGGTCGCAAGGACCGTTGTGCTCGTGGTCCTTGCGCTGATCGTGCTCGATCTCTGGGACAGTGCCTGCTATTCGCTCGACGTTTCCCAACCAATCCACACCATTTCCGCCCACGAGTCGGAGCCTTCGGACGCTTGCGCGGAATTCTGCGTGCCGGATTGCTTCTGCTGCTCCAGCGCCTCTCCCGCAATCACTGTCGTGCTGGCGCAGGGACCCATCTCTCTCTCTGACCTGCCGGCTTTGCCTGTGCGGTTCCTCACCCCGGGCTTCTCGCCCGTCCAGGATCACATCCCCATCACCGCCGTCTAACTGATATCTGTCTAGTCGGTCCCCGCCTGCTGGAGCGGCACAGGGGGATTCCCTCCTTGACGCGTGCAGATGGCGTCATGCCGGCACGGTCAGGACGAGGACCGATGGGTCCGGTGCCTGTCAAGCGGCTGTGGCTTTGCGAGATTCTCTCATCAGGAGGACAGTGTGGCACTTTTATTCCGCTGGGTTCATGTCGGCCTACCCTTCGTCGCTCTGGCCGCAGCGTGTGGTTCCCTCGTGGCCGAGGAGCCGCTGGACGTGGACGGCTACGTGCAGATCGTCCTGCGATCAAACCCGTCAGCCAGACAGGCATCCGGGTTGCAAGCCGCGGCCGACGCCGAGCACAAGACGGTCCGGATTTTTCCGGATCCGGTCCTCGAGTACTCACGAGGCAGCGGGCGCACCACGGAGGGGACAGTCTTGAGTGGAAACGAGACTGGTTACGCTGTCTCGCAGACGATCCCCTGGCCCGGGACCTTCAGCGCCGGGATCCATGCCGGGGACCGAGCGGCGGACGCACTCAGGGCTGGCGCGGACGCCGTGCGCTGGGAGCTGGAGGTGACTGCGAGGGAGACCTTTAGCCGGCTGGAGGCGGCACGGTCGTTTCTCGATATCGTTCGGCTGGCCGAGGAGGATGCGCGCTCGCTCCGCGACCTCGTGGCGCGCCGGGCCGAACTGGGCGAGTCACGCGAGTCGGATCGCATCAAGGCATCGGTCGAGTGGCTCAGGCAGCGGCGGAACCTGGCGGCGGCGGAACGCGAGGCCGAGTCCGCCGAGGCGATCGTCCGTGCGCTGGCCGTGGAGCCTCTGCCGCGTCCCCTCGCCATCAAGGTCACTCCACATCGGCCGCTGCCGCCATTGGACCACGACGCGCTCGTGGCCCGCGCTCTGGCGCGCAATCCGCGCGCCCGCGCGGCGCGCGCCGAAGTCGAGAGACAGGTGGCTCTGTTATCGGTCGCCCGCCGTGGGCGCGTGCCGGATCTAGGCCTGACCTACTTCCAGGCGGATGAACTGGACAAGGAGACTCACGGTCTGCTGCTGGGGATCAAGCTCCCGCTCTGGAACGCGGACCGTGGGCAGGTCGCCCGCGCCGGCGCCGCCAGCCAGGTCTCGGCCGCCGAAGCCGAAGGCGTCCGCATCGCCCTGGTCGTGGAGCTCGAGGCCAGGCTCAAGGAGCTGCGGATCGCCGCCGAGCAGGTCAGTCTCCTGGAGAGCGACCTCCTCCCCTCGGCCACGCAGAGCGTAGAACTCGCCCGCTTCAGCTATCAGGAGGGGGAGACCTCGCTTCTCGATCTCCTCGACGCCCAACGGACCTACCGTGACACGCAGCGCGAAGCCGTCGAGGCGCACCTGGGACTGTCCATTGCGTTGGCCGAGGTCCGGAGGCTCGTTGGTCCGGACTTCAATCCCTGGGGAGACGGTGTATGAACCACTCGTTCCGTTGGTGGTTGATCATGGCCCTGGTGGCTGTCTCGGCCGCAACCGGGTGCCGCAAGTCCCCCGCCCCTGCTCCCGAGGTGTCGAAGCCCGAACAGGAGACGGGTGGGAAGCCCGAGGGCTTGCCCGAAACGGTCCACTTCAGCCCGGCGGCCATTTCGGAAGCGGGCATCACGACCTGGCAGGTCAAGCCGGTCGACCTTGAACACCTCCTGGTCCTGAACGGCAACGTCGGCCACGACGAGAACCGCCTGCTCCAGGTGGCGGCGAACGTTCGCGGCCGGGTTGCAGAGATCCCGGTCGATCTGGGGACGCGCGTCCGCAAAGGGGATGCGCTCATCGTCATCGAGAGCGTCGACCTGGGCAGGGCGCGCGAAGAGTTCATTCGCGAGCGGTCCGGCCTCAGCGTGGCGTCTCGCGCCTACGAGCGCGCGAAGACGCTCCTCGAGGGAAAGGCGATCAGCACCGGGGAGTTCCAGGCCAGGGAGGGCGAATACCTGTCGCGCAAGGCCGCCGCGCAAGCCGCCGAACGGACGCTGCATCTCCTCGGCGACAGCGACGAGGAGATCGACCGCCTCCGGCAGGGGGTCGAGTCGAACGAGGCGCTCCCGTCCGCAGATGTGCCCCGCCTCACGCTGCGCGCGCCCTTCCGCGGCCGGGTCATCGAACGCAAGGTGACGCCCGGCTCGCTCTTCGAGGCCCTCCAGCCGCTGATGACCGTGGCCGATCTGAGCACAGTCTGGGTGTTCCTCGAAGCCTACGAAAAAGACCTCGCGCTTCTCCACGAGGGCCTGGTCGTGACGATCCGGACCGAGGCCTACCCACAGGAGACCTTCCCGGGCCAGGTCGATTTCGTTGGAAGTGTTCTCGACAGCTCGACGCGCACCGTCAGGCTCCGCGCCACGGTCGACAACCGCTCCGAGAAGCTCCGACCCGGCATGTTCGTGAAGGCCCACGTCGACGTGCCCAAGCCCCCCGCCGAGGCCAAGGCGTTCCTCGCCGTTCCCCAATCGGCTCTCCAGACCCTCGAGGGCCGCTCGACGTTGTTCGTAGAGATCGAACCGGGTGTCTTCGAGCGACGCTTCGTCGAGATCGGGCACAGCTTCGAGGGGTTCACGGAGGTTCTGGCCGGCTTGGAGGTGGATGACCTCGTGGTCACCGAGGGGAGTTTCGTCGTGAAGTCGGAATTCGCGAAGGCGTCGCTCGCCGAGGAACACTGAGATGCTCCGGCGGCTTGTCGACTTCAGCCTGGAGAACCGGCCACTCATCCTGATCGCCGCGGCGCTCGTCGTCGTGGGCGGCGGCTACGCCCTCACGCAGCTCCCGATCGACGCCGTCCCCGACATCACCAACGTCCAGGTGCAGGTCCTCACCAAAGCGCCGGCCCTGGGGCCGGTCGAGATGGAGCAGTTCGTGACCTATCCGATCGAGGCCGCGATGAACGGCCTCCCGAGACTCGTCGAGATCCGCTCGATTTCTCGTTACGGCCTGTCGGCGGTGACGGTGGTGTTCGAGGACGGGGTCGACGTGTACTTCGCCCGCCAGCTCGTCGCCGAACGGCTCGTGCAGGCGCGCGAGGCCATACCGGAAGGCTTCGGCGATCCCGAGATGGGCCCGGTCACGACAGGTCTCGGCGACGTGTTCCAGTTCACGGTCGAGGGAGAGGGCGTCTCGGCGATGGAGCGCCGGACGATACTCGACTGGATGATCGCGCCCCGGCTGCGGGCGGTGCCCGGGGTGACGGAAGTCAACACCTGGGGCGGCCTTCCGAAGCAGTACCAGGTCGTTGTCGAGCCCGCCAGACTGCGGGCGTACGGCCTGTCCCTGAAAGAGATCTTCGAGGCCGTCGGCCGAGGCAGCATGAACGCCGGAGGGGGCTACATCGAGCACAACCGCGAGCAGTACATCGTCCGCGGGGAAGGCCTGGTCGGCTCGTTCGCCGACATCGAGAAGATCGTCCTCAAGGCCGAGGCGGACGGAACGCCCGTCACCGTCGGCAATGTCGCCCAGGTCCGGGAGGGGGCGATGCTGCGCATCGGGGTCGCCACCGCCGACGGCCGGGGCGAGACGGTGATCGGTCTCGTCCAGATGCTGGCGGGGGAGAACGCCCTCCAGGTGGCGACACGGGCCCGCCAGGCCGTCGACGAGCTTCAGCCGACGCTCCCCGAGGGCGTCCGGATCGTGCCCTATTATGACCGCGCGACGTTCGTCCGCAGGGTGATCCGCACGGTCGAAATCAACCTCCTCGAAGGCAGCCTCCTCGTGATCGCCGTGCTGTTGGCATTCCTGGGCAATGTGAGGGCCGGGCTCATCGTGGCCTCTGCGATCCCGCTGTCGATGCTGCTGGCTTTCGCGGGGATGGTCCAGTCCCGCATCTCGGCGAACCTCATGAGCCTCGGCGCCATCGATTTCGGGCTCATCGTCGACGGCGCCGTGGTCCTGGTCGAGAACGTGGTCCGCCGGCTCTCGGAGCCGGAGGGGCGGGGGAAGACGGTGCGCCAGCTCACGGCCGAGGCCGCCCACGAGGTCGTCCGGCCGATCGCCTTCGGCATCGGGATCATCATCCTGGTCTACCTTCCCATCCTGAGCCTCGGCGGCATCGAGGGGAAGATGTTCAAGCCGATGGCGTGGACGGTCGTCTTCGCCCTCTCAGGCTCATTGCTCCTGACGCTCACGCTCACCCCGGTGCTCGCCTCGTTGTTCCTCAAGAAGACGGGTCACGAGCACGAACCACGCTTCGTTGGCAGGCTGCGCGTCTTCTACCTGCGCGGTCTCGACGTCTGTCTGGCTCGCCGCGCCCCCGTGTTGGTGATCGCCTTCGTGGTCATCGTGGCTGGCGCCACTATCGCCGCGACGCTCGGGGGCGAGTTCATCCCCCGGCTCGACGAGGGCGACCTCTCCATCAGCGCCGTCCGGCCCGCGTCCGTCGGGATCTCGGAGGTCGCGGCGAGCACGGGACGGATCGAGCGGGTGCTCAAGAGGTTCCCGGAGGTGATCACGGTCGTAAGCCGGTCCGGGAGCCCGGAGCTGGCCACCGACGTCATGGGGATCGAGCTGGGAGACGTGTTCGTGATCCTGAAGCCCAGGTCGAAGTGGACCACGGCCCGCACCAAGGGAGAGCTGGTCGAGAAGATGGAGCACGCGCTCGACGAGGCCGTGCCGGGCGTGGGTTTCTCGTTCCTTCAGCCCATCGAGATGCGCTTCAACGAGTTGATCGCGGGCGTCCGATCCGACATCGGCATCAAACTCTTCGGCGACGACCTCGAGATCCTGCACGAGAAAGGCGAGGAGCTTGCCCGGGTTGTGGCGGGCGTGCCCGGGGCCGCCGACGTGAAGCTGGAGCAGACCGCCGGCCTCCCCGTGCTCCGCGTCAAGGTCGACCGCGATCGCTGCGCCCGCTACGGGATCTCGGTCGGAGACGTCCTCGATACCGTGGAAGCCTCCCGGGCGGGGAAGATCGTTGGGACCGTCTTCGAGGGCCAGCGCCGATTCACGCTGGCCGTCCGCTTCGACGACGACACCGCTCGCACGATCGACGCCCTCGGAAACGTTCCCGTGGCATCCCCCCGCGGCACGCACGTGCCGCTCGGGCAGCTCGCCGACATCATGCTGGACACCGGACCCGCCCAGATCTCACGCGAGGCGGTCCGCCGGCGGATTGTGGTCGAGCTGAACGTGCGCGGCCGCGACGTCGCGTCCTTCGTGGCGGAGGCGCAGGACAGGATTCGGCGCGAAGTGCACCTGCCGGCCGGCTACTACATCCGCTGGGGCGGGCAATTCGAAAACCTCCAGGCGGCCACTCGCCGGCTGGCGGTGGTCGTCCCTCTGGCTCTGGCCCTCATCTTCGCGATGCTCTACTTCACGTTCGGGTCGCTGACACCCGCGGCGCTCATCTACCTGAACGTCCCCTTCGCGGCCACGGGCGGCGTGTTCTCGCTGGCCCTCCGCGGCCTTCCGTTCTCCATTTCAGCCGGCGTCGGCTTCATCGCCCTCTTCGGTGTGGCCGTGCTCAACGGCGTCGTCCTGATGACGCAGATCCGCGATCTCGAAGAGAAGACAGACCTGGGCGTCCTCGATGTCCTGCGCCGGGCGTGCGCTCTTCGGATGAGGCCGGTTCTGATGACGGCGCTCGTCGCCTCGCTGGGCTTCGTCCCGATGGCGCTGGCGACGGGTTCGGGCGCCGAAGTGCAGCGGCCGCTCGCCACGGTCGTGATCGGCGGCCTCGTGACGTCCACGGCGCTCACGCTGTTCGTCCTGCCCACGGTGTACAGCCTCTTCCGCCGCCTTCCCGCGGCCAACGACAGGAGGTCCGAAGATGCCGGATAGACCTCTCCGTCAGATCGTAGCGTTTATCCAGCCGTTCCAACTCGACGGCGTCGTCGACGCTCTGCGCCGCCTCCCGCGCTTCCCGGGCATGAGCGTCTCGGAGGTACGCGGGTTCGGCACACACCTCGCCCACCCGCCGCGGGCGGGCGAGGCGACGGAGGTCGACCCCTTCGAGAAGAAGATGCGGCTCGAGATCTTCTGCCGCGTTTCGGAGCTGACGACCATCGTCGAAGCCATCCGTGAGGCAGCCCACACGGGCAACCCGGGCGACGGAATGATCTTCGCCGGCCCCGTCGCGATCGCCTGCCGCATCAGGACGGCGGAATGGGGGGAGGAAGCTCTTCTGGGCGGGCAGACCTCAAGTTCCCGCCACCGATGAAATGGATACAGGTATTCGCCGAGCCCCCGGCGCGCGGCCGGGGGCGCCTCAGGGAGCGCGCCGCGATGGGTCGTCGCCGATGGTCAAGCGCCAGAGCGAGGAGCCGCCGTTGCTGCGGCAGTAAGCCAGATACCGGCCGTCGGGGGCGAGGGCCGGCTCCTCGATGAACAGCCCGGACTCCGGGAAACTCGTGACCGGCCGCATGGACCCTCCCGTGGCGGGGATCCAGTAGATGTTCCGGTGGCTCGGCTGGACGTAGATTCTGCGACCGTCGGGTGAGTAGAAGGCATGCCTCACCCTCTCGTGTCCTGTCGTCAGGGGTTCCTCCTTACCGCCTCCGGCGGGCATCCGCCAGGCCTGCATGGAGCCGCCGGCATTGGCGGAGAAGACAACCCATCGACCATCGGGAGACCAGTCGCCGAGGTACTTGTCGCTCCGGGAATTGCTGATCTGGCGACTGGTCCGGCCGGCCAGATCGAAGGCGAACAACTGGAGGAACTCCCCGCTCTTGGTCGTGTAGATGATCTCCTTGCCGTCCGGCGAGAACGGTCCGGCCGACTGGTCCGGGGCCGGAGGCAGGATCTCTTCGGCGTGGCTCCCATCGACGGCCACGATCCAGAGCGATTGGGTGCCGCCCTGGAACGAGCGGGTGAGCGTGAGCTGCCGTCCGTCCGGAGACCAATACGGGAGGTTTGCCCCCAGGTCCTTTCCGGGAAGCTCGAGTGGACGTTGCTGCTTCGTGGCCAAGTCGAGGATCCAGATCTGCTCCGGCCCCAGCCGGTCGCTGCCGAAGGCGATGCGCCGCCCGTCGGGAGAAAACGACGGGTAGCGGTCGATCACCTGCCCCTCGCGCAGGATCTCCTCCGGGCCGGCGGGGGTTTCACCCCCGACGCTCAGTGGCAGCCGGGTCAGGTTGAGTGACCCTTCGAGCTCCGAGACCGCAAGATCACGTCCGTCCCCGGAGATGGCGAGATGCCGCAGGATCCCGGTCACGAGGCCGAGCGTGCCCGGACTCGCCCGCACCGTCCCGCTGTTCTGATCAATCTCGACAAACTGCAGGCGTGTTCCTCCCATGGGGTCACGGTTGAGATAGTAGAGATGCTCTCCCGCCGGGTCCCAGACATGACTGGTGGCATCGACCAGCTCCCGGGACGCGCCTCCGTTCCCGGGGAGCAGCAGCACGCGTCCCTCCACCGTCTCGAAGCTGAGCCATTTTCCGTTCGGGGAGTACTGCAGCCGGACGATTTCCGAGTTGGATTCCGTGCTTGGTAGCAGCGGCGAGGGCGTGCCGCTCTCGGTCCCGATCTCCATGATGGACCGATGGTCTTCGGGGCCGCTGATGTAGGCAATCCTTCGGCCGTCGGGGCTCCAGGTGGGGAAATTGGCATCCACGGCCAGGCGCCGGGCCTGCCCGCCCAGCGCGGGGGCCAGCCACAGGTCGCCTCCCTGGGTCCGGAACTCGAGGCCGAAAGTGGCGCCGATCTTGATCATGCCGGTCCGGGACGTGCCCGTCGAGATGAAGGCCAGCCACTTCCCGTCGGGGGAGAAGGCGGGCTGATAGTCCTGGGACGGGTCGTTCGTGACGTTTACGTCCTGGCCTCCCTCGACGCGGCGCGCATAGATGTCGAAGTTGCCGCCCCGGTCGGAGGCGAATGCCAGCAGGCTCCCGTCGGGCGACCAGGTCGGCCATTCGGAAAGACCGGGGTCGTGCGTCAATCGGGCGACTTGGACCAGACGGGGACCGGCATCCGTACCGCGGCCAGCCGGCCGGGTCATCAGCCGGCCGACGAGGAAGCCGATGCCGGCCAGGGTCGCTGCCGCAGCCAGAAGACCCCAGGTTGTGGAGGGGCGCCATCGCGGCGCAGACGACGCGGACAGCGCGGTCTCCTCGACGGGCGGCCCGGACAGAACATCCTCGATCTCAATCTTCGCATCCCCGACGTCCCGGAGGCGGCGGGACACCTCTTTCCGGAGACATCGCCGCAGCAGGCTCAGCACGGCTCTCGGCGCCGCCGCGGGCAGAAGGCTCCAATCGGGCTCGCGCTCGAGGATCTTGGCGACAGAGTCCGAGAGCGTCTCGCCGGGAAACGCCTGGCGGCCCGTCAGCGTCTCGTAGAGCACGCACCCGAAGGCCCAGATGTCGGTTCGCTGATCGACCTGCTTGCCGCGCGCCTGCTCCGGGCTCATGTAGGCCGCGGTGCCGAGGATGATGTCCGGGTGGGTGTGATGGCCGGTCACGGTCGGGGACCGCGAGAGGTCCGAATCGGGCCGCTCCCGCTCGAAGGCCTTTGCCAGGCCGAAGTCGAGGACCTTAACCTGTCCGTCGGGCGTGACCTTGACGTTGCCCGGTTTCAGATCGCGGTGGACGATGCCGCTGGCATGCGCGGCCTCGAGCCCGGCGCCGATCTGGCGGGCGACGGCCAGGGCGTCCGCGATCGGCATCGGTCCGCGGGCCAGCCGGGCGGCGAGCGTGTCCCCGGGGACCAGCTCGAGGACGAGGAAGTGCAATCCCTCGGTGGTCTCCAGTCCGTGAATCGCGGCGATGTTGGTGTGATTCAGCGTCGCCAGGAGCCTGGCCTCGCGCTCGAACCTCGCGAGCCTCTCGGGATTCTTGGCGAACGCATCGGGGAGGAATTTGACAGCGACGCGGCGGTTCAGCCGGGTGTCGATCGCTTCATAGACCACACCCACCCCCCCTCGCCGATCTTCTCGACAAGACGGTAATGGGACAGCATCTGCCCGGGGGTCACCGCCACGCCGTTGCTCCCACCCGCCTCGCCCTCACACGGCGGGAGGCCTTCGGCTACAGCTCGTCCTCCGCCGGCGGCTGGGGGCCGGGGCGGATGCCGGCAATATCCGGATCCTCCCCAGGGGGCTCCTCTCCAGACGTTTCCAGCCCCGGCGTCTCCAGGCGTTCCTTGCTCTTCTGCAGCCGGCGCGCGAGCTTGTCCTGCGCTCGCTGCTGGCGGGCCATCTCCTTCTGCCGCTTCATGAAGGTCGAACGGGATCGTCTTGCCATGCCTCAGTCCTTGCTCGATGGGGCACGTCATGATCAACGAGCGGGTCAGGTCCATTCGGCGCGTACGCCCGAAGAGTACCTGAAAATCCGCTCGCGCGTCAAAGGGTCCGGCGCCCAGCATCAGAGGTGCCGGCCCGCGTGGATATCTCCTGTGTTATCATGCGTGGCTGTTGAAAAGACCCTGTCGCTTTTGGAGGCCACCTTGGGGAAGAACCCGGACGTCTTTGCAGTCAATGAACGCATCCAGCACGGAATGTACGGATTGGGGACGATCAAGGAAGCGAACGCCCAGTACACCACCATCGAATTCGACGAGAACGGCCGGCGGAAGTTCTTGACCAGTCTCGTCCGCCTCGAGCGGAGCAGCGTGGCGGCGCCAGCGCCTCCGCCGCGAAAGTCCCGCGCCCGGAAGCCGGCCGCCAAAGCCGCAAAACCGAAGAAGTAGAAGCCGGAAGTTCAGAGACTGCGCTTGCGGGCCCGCAACCCCCGGCGGCTGCCGCCGTCCTTGCGAAAACGCGGACCGGCGGGAGGAGCGTCGTACCCGAAGCTGCGCGGCGCTCCCGAGAAGCGCCCCGGACTGGCGGAGCGCTCGCGGGCTTCCCCGACGTTGAGGTTGCGTCCGCGGAGCTCGGCCCCGTTCAACTTGGCGATCGCCTGGTTCGCATCCTCTTCCGAGCCCATCTCCACAAAGGCGAAGCCCCGCGGCCGGCCGGTGGCCCGGTCGCGGATCACGGCGACCGATTCGCACGCCCCCGCCGTCGTGAAGAGCTCCTTCAACTCCGCCTCGGTCGTCTCAAACGACAGATTACCCACGAAAAGTTTTCGGCTCATCTCACGCTCTTTCGGGCGAAGTGAAGGCCCCCGGAGCGGTGCTCCGGGGGCCGGTTGTGGCAACGGTGGCGTTCAGACAGGGCGTACGTTCTCGGCGGCCGGACCCTTCTGGCCCTGGACAATTTCGAACTCCACGGCCTGACCCTCGCTCAGGCTGCGGAATCCCTGCGCCTTGATTGCGGAGTGGTGGACGAAGACATCCTTGGAGCCGTCGTCCGGCGTGATGAACCCAAACCCCTTCGCATCGTTGAACCACTTGACTTTACCTTTGACCATGGAACCTTCTCTCTCTTCTGCCACACGTAACTGTGAAGTCAGGGCGCGATCGCCCTGTTCTGTTTGGCCCCACATTGCGGACGGTGAACGTTAGCGAACCTGACTGCAGCACGCTGTGGCAGGCGTCTGGGGGTAGTCAATCGGAGGCACGCGAGGAAAGGATAGGGAAGTCGACCCCCAAAGTCAATCAAAAAAACAGGGAAATTCAGGGCGGGCCCTCCAGACCGCCTCCCGGAGAGGGGTCCAGCGTGTAGCCGATGCCGCCCACCGTCAGGAGGTAGCGGGGATGGGAAGGCTCGGCCTCGATCTTGCGGCGCAGTCGGTGGACGAGCTGCTTCAGAAGCTGCCGGTCGCCCATCCCGCGATAGCCCCAGACATGGCTGGTGAGCCGGTCCGCGGTCAACGTGTGGCCGCCGTTGGTCAGCAGGAGCTGCAGCAGACGGAACTCCAGGTTGGTGAGGCGCAGGGGGGCGCCCCCGCGGATGCTGACCTCGCATCGCTCGGTGTCGAGCGCCAGATCACCCGCCTTCAGGGCTCCCGGCCTGTCCCCTCCCACCCGGCGCAGGAGGGCGCGGACACGCGCCAGCAAGGTGCGCGGGCTGAACGGCTTGGTGAGATAGTCGTCGGCGCCGATATCCAGCCCCTGCACCTGGTCCTCCTCGGTCGCCCGGACCGTCAGCATCATGACGGGGGTGACGGCGCCGCCGGCGCGAATCCGCTTGAGGACTTCAAACCCGTTGAGGCGCGGCATGTTGACATCGAGGATCACGAGATCCGGCCGCTCGCTCTCGAACGTCGCCAGGGCCGAGGGGCCATCCTGGGCCTCGACGATCAGGTAGCCCGCCTGACGCAGCGCGAAGGCGATCAGGCGCAGCAACTCGAGATCGTCGTCGACCACCAGGATCTTCATCTAGGAGCCTGTCCGGGTAATCGCATGAGCCGCGTTCGCCGCGCCGCGGGGTCGGATGCGAGGCGCCGCGACGACGGCGATGCGGAACATCGCCGAGGAGAGGCAACGACGCAGACGGCCCCGCGGCGCGGCGAACCCGAAGGGAGCATGGGGGTTGCGGCCCCATGCTTCGTTGCTCGTCGTCACCGATGCCACCACATCGCTTCCTCCTCGCGCCTCGCCTGGGACTCGCAAGCCCCATGCGCGCGGCCCATGCCATTACCCGGACAGGCTCCTGGTCTCTCCGATGGGGAGGATGACACACATGCGGGTGCCGGGCCCGCCGCCCCCTCCCGGGCGCGCCTCGACGCGACCGCCGTGCCGCTCGACGATCGAGTTTACGATCCAGAGCCCCAGACCCATGCCGCTTTCGGCGGGCTCCTCACCGGGAGAGCGCATGAAGCGCTCGAACAGCACGGCCCCATCGCGCGGCTGGATTCCCGGCCCCTCGTCCTCGACCCAGACGACCACCTCGTGGTCGGCGACGCTCCCTCCGAGGCGGATGGTGGTGCCGGCCGGGGCGAACTTGTTGGCGTTCGCCAGCAGGTTCACGAACACCTGCACGAGGCGCGGAGAGTCGCCGAGGATGCGCGGCAGCGGATCGGGCAGGCGCACGTCGAGCCGCTGGGCGCGCAGGGCGACGAGCGACGAGGTGAGATCGAGCGCCTCGCGAATCACCTCCTCCAGGGCCACCGGCTGCCTGCGGATGGAGCCCTGCCCGGCATCGATGCGCACGCTCTCCAGCAGGTTGTCGATCAGGTGCGTGAGCCGCAGCGTTCCGCGCTCGAGCGAGGCCACGAGGTCGCGCACCTCCTCCGGCGACAGATCGCCCAGGCGGTCGCGCAGCAGCTCGATCGAGGCGAGCTGGGCGCTGAGCGGCGTGCGGAACTCGTGCGTGATGTTGGCCAGGACGGTGTCCCGCACGCGCCGCGTCGCTTCGAGGTCGGTCTCGTCGCGGATCACCTGGAACTGGCGCGCGGCGACGGCGGACCCGCCGCCTTCCTGGCCGGTCCCGCCCGCATCGGCGGCGGCGCTCGTGATCACGACCGACCGCCGGGACCCGTCCGGCAGCAGGAGGCTCTCGGTGGCGCGGGCGCTGCCGCGGTAACGGGCGTGCACGATGGGGCAGTGATCCTCGCACGGCCGCACCCCGTCCGCCCCGTGCGGGTTCAGGACATCCCCGCAGAAGCGGCCGATCACCTGCTCCGGCACGGTCCCCAGAAGGGCCGCCGCCTGCGGGTTCAGGTAGCGGATGCGGCGCTCGCGATCGACGGCGTACACTCCCTCCACGATCCCCGTCACCACCGCCTCCGCCTCGGACTGCCGCTGCCGCAGGGCCTCGGTCACGTGCAGAAGGCGCCGGCGCATCTCCTCCATGGTGGCCGCGAGGGCCCCGATCTCGGCGCCGGGAGCGCGCGGGATCGGCGTCGCCAGGTCGCCGAGGCCGATCCGGGCCGATGCCTCGGTCAGGGCCTCCAGCGGGCGGACGAGGAACCACCCCAGGAGGATCCCGAGCAGGGCGGCGACCCCCGCCACGAGGAACGCGAGCACCACGAGGGCGCGTGCCAGCCGCCGCAGCGGCTCGGTCACATCGGCCGCGGGGATCTCCGCCTCGACGACTCCGATCACCTCGCCTGTGGGGGCGAGCAGCGGCACCACGGCGAGGTACAGCCCGAGGGGGTCGAGACGCTCGGCGACCGGCTGTTCGGAGTCGACCGCGTGGCCGCGCACCGACAGACCATGCGCGTTCCAATCCAGGGCGGCCGTCCGATCGAGGATCGCGACCGGCAGGCCGACCTGCTGGCCCACGGAGCGCGCGAGCACCTCGTCCATCCGCAGGGCGGTGACGACGAGCACTCCCGGGGTCTCGGGGACGGCGGCCACGGCGCCATAGAGGAGCGGCCCGGCCGCCGGCCGCAGGAGCACGGCCCCTTTGGCTCCGGCGGACTGGCGGATGATCTCGTCCCACGGGATGGAGGCTTCTCCGGTGGACGCCAATCGGCGCTTGCTCATGAAAACGGCGCAGCCGCTCAGGTCGGTCGCGCGGCAGAACCGGGGCAGCAGCTCATCGACGGCCCGCGCGTCTCCCGCGACGAGGAGCCGTGGGAGCGCCGGGTCCTCCGCCAGCAGCCGTGCTACGTCGTGGATGTTCCGGCCGGAGCCCTCGATGATCCTCTGGGCGGCAGCCACGGTCTGGTTCGCGCGGGCCAGGCCCTGACGGTCGGCGAAGCGCCTGATGAGGCTCGCGGCCGCCGCGGCGACGCACAGCACCGCCAGCAGGACCAGCCCGACATTGACACCGATGAGGAGTGTGCCGAGACTCAGGCGGCGCATCGCGTCATGATAGCAGCCGACCGGACTTCCCCTCGACCAGGCCCTTCACGATGAGAGTCAAAAGCGCCAGGAACGTGAGCAGCGACGCGACCGCGAACGAGGCGGCGAACTGGTACTCGTTGTAGAGGATCTCGACGTGTAGCGGGATGGTGTTGGTCATCCCCCGGATGTGCCCGGAGACCACCGACACGGCGCCGAACTCACCCATAGCGCGCGCGTTGCAGAGGACCACGCCGTACAGGAGCCCCCAGCGGATCTTGGGCAGGCTGACGCGGAAGAAGATCTGCCAGCCGCCCGCTCCCAGTGTCATCGCCGCCTCCTCCTCGTCGCTCCCCTGGGCCCGCATGAGGGGGATCAGCTCGCGCGCCACCAGGGGGGAGGTCACGAAGAGGGTGGCGAGCACGAGGCCGGGGAGCGCGAACATGATCTTGATGTCGTGCCGCTGAAGCCATGGCCCGAGCAGACCGTGGGCCCCGAACAGGAGGACGAACAGCATCCCCGAGATCACCGGCGAGACGCTGAACGGGAGATCGATGAGGGTCGTCAGGAGGTTCTTGCCGCGGAAGTCGAACCGCGCGATCGCCCAGGCGGCGGCCAGGCCGAACAGGACGTTGAGGGGCACGGCGATGGCGGCGGTGACGAGCGTCAGGCGGATGGCCGACAGCGCGAACGGATCGGCGACGGCGCCGAGGTACGCTCCGACCCCCTTCCGCAGCGCCTCGGTGAAGACCACCAGGAGGGGGAGGAAAAGGAACAGGACCAGGAAGGCGAGCGCCGTGCCGATGAGGAAGAAGCGGACCGATCGGGGCTCGGACAGGTGGTTGGCCCTGAAGGCCTCCCCCGAGTCTTGTGGGCGCGGCGAGAGGGCCATGGGGACCTATCCCGCCGCCTCGGAGGCCGCGCGGCCGCGCCGCCACGACAGGACGTTGATGAGCAGCAGCAGCGAGAACGACGCCAGCAGGAAGACGAGCGCGATGGCCGCGGCGCCGCCGTAATCGAACTGCTCCAGCTTGATCATGATCAGGAGCGGCGTGATTTCGGAGCGCATCGGCATGTTGCCGGCGATGAAGATGACCGATCCGTACTCGCCGAGGCCGCGGGCGAAGGCGAGCGTGAAGCCGGTCAGGACCGCGGGCATCAGCTCTGGCAGGATGACGCGCGCGAAGGTCTGCAAGCGTCCCGCGCCGAGCGTGGCCGCGGCGCCTTCGATCTGGGGATCGAGGTCCCGCAGCACCGGCTGGACCGTCCTGACGACGAACGGCAGGCCGACGAAGGTGAGCGCGACCACGACGCCGAGCGGCGTGTAGGCGACCTTGATCCCCTGCGGCTCGAGGAACCGGCCCACCCAGCCGTTGCCCGAGTAGAAGGTGGTCAGGACGATGCCGGCGACGGCCGTCGGGAGGGCGAACGGCAGGTCGACGAGACCATCGATGAGCCGTTTCCCCGGGAACGTGTAGCGCTCGAGCACCCAGGCCACGAGCAATCCGAAGACGGCGTTGGCGGAGGCCGCCACGAACGCGGCCGTGAAGCTGAGCCGGTAGGCGGCGAGGGTCCGCGGCGCGGTCACCGTGGCCCAGAACTGGGCCCAGGTAATCGTCGCGGATTTGAGTACCACGGTGGCGAGAGGTATCAGGATGATGAGGACCAGGTAAGTGAGCGTGAACCCCATCGCCAGGCCGAACCCGGGAAGGATGCGGCCGCGCTTCCGACCCTTCGTCGCCATCGCCTATCCCCCCGTCTGGTAGATCTGGTCGAACAGCCCGCCGTCGGCAAAGTGCATCCTCTGGGCCTTCGCCCAGCCACCGAACATCTCGTCGATGGTGAACAGCGCCAGCTTCGGGAACCGAGCGGCGTGCTTCAATGCGACCGATTCGAGTCGCGGCCGGTAATAGTGCCGGGCGGCGATCTCCTGGCCCTCCGGCGTGTAGAGGTATTCGAGATACGCCAGGGCCGCCGCCTCCGTCTTGTGCTTGGCCGCCACCTTGTCGACGAGCGCCACGGGAGGCTCGGCCAGGATGCTGATCGTCGGCGCGACGATCTCGAACCTCCCCCGGCCCAGCTCGCGCATGGCGAGCAGGGCCTCGTTCTCCCAGGCGATCAAGACGTCGCCGATGCCCCGCTCGACGAAGGTGATCGTCGATCCGCGGGCCCCGGTGTCCAGGATCGGAACGTTCTTGAAGATGCGTGTCAGCAAGTCCCTGGCGGTCGCTGTGTCGCCTCCGGGTTGGCGCAGGGCGTAGCCCCAGGCGGCCAGATAGTTCCAGCGCGCCCCTCCGGAGGTCTTCGGGTTGGGGGTGATGACCGTCACCCCGGGCCTTGCCAGATCATTCCAGTCCTTGATGCTCTTGGGGTTCCCCTGGCGGACCAGGAACACGATCGTCGAGGTGTAGGGGGCGCTGTTGTGCGGCAGGCGCGCCTGCCAGTTGCGCGGCAGGAGGCCGGCGGCGGCGATGGCGTCGATGTCGGACGCCAGGGCCAGTGTCACGAAATCGGCCTCCAGACCGTCGATCACGGTGCGGGCCTGCTTCCCGGATCCGCCGTGCGACTGGCTGACCGTGACGGTGTCGCCGGTCTTCTCCTTCCAGTGCTTCGCGAAGGCGGCGTTGAACTCCTGGTACAGCTCCCGCGTCGGGTCGTAGGAGACGTTGAGCAGCCGCACCTGCCCGGCCAGGACCGTCGAGAGACCGATCCCCGCCGCGACGGCGAGCGATGCGAGCCACTCGATTGGCCGACGCGCCCTCACGGCCGCCACAGGTCCTCCTGGTGCGGGCGCACGATCAGGAGCGGCCGGTCCGCCGCGTCCTCGATGAGGTTGCCGATGATGCCGTGCAGCGCGATCCGCCCGCGCCAGTCGGGGAGGGGGGCGCCGAGGATGAGAAAGTCGTGCTCTCCGTCGAGGATCTGCTCCCGGACCTGATCGCGCACGTCTCCCTGGCGGATGAGGCTCCGGGAAACGACGCCCAGGAGCGACAGGGTCCTCAGACCGGCCGCCAGGAAGCGCTCCGCCTGGCGGCGCTCGAGATCGAAGCCTCCCTGGGGAAGCACCGTCATGATCGTCGCTTCCGTGCCCAGGTGGCGGACCAGGCGGCCGGCGAACAGGACATCCTCCTTGGCCGGCTCGCCGACCGCGACGCAGATGAGCGCCCGCGCCGGCACGCCCGCGGTCGGTGACTTCCCCGAGGCGGGCGCCCGTCCGGCAGCGGGTGCGGCGGGCGGCGCCGGGACGAGGAGCAGGTTGTGGTCGCCGGCCTGCAACAGGCGCTCGGCGAGCCCGACGCGGTCGCGCTCCGGAAAGGTGTGCACGACGAGGTCGTAGTGCCGCCTCGCCGCCTCCTGGGCGACGGCCTCCTCGAGGGGATCCGGGGACGGGCGGGATTCAAGCGAGGGGAGGAGACCACCGATCCAGTCGCGCGCCTGCTGCAGCTGCAGATCGGCCCGGGCGTCGTCGGTCGCGTAGCCCAGGACCGTGACGCGCGCCTGGGAGAGCCGCGCGAGCTGCGCCCCCAGCTCCAGGGCGGTGCGCGACTTGGGCGACCCGTCGGTGGGAAGGAGGAAGCTCAGGCCGGGATGGGTCAGGGCGTGCACACGGCGGACGCCGACCCAGGCCCGATCACCGGGTCGCAGCGGAAACCGGCGCGCCTGGTGCTGCGACCGGCTCGCCTCGATCAGCAGGAAGTCGCCTCCGAATGGCGCCGGCGGCGCGATCGGCCGGACGCCCGGGAACTTCGGCATCCGCAGGCGCAGGCGCTCGAACGATCCCAGAAACCCGCGGTCCTCGACGATCGCTTCGCCCAGGAGCGGCCATCCGAGGGCCTCGGAAGAGGTCTTGACGGCCACATCCTCCGGCCGGAACAGCACCTGCACGCGTCGCGAGCCGGTGACCGGAGACGTCCCCGTGCTCATCGGGAAATGGAGCGGCCCGAGCCGGACGCCGTCGGGGGCGGTGTCACCGACCATCAGGTTGGCGGTTCCCAGGAAGGTGGCGACGAACTCGGTCTGCGGCCTCAGGTACAGCTCCCCGGGAGGGCCCGATTCGAGGAGACGCCCGAAATTCATCACGCCGATCCGATCGGCCAGCTCGAACGCCTCCTCTTGATCGTGGGTCACGAAGATCGTGGTGATCTTGAGCTCCTGCTGGATGGTCCGGACGGTGCGGCGCAGCTCGGTGCGGATGCGGGCGTCGAGGGCGCCGAACGGCTCGTCGAGCAGCAACACCTCCGGCCGGTGGGCCAGCGCCCGGGCGAGTCCGACGCGCTGCTGCTGGCCGCCGGACAGCTGCTGCGGGAAGCGGCGACCGAGCCCGGCGAGGCCGACCATCTCCAGGAGCTCGTCGCGTCGCCGCCGGTGCTCGGCGCGCGGCACCTTCCTGACGCGTAGCGGGAATTCGATGTTCTCCGCGACGGACATGTGGCGGAACAGGGCGTAGCTCTGGAACACGAACCCGATGCCCCGGCGCTGCGGCGGCAGCCGGGTCACGTCCCGTCCGTGCAGCAGGACGCGCCCGGAGTCGATCTCCGTGAGGCCGGCGATCATCCGGAGGACCGTGCTCTTGCCGCTGCCGCTCGGGCCGAGCAGCACGAAGAACTCCCCGTCGCCGATCTCGAGCGACACGTTGTTGACGACGGGGTGGTCGTCGTACTGCTTGACCAGCCGATCCAGGTGAATCGACATCGGACAGGTGCTCCGGTGACAGAGCGGTGACAGGCCCGGCTGCCGCGCCGCCTTCACCACCCGACGGCCCGGCCGGACCGGCGGGCCTTCAAAGGGCCTGCTCGCGCCGCCTGCCGGCCGGGTGCCTTTCGAATCGGCGCCACGGACTGCCCAAAGACTACTCGCCGGCGGTCACGCCGTCAGTCGAAAGTCGGTGACATCCGGCTTCTCCCGGAAGAACACCCAGAGAGCCGCCGGCAGGACGGTCAGGCTCGCCAGCATCGACAGGACGAACGCGCTGGCCGAGATGATCCCGAACTGCCGCATCGGAGGCAGTCCCGAGAGCGCCAGGGCCAGGAACCCCCCGGCGTTGATGAGAGTCGCGAACAGGATGGCGCGCCCGGCGACCAGCAGGGCATGCCGCATCGCCTGTTCCGTCGTGCCTCCGTCGCGCTTTTCCTGGAAGTGGTAGAAGAAGTGGATCTGGTCGTTCTCCGAGGCACCCAGGACCGTCGACGCGATCAGGATCGTGGCGACGTTGAGCGGGATGCCGCACAGGCGCATGACCACGAACATCGCCAGGATGGCGAAGACCGACGGGATCATCGCCATGAGGCGGGCCGCGCCGCTGCGGAACACCAGGAGGAAGGCGAGGAAGATGATCGCGGCCGTCAGGAAGAAGCTCTCGGTCAGGGTCGGCACGAGGTACTGGGCGATCTTGGTCTGCAGCAGCCCCTGGCCGACGACCCGCATGCGACATTCCGCGAGCGCCGCCTCGCCTGCGATCGCGCGGCCCCAGCGCTCGCGGACGAAGCCCCGGAGGTCCTCGACATCCTTGAACGCGGTTCCCCGGTGGACGACCGCCAGGCGCGCGTGGGCCAGCGAGCCGACGTCGACGTATTCGCGCAGGGCCGGCTCGTGCAGGAGGAGCCCTTCCAGCTGCGCCGCCAGCGAGGGCCAGGCGGCCGGTTCATCGCTCAGGCGATCGCCGCCACCCGCGACGTAACTCATCCAGCGCAGCATCGTGGTCGGGCCCATGACCGAGCCGACACGCGGGTCGATCTCGAGCTCGCGGGTGAACGACTCGATCCCCCGCAGGACACCCGGGTCGAGCACCCGGCCCTCCGGCGCCGTCACCCAGATCTGGACCACGGACAGCCCCGAGATCGCCTGCTCGAACCGGCGCGTGTCCTTGTAGATCGGCAGGCTCCGGTCGATGTAGTCGAGGGCGTCCGTTTCCAGGTCCATCGGGGCCAGATGCCCCGGGACGCCCGTCAGGGCGGCCACCCCCGCCAGCATGATGACGAGGGACGCCGGCAGCAGGACCCATCGCCAGCGGTACGACCAGAGCGGCAGGGTGTCGATGAGGCGCAGGAACAGCCGTCCGGCCGACGTCCGCCGCGCCAGGACCGGTGTGGCGCAGATCCTCTGGAGGGCGGGAAAGAGGGTGAAGACGACCACCCAGGTCACCACGAGCCCCGCGGCGACCCACAGGCCCATCTCGCGGATCGGCCGGATCTTCGAGACCGCCAGGGCCGCGAAGCCGATCGCGGCCGCCACGATCGACGCCGTGGTGGCGACGAATTTGTTGGCCAGAGCGAACACCTGGTGCTCCTCGATCGATCCCCCCGCCGGCATCTCCACGAAGCGGGACTGGATGTAGACCAGGGCCGCCGTGCAGGTCACCATGATCGTCAGCGGCACCAGGGACGACACGATCGTGAGGCTGAAGCCGACCGCCCGGCCGAAGCCGACCGTGAGAGCGACCGATGCGGCGAGGGTCACGAGAAACGCCAGCAGCGTCCGCGGCGAGCGGAACAGCGTCAGCGTGACGGCCATCATGAACAGCCCGAACAGGGGGAACGAGCGCCGGCTGGCCCGCCCCGTCTCCGCTTCGAGATAGGCGTCGACGTACGGGCCGCCGACTCGAAGGATGCCGCCGCGCGGCGCGATCGAAGCCTCGAAAGGCGCGAGGGCGGCATCGATCGCCCGCAGGGTCTCGTCGCGCTCCACCCCACCGCGCACTTCCAGATTGAGGGGAACCCCGATGAAGTCGGGTCCTGCGAGCCCCTGTTTGCGGAACAGGTCGGTGCCGGTGGCGAAGCGGCGAAACTCCTCCGGCGCGGACAGAGCAAAGCCCTGGCCACCGTGGACACGGTCGAACAGGGTCAGGAGGGAGAACGGGCGGACCCTGGGCACCTCCCGGAGGCGCGTTTCGATCTCCGCCACCCGGCGGAGCGCCGCCGGCGCGAAGGGGTCGGACGCCTCCGCCAGCAGGATCACGCGCTCGCCTTCCGGGAACAGGCGCTGGAACTCCTGGTTGTCGCGGAAGTCCGGATCGCTCTCGACGATCAGCCGGCCGATCGAGTTGTCGCTCTCGATACGGACGGCGAGCGCCACGGCCAGGGGGACGAGCACGGCGTAGGCCGCCACGAAAAAGAAGCGGCGCGCCACGATGAAGCGGAACAAGGCCAGAAGCGCCTTCGACTCGGAGCCGCCCATGAGTCGCACAGCGTACAGCAGCGCCGGCTCCTAGGATAGGATCCCCGCATGCTCTTCCTGGCGATGATCTTCGCGTGTGTCGTCGTTGCGTCGCCGGCCTTCGCCCAGACGGCCGCCCCGCCGGAGGCGTCCATCCGGCGGGAGCGGATGCTGGTGGCCTGCGCGCCCGGTTACCCGGGCACGACCGCCCAGGCGCAGGCGACCATGGACCGGTTCGCCGCCGCGGCGGAGACGGCCGCGGGTTGGAAGCCGGGAGGGCTGGGAGCGGTCTATCACGAGACGCTCGAGGGTGGTGTTGCGCGCCTCGCTGAGGCCGACGCGGTGCTCGCCCTGGTCACCCTCCCGGTCTATCTGGAGGAAAGGACCCGCCTTTCGCTCACGCCCCGGCTGCAGGTCGCGCAGGATTCCGGCGCGATGGAGGTCTGGAGTCTCGTGGCGAAGAAGGGCCTCGTCGCCCTGCCCACCGGGCTCGATGGCTGGGAGCTGACGGGCGGTGTCGGGTTCTCGCCCGACTTCGTGCGCGGCCCGGTCCTGGGTGGGTGGGGCGACCTGCCCGGTTCCGTCCGGATCACCTTCGCGGCGGCGCCTCTCTCCGCCCTGCGGCGGGCGGCGTCCGGGGAGAAGACGGCCGTCATCCTCGACTCCACCGCGACCGCGGCACTCCCGGGACTGCCCTTCGCCCCCGACCTCGAGATCGTGGCGCGATCGAAGCCGCTGCCCGGGAGCCTTCTCTGCTCCGTCGGCGACCGGCTCCCTGCCCGCGACGCCGACCGGATGATCAAAGCCCTCGCGCGGCTGCACCAGACACCGGCCGGAGCGGAAGCCTTGAAGTCGATTCAGGTCGCCCGCTTCGAGGCGATCGACCGGGCGGCCCTCGAGGGTGCGGTGAAGGCGTTCGGCGGGCACCCGGGCGCTGCCCGTTGAGACGCCGCCGCCATCCGCTAGCCGCGGGGGTGTTTTTCCTTGCGGCCGCGCTCGCATCGTGCGCCAGGGCGCTCAAGGAAGCACCACCGCTCCTCGACCTGGCCGGCGGCGGCCCGGCCCCGGCAAAGGAGGAGGTCGACGCTCTCCTGCGGGATGCCGAGGCCGTCTTCGCGCGGCGCGATGCGGAGAGCGCCCGGGAGGCGGCCCGGACCTTCCTGCGGGCGGCCTCCGGAGATTCGTCGCGCGTCGAGGGTGTGATCGGCGCCGTCCGGGCGCAGGTCTGGCTGGCGGATCACGAGGTGGAAGGCCGGGACCGAGAGGCGGCCGCCACGACGGCCGTGCAGGCGGCGCAGTGGTGCGAGAGCATCAGCCCGCAGCTTCCCGCCTGCTCCTACTGGATGGGTGCCGCCCTCGGGGTTCAGGCGCGGGAAAGGCCGGCGACGGGAATCTCGGCGCTGCCGCAAATCGAGGCGGCGTTCGGGCAGGCGGCGGAGAATGACCCGGGTCTGCACAGCGGGGCTCCCGACCGGGCGCTGGCCCTCCTCTATCTTCGCGCCCCCGGCTGGCCGACCGGCCCCGGCGACAAGGAGCGCGGTCTCCTGCACGCCCGCAAGGCCGTCGCGATCAGCCCGGAGCATCCGCTCAACCTCATGGCGCTGGGAGAGGCGCTGGCGGCGGCCGGCGATGCGAATGCCAGCCGGGGCGCCTGGGAGAGGGCCCTGGGGCTGGCCCGGGCCCTCGCGGCCCGGAGCGATCCGGACGCCCCCGAGTGGGTCCTGGAGGCTGAACAGGCGCTTCGGGCGCTCGATGGGGGATCGCCGTCAAAATGCAGCGGCGAAGCCGATCTCGACGGTGAGGGGCGGTCCGGTCTGGCCGATCGGCTGTCCGAACGTCCGCGACGTGGCCACGCCGTCGATGGGGCCGCCGTTCCATCGGTCGAAGACGTTGAACGCCTGAAGGAAGGCCTGCCCTTGCCGGCCGTTCCCACCGAGAGAGAAGGGCTTCGCAACGCGCACGTCGAGCTGGACGAACGTCGGCTCCTCGAGATGGGTCACGGGCGCCAGGTTCAGATAGGGGACGGCGCGCAACGCGTTCACGGCGTCGAGTGAGGTCGAGGCCCCGGTGTTGCGTCCCACCCCGCCCGGCCGGTCCGTCAGGAAGCCGTCCAGGTTGTCGTCGTTGCCGCTGGTCACGTTGAACGGCACCCCGGAGGATCCCTGCAAGACCCACGAGGTGACGATTCCGGCCCACGGCAGCACGGCGGTGCCCGCGACGGCCAGGCGATGGCGGCGGTCGTTGTCGGATCGCGCCTTCTCCTGCGAGAGGTCCGTCGTGGGCGGCAGGTAGAAGCCACCCTGGAGCGGGTCGGGCCCCATGTCGAGCGCCTTCGACAGGGTGTAGGACAACGACAGCCAGTTGCGCCGCCCGCGCCAGCGCCAGCCGAGATCGAGCCCGGAATACCACGTGCGCCCCTCACTGACGAAGGCGGCGATGGAGCCGACCGTGTCGTCGACGTGATCCGGTGCGCCCTGCGCCGTCTTGCCGACGACCGGGTTCAGATCGCGGCTCAGGGTCTGGTGGTAGCCGAGCGAGCGGGTGGCGCTGGCGAACACCGACCCGTGCTCGCCTGTGGACCGCTCGATCCCCAGGTTGTAGAGCACGGTGTAGGGTGTGTCGAGCGTCGTTCCCGTCGAGAACCGGAGGATCAGCTCGGGGGGGAACACCAGCGCCTGCTTGATCACGTCGATTCCGAGCTCTTCGACGAGGTCTTCGGTCAGCTCGATGGCGAATCCCTGGGGGAGGATCAGCCCGATCTGGGTGCCGGAGGTGATCGCGGCCACGGCGGGGAAGGAGAAGACGATCTTGTCGTAGAAGATCCCGGCGCCGCCGCGCACGAGCCACTTGCCGGCCTCATCGGGCCTGAAGGTGAAGGCGCCCCTGGGCGCGAGGTTGTTGCGGTCGACCGGCGCTCCCCCGTTCGGGATCGACGAAGGCACGCTGAGCGACTCGGGCAGGTGGTAGGTGCTGAGGTCGTAGCGCAGGCCGTAGGTCAGGACCCAGCGCGACCCGGCCTGCCAGGTGTCCTGACCGAAAAGCCCCAGGCGCGTGTCGCGGATCGCGGCCTGCGGCTCCCCGTCGATCAGCTGGTAGAAGACCGGGTAGGTGCCGATCACCCCCCGCTCGTCCACTTCGAGGTCGAGGTCGTCGTCCATCATGTTGGGATCGCCGAAGCAGAAGACCGGATTGTAGGGGTTGTCCAGGTCGACCTCCCCGGTGTCCAGGTTGCCGCAGTCCCCCGGCTCGAACGGGCGATCGGTGGCGTAGTAGAAATTGCCGTTCGGATTGAAACCGGTCGCGATGTCGGTATGCGACCGGATGGCGTCGACGCCGAACTTCCACGTATGCCGCCCCGACTGCCAGGTCATGTTGTCGACCAGCTGCAGCCGGTCCTCGTCGCGCTCCTGAAAGTTGAGGTTGTTCCCGCCGAAGACCCCGGACGGGCGGTCGACCCCCGGCCGCGAGGAGTTGGCCTCCTGCTCGAACCCGGAGGTGCCGACCAGCAGGCGCGCCTCGTTCATGAGCGTCGGAGAGACCACGGTCGTGAGCGCCGCCACCAGCTGGGCGTCCTGCTCGTCGGCGGAGAAGCCGGTCTCGGGAGTATTGCGGCCGCCGACGCGGATCGACTCGGCGTGGCGCGTGTCTCCCGAGGCGCGCAGCATCAGCGAGCCGGATTCCCCCACGGCCATGTCGGCGCGGAAGAACAGATTGTCGTCGCGCGCCGGGGCCTCTTCGATCCCTCCCGCGACCCCGTCCCGGCCGATCCCGGTGAACGGGGCCACGGCGGAGGACTGGCCGTGCTCGTATGACAGGAAGTAGAAGGCCCGGTCGCGGCGGAACGGTCCCCCCAGCGCGAAGCCGGCCTGGAAGCGTCCGCCGGTCTCCTCATGGCCCGACGGGTTGGGCAGCGACTCCACGAGATCGCCCGCGTCGCTCAACCCCCGTGTCACTCCCTGTGCGAAGACGTCGAAAGTCCGCTCGTTGGTCCCCTGGCGGGTGATGATGTTCACCACGCCGCCGGCGGCGCGCCCGAACTCGGGCGCGAACTGGTGCGTCAGGACCTTGAACTCGCGGATCACCTGGGAGGAGAACGGCGCGTTGAGGGTCGTGTTGCTGGTCAGGTCGTTGTTGTCGAGCCCGTCCACGAGAAACGAGTTGGCCCGTCCGGACTGGCCGTTGATGATGAAGACGGTGCCGCGCTCGCCGTAGAAATCGGCCGGCGCCGACGGCCGAACCGAGGCGTCGAGGAGGGCAAGGTCGGTGAGCTGCCGTCCGGAAATCGGCAGATCCTCGACCGCCGTCTGGCCGACCGACAGCTCGCCGCCGGTCCGCTCGCGATTGAGGACCGGGGCCGCAGCGCTGACCGTAATGGTCTCGGTCAGGGCCGGGGCGATGGTGAGATCGATGACCAGGGTCTCTTGCAGCGCCACCCCGGCCATCTTCGCCGGCCCGGGCGTCCCCTCACCCAGATGCGCCGCGATCACCCAGCGGCCCGGCGCCAGAAGGTCGATGCGATAGCGCCCCTCCCGACCGGAGATCGCGGCGCGCTCGGCTCCGGTCTCCTCGGAGCGCACCAGCACGGTGGCGCCTGGCAGTGGCGCTCCATCCAGGCCGCGCACGATGCCGGTGATGGAGCCGCTGGTGGATTGTGCCAGGGCAGAGGAGACGACCCCGCCCGTCAACACGAAGAGTCCGAAAGCGAAATGGGAAGCGAGGCGCAGCGGGATCGTCCCGCTCACTGCCCGTAGTGGCCCCACGGACCGGTGCCCCCGGTACCGCGGGCGACGACCAGGAAGAACCCAGAAGCCGGGTTGCCGGTCCAGCAGGTGCCGAGATCGGTGTCGGCGACGGTGGAGAAATTGCCGGCCGCTTCCGGAGTGTCCGCCCCCAGGATGCGGTATCCCAGAAGACAGGGATCGCTGGCGACGTCCCAGCAGAGCATGATGTCGCCGCCGGCGGCGTGGCTGACCATGACACCCGTGACCTCGACGGTGGGAATGCAGGTGCCGCCGGTCGTCGTCGCCGGCACTTCGACCGGGTAGACGAAGTCCGGATCGCCCGAAATCTGCGTCGGGTAGAGCGCGCTCTCGTAGGCCGTGGTGACATTGCTCGAGGGGCTGGTGAACGACGAGAGGGAGGTGACGGTGAAGTAATAGGTCGTCCCTGGTGTCAGCCCGGAGATGACCGCAGTCGTGCCGTTGAAGACGACCTGCCCCGGGAAGGACGCCGAATCGAAGGCGTATGGGGAAGCGGCCCCGGGATCGGTGTCCCAGTAAACCTTGTAGCCCGTGATCCGGTGCGTGTCGAGACCGGGGTCCCACGACAAGTCGACGGTCGTGTCGGCGGCCGCCGTGACCTGGATCGAAAGCGGCGGGAAGAGGCCGAACGCCACGAGCCCCTCGGCGACCGTCGTCCACGTGGTCAGGTCGGGGGCGTTGATCGCGGACTGGAGGCGGGCAACCGTCCCGATCACCGGCACCTGCCACAGGTAGTTGACCGTCCGCACCGCCTGCGACTGGAAGCCGGTGGTGCAGCCCGCCCCGAGCCAGACGCAGAAATCGGCGACATTGCGCGCCAGCATGGCGTTGAAGGTATGGCCCGACGGAAGGGTCACGACACCGTTCTTGATCGCGGCCCCCGACTGCGTTCCGCTGTGCGGCGGGTCGGCCCCCGACGGGTCGCACGCCTTGCTGTAGAGCCGGTCGAAGAGCTGCGACTGGCCGCAGACCTGGTTGTAGACGTTCTGCTCGCAGTTGAACGGCGCGCTGGTCCAGGAGTCTCCCGGGAGGATGTAACGCTCGGCCCCGGGCGCGTCCTGATGCGTCAGGAGCCAGAGCGGCGCCGGCGTCCGGTTGACGCCGCCGAACGTGACGTAGCAGAAGCGGCTTTCCCCATCCCCGAGAGCGCCGGCCAGACCCTCATGCTGCGCCCCCGCGCGCAGCCAGATGACCGTGTCCGCGGCGCGTTCTTCGAGCACCAGCGAGGCGTTGATCTTGTCCAGGTTGGCGGGGATGTCGAAGCTGCGGTCGGTGCGGTCGAGCACGGCCCCGGCCTCGGTGTAGCCGCATTGGGCGATGTTGCACGTTTCCTGGGCATTCATGGGCGCCGTCGTGGCGCCGACCTCGACCCCCGTGGTATTGCCGGAGAAGTCCCAGCTCGAAAGAGCGATGAGATCCCCGATGGTGGTCATGCCAGGTGCGGGGGTGAAGGCCGAAATCGGCGTGCCGGCGCCGCGGTCCCGGCTGTACACGACGTCGGTGAGCGGCGCGCTCCAGAGATCTCTCACGTACAGACGCAGGTCCGCAGCCCCGGCCAGCACCTCCTCGACCACGAACGCCTCAACGACCTGCGTGCGAGCGCGGCCATCCCCGGCGGCGGGGCCGGAGATCTCGGCCACCACTCCGACGCGCGGATCGATGAATCGGTGGGTCAGGCGATCGGGGACGAAGCCGCCGCCGGAAGAATCGGAGCGCAGCGCCAGGAGGCGCTCCAACACGACCTCCCGCGGTCCCGAAGGGAGATGCACCCACCCGATGCCGACGATCTCGGAAGTCACCAGGAGTCGGGCCGACGAACCGGGGCCCTGTCGGCCCTCGAGTGTCCTGTCGACTCGATACTGGACCCTCGTCCCCGGCTTCAGTGAACCAGGGACGACATCGGGCCGGACGAACCGCGATGCGCCGTCGCCACCATCCGGGTCTCTGAAAACCCAGGCCCATTCCGGGCCGCCTCCCTCGTCGCGCTGACGGGCGTCATCGGGACCGATTGAGAGGGTGCGCGTCCAGCGCTCGCCCATCTCGATCGCTCTCAGGTCCCAGCGGGTCGTCCCTTCAGGATCGATGAAGTCCCGGGGCAGCGAAGAGATGTCGACTCCGGCGCATCTCAGGACTGTTTGACGAGTGGCAGGGCGGCTGTCAATCCTGTCTCCAGCCCACGCGACTCCGAGCCCCGGGCCGAGCCCGGCCAGACAGCCGAGCGAGGCGGCGGCGAACCAGTGAAGCAAACGCCCGGTGCGACACGTTGGTGACATGGGGGATCTCCCTGCTCGAACGGCTATTATCACCCAGTTGTCTCCCCCGGGGCCATCTCCGCTTCGCAATGAAGCCGGGGTTCTGAGGCGGCCGTTCCTACGGCTCGATGCCGAGGAGCTCGACCTCGAACACGAGCGTGGCGCCCGGCTTGATGCGCGGCGCGTAGCCCCGGTCGCCGTAGGCCAGATCGGACGGACAGACGACGCGGCACTTGCCGCCGACCTTCAACATCTGGACAGTGGCGGTCCAGCACGGGATGACCTGGTTCAGCGCGAAGACCGCCGGCTGCCCGCGGTCGATCGAGGAGTCGAAGACCGTGCCGTCGATGAGCGATCCTTTGTAGTGCACCTTCACCGTGTCGGTGGCGGCGGGTGTCGGTCCGGTGCCCGCCGTGATCTCCTGGTGGACGAAGCCGCCCGGCGTCTTGACGGCGCCCGGCTCGGCGGCGGCCCTTTCCAGGAACGCCGCCCCCTCCTGCTTGAGCGCGGCCGACCCTACGGCGGCGCGCGCCTGAGCCATCGCGCCGATCTTCGGCCCGAACTCCTCCATCTTCACCTTCTCGCCGCGCTTGAGCACGCCGTCGATCATGCCGGCTTTCACGAACTCGAGATCGGATTCACTCAGGTTGAACTGCGCCACGTTCTGGCTCACCACGAGACCCAGGGCGTACAGGGTCTTCTCGTCATCGGTCTTGAGCTCCGGGCCCGAGGCGGCGCTTCCTGCCCTGCAGGAGACCGCGGCCAGGGACGCGAGGAATGCCAGCAGGGCGGCCTTTCTCATGACGTCCACTCCTTAACGAGGGATTGCGTGAGATGCATGTCGTTGACGGGCGTAACGCAAGCATGCTATCAGAATCGTCCTGCATCATGGATCTGACGCGCAAGGATTTCCTGGCGCTCTCGGGGAGAGCGGCGGCCGGCGCCACGGCGCTCGGGGCGTGGGGTCTGCTCGGCCCGGAGGCCGCGCCGGCGATGGACGTCCTCGGATCGCCCGAGGTCAGGAAGGTCCACGAGGCGATCGCCCGAAGCAAGGTCGATCACATCCGCAAGATCCAGGAGGATCTCCGGCAGCCGTCGATCTCCTCCTGGAACCAGGGCATCCAGGAGATGGCCGGGAGGATGATGGCCCACTTCAAGGCGATCGGCTGCAGGGAGGTCAGCCTCGTGAAGACCGACGGTCTCCCCGGCGTCTTCGCGCACTATGACTGCGGGGCCCCGAAGACGATCTCTGTCTACATGATGTACGACACCCAGCCGTTCGACGAGACACGCTGGTCGTCCCCGCCGCTCGAGGCGCGCCTGGTGAAGATGGAGCCATTCGAGCAGGTGGTCATGGCGCGCGGGGCGGTCAACGACAAGGGGCCGAACCGGATGTTCCTCAATGCCCTCGAGTCGATCCTCGAGGTGCACGGCAGGCTGCCGGTCAACATCATGTTCACCTGCGACGGGGAGGAGGAGCAGGGAAGCCCCCACTTCCACCAGGTCCTGGAGCCGTATAACGATCGGCTCAAGACCTGCAACGCGCACCTCTCGGCGGGACCCCACCAGGACAAGTCCGGCGGCGTGTCGATGGCCCTGGGCAGCAAGGGCATCCTGTACCTCGAGATCGAGGCGAGCGGCTCTCGCTGGGGACGCGGGCCCCAGAAACGGCCGATCCACTCGTCCCGGAAGGCGATACTCGACAGCCCCGTGTGGCGGCTGGTGCAGGCCTTGCGGACCCTCTACGACCCGGCGGCCGACCGCATCCTGGTGCCCGGCTACCTCGAAGCCATCCGGCCGCCCAGCGACGAGGAGGAGGAGTTGATACGCGCGCTGACGACCCGCTTCAAGGGTCGCCTGTTCGGCTCCGAGCGGGAGAACACCAAGGTTTGGATGAAGGACTGGACCGAGGAGGAGGCCGCGAGGCACCTGATGTTCGACACGACGCTCAACATCGACGGGATCTGGGCCGGGTACACGGGTCCCGGCTCCGCCACCATCCTGCCCGAGAAGGCGACGGTCAAGCTCGACTCGCGCCTGGTGCCGGACCAGGAGATCGCCGTCCAGAAGCGGCTGATCCTGGATCACCTCAGCAAGGGCGGCTTCGACGATCTCGAGGTGCGGCAGCTCGGCGGCGGGGACGAATGGTCGCAGACGAGCGTCCATCAGCCGGTCGTCCAGGCGGTGCTGTCGGTGTACAAGCGGTACGGCTTGGAGCCGCAGATCTGGCCGCGCCACGCCGGCAGCAGCCCGGAGTACCAGTACACGCGCAAGCTCGGACTGCCCGCCGCCAGCGGGGGCCTCGGCCACGGCGGCCGGGCCCACTCCGACGACGAGTACCTGGTCATCGAAGGAAACGCCTTGGTCGCGGGGATCGTCCGCGCCGAGCAGGCGATCGTCGACATCCTCTACGGCTACGCGAGCTGGCCCGAGCCGCGGGCGGCGATCAAAAGAGGATAGGGCGCGCAGTCTTCCCGCCGGCGCCACCCTCGATCACCAAACCGTCATCACACCGCCTGTCACCCGGCCCGGCGCTTGAAGCGCTGCCGGCGACGCATATATTGCCGAGGGGGTCAGTGGGATGCGGATGTCCTGGATGTCGTGCGCCGGCGGTCTCGCTCTACTCTGCGCCGTCGCCTCGGCGCAGGAGCCGGCGCGATCCAGCCGGCCCACCCGGGCGGCGGCGGGTGTGGAGACCGGCAGCCTGGAAGGATCGATCGTCCTCGGGCCGAGGCTCTCCTCGCGGAAAATGCGCTTCCATCTCTATCCGGACACGCCCGTGGCGGCGGCGCAGACGCGCTCCCCTTTCGAGGAGGAGCTGCAAAACGTCGTCGTCTATCTGGAGTCGGAGGCCCTGGCCGAAGGCGACATCCCGCGCCCGGTGTCACCTCTCGTGATGCAGCAGGAGAACCTCGCCTTTGTTCCGCATGTCCTGGCGGTCCTCAAGGGATCGGCGGTCGAGTTCCCCAACAGCGATCCGATCTTTCACAACGTGTTCTCGCTGTCGCGCGCAGCGTCGTTCGATCTCGGGCGCTATCCGAAGGGTGCATCGAAGTCGGTGCACTTCGACGAGCCGGGCATGATCAAGGTCTTCTGTCACGTCCACTCGGACATGAGCGCCGTCATCGTCGTGCTCGACAACCGCTACTTCACGACGCCCGACCAGAAGGGCCGCTACCGCATCGACGGCATCCCCCCGGGCGAGTACCGGGCGATCGGCTGGCACGAGCGCGCCCGGCCCGTGCGCCGCACGGTGCGGATCGAGCCGGGCGCGAAGACCGTCCGCGACTTCTCCATCCCCCTGGCCGAGGCGTCGGACGGTGAGTAGGGAGACCCTCCTGGCCCGCCTGCGGGGGGCGAGCCTGGGGACGAAGCTGATCCTCTTCAGCGCCTCCCTGACGGTGCTCATCCTGACGCTCACCTTCGCGGCGCTGAGCATGGAGATCCGCCGGCAGACCCGCCGGCTCCTGGCCGAAACCCTCGACCAGCACCAGCGGATGGTCCTCGACGTGCAGAAACGCGACCACGAGAACCTCCTCTGGATCGCGCGCCTCATGACGGTCAGCCCGACCTTGCGGGCGGCGATGGAGATCTACCAGTCCGAGCAAGTGAACGGATCGCGTCCGCGGCTGGACCTCCTGGCCACCATCCAGGCCGAGGCGGAGAGGATCGCCAGCGGGCTGGACCGCGACGTCCTGATCGTCACCGACGCCCGCGGCACAGTGCTGGCCGCCAGGGACCGTCTGGGAGCGGGGGCTGCCGCCGGATTGGACCTGTCCGCTGCGACGGTCGTGAAGCAGGCGCTCGATCACGACGCGCCGATCGACGCCGGCGGCTTCGCCGTCCTGGAGATCGGCGGGCGGCCGTTCCAGGTGAGCTGCGTGCCGATCGCCCTGCAGGGGTACACCATTGGCGCGCTGGCGGTGGGCGACGCGCTCGACGCCGATTTCGCGCGGCACCTGGGGGAGTCCTTCGACAGCGAAGTGGTGGTCGCTCTCGGGACGCAGATCGTGGCCGCGACGCTGCCCGGGGCCTCGGCGGCTGAAGACGCCCTCCGGACCTTGTCCTCCCCGGAGCGCCCGGGTTTGCGTTCCACGCATCGCCTCGGCGGCGAAGAGTACGTCGCCGCCAGCCTGCCTCTCGGGACCGACGGGGCCGGCCGGCAAGCGACCATCTATCTTCTGGCCTCGCTGACCCGTGCCCTCGGTCCCTCCAACCGGACCCTTCTTGTGACCGTCTTCGTTCACGGCCCCTGCGCGGTGGCGCTGGCCGGCCTGGCAGCCTGGCTGGCCTCCCGGTCGATCCTGCGGCCGCTGGAGCGCTTCGTCGCCTTCCTGCGGTCCGTGACGGACACCGGTGATCACGCGCGGCGCTTCGAGGAGGAGGCTTTGGGCGCCGAGGTGCGGACGCTGAGCCGGACGTACAACCTCCTCATGGACTCCCTGCAAGGGCACGAGCAGCGGCTGCTGCAGCGTGCGCGCGAGGACCTCGATCGGATGGAGCGGCTCAAGGAGTCGGAGAAGCTCGCGGCCCTCGGGCGGATGCTGTCGGGCGCGGCGCACGAAATCAACAACCCTCTCACGGGGGTGCTGGGGAACATCGAAATCTTGATGACCGACAGGGGCCTCCAGCCCGGCGTGCGCGACCGGCTGGAGCGGGTGCGCCGGGAGGGGCAGCGCATCGTGGGGCTGGTGCGCAACCTGCTCAAGACGGCGCACCGCGACAGCGGCGAGCGGGCCATCGTCGACCTCAACCATGTGGCCCGCGAGTGCGCCACCCTGAGGCAGCACGATTTCACCACCGCCGGCATGACGCTCCGGCTGGACCTGACGCCGGAGAAGTGCCGCGTCTTCGGCAACGAGCTGGAGCTGCAGCAGGTGTTCCTCAACATCATCAACAACGCCTACGACGCGCTGCGTGAGGGGACGGCGTCGCCCACGCTTGTGATCCGGACGGGCTGCGCCGAGGAGACCATCACCATGGAGTTCCTGGACGACGGCCCGGGGATGAAGGAGCCGCAGCGCGTCTTCGAGCATTTCTACACCACCAAGGAGATCGGCAAGGGGACCGGTCTCGGGTTGAGCATCACTCACGCCATCGTACGGCACCACGGCGGGCGGATCGCCGCCGAGAACCGGCCCGAGGGAGGCGCGCGCTTCGTGATCAGCCTGCCGGCCCTGGCGCGCGAGGGGGTGGTCGGGGAGACGCCGCGGCCCGCGCCCGTGGCGCCCGAGGGCCGAGAGGTGCGCCAGGCCCCCGCCGCGCCGGCACCGAGCGAGCCCCTGGCCGCGTCCGTGCTGGTCGTGGACGACGAGCCGACGGTTCTCGAGCTGCAGATCGCCATCCTGGAGTCGATTGGGGCGCGGGCGGTCGGCGTGCGCACCGGATCCGCGGCGGTGGAGGCGCTCCAGGGCGGGGGCTTCGACCTCGTCGTGTCGGATCTCAAGATGCCGGGGAAGGTCTCCGGCGAGGACCTGTTCCGCTGGGCCGAGACGAACCGGCCGGCCGTGGCGCGCCGCTTCGTCTTCGTCACCGGCGACACGGTGTCCGAGGCAACCCTCTCCTTCCTCGAGAACACTCGCCGGAAGTGCGTGCAGAAGCCGTTTTCGATCGAGGACTACGTCGCGGCCCTCAGGGAGACCTTGCATGAACAGATGGCAGCCTGATCCCGGAGCGCCCGGGTGGACGCCACGGACGACGACCGGCGCCTTCACATCGGCCGCGTGCCTGATCGCAGCGCTCCTCGCCGCACCGGCGCCGGCCCGCGCGGAAGACCGATTCATCGTGCAAGGCCTGTTCGACGCCGAGCTCTGGAAAACCGACTCGGGCTCGCGACTGCTCAGCCGGAACGAAGGCGATTCTGCGACGGCCGGCCTCCTGCGCCTCTGGACCGCGGGCGACTTCGCCCCGGGCCTGCAGGGGTACGCGCTCGGCTACGCCTACAGCGGCACGGCCTGGGAGGAAGAAGTAGGCGAGGAGGGCGGGATCGATGCGGAGATCGAGCAAGCCTTCCTGCGCTACACGATTCAGGGCCCGGCGCGGCTGCAGATCGAAGGCGGCAAGATCGCCACACCCGCCGGTGACTTCTACACGCGCTACTTCTCCAGCAAGAACCCGCTCATCGGGACCCCCGACAACTACAGCGTGACCTATCCCCATGGGCTGAAGGTGTCGGGCTGGGCCGGGCGCTTCGACTACCGTGCGGCCGCCATCGACCTGCCGATGAGCAACGTGAACTACGTGCCGGAGGCCGGGGAAGCCTGGCGGCCGCTCGCGGGGGCCGGCTTCACCCCGCTCCAGGGGCTCCGGTTCGGCGCCTACTACACGCGTGGTCCCTACCTTGGCCCCGAGGTGCAGGCGGGAGTGCCGACCGGCTCCGACTGGAGTGACTTCGATCAAGCGGTCGCGGGCTTCGAGTTCCAGTTCAGCCGCGGCTACTTCGAGCTGCGCGGGGACTTTACCCTCTCGAGCTACGAGGTGCCGACGATGGCCCGCTCGGCTCGCGGCCGCGCCTGGTACGTGGAGCCCAAGTACACGTTCTCGCCGCGGCTCTTCGCCGCCCTCCGGCTGGAACAGAACGAGTATCCCTTCATCCGCCTGTTCCCGTTTGGCTGGATCGCGCCCGAAGCCACCCTCGTCGACGTCGAGGCCGGCGTCGGCTGGCACCTGGCGTCCGGCGCCATCCTGAAGGTCTCCTACCGGCGCGATCAGTGGATCGTTGACGAGACTCGGAAGGACATGTTCCCCGAAGGCTACGCCCTCGCCGCGCAGCTCTCCTACACCTTCGACGTCGTCTCCTGGTTCGAGCGGCCGCGCTAGCCGCGTGGCGGCGCGCCCGGCAGGCGTGGCGACTTGCTATCATCGGCCGCGTGCTGCGCCCCGGACCGCCCGCCTCCTACTGGCTGACACGCTTCATAATCCTGTGAGCCCTGGGGTTCGTGTACTTCTTCGCCTTCCTGTCCCTGGCGGTCCAGGTGATCCCGCTCGTCGGCCAGGATGGCCTGCTCCCGGCCGACCGCTTCCTGGCGCGCCTCGAAGAGCACTTCGGCTCGCGGACGGCCGGGTTCCTGCGTTTCCCGAGCCTCTTCTGGATCGACTTCTCCGATCCCCTCCTGATGACCCTGGCGTGGACCGGCGTCGGGTTGTCGCTCGTCGTGCTGTGCGGCTACGCCAATGCGCTGATGATGACGGCACTGTGGGTTCTCTACTTCTCATTCGTGTCGATCGGACAGGACTGGTACGGCTACGGATGGGAGATCCAGCTCCTAGAGACCGGTGTCCTGGGGATCTTCCTGTGCCCTCTCACCGACGGCCGCCCGTTCCCGAAGCGAGCGCCTCCAGCGCCGGTCATCTGGCTGCTGCGCTGGCTGGCATTCCGGATCATGCTCGGGGCGGGGCTCATCAAGATCCGCGGCGACGCCTGCTGGCGCGATCTGACCTGCCTCTACACGCACTACGTGACGCAGCCGATCCCCAACCCGCTCAGCCGGACGCTGCATTTCATGCCCGGCTGGTTCCACAAGGGCGGCGCGCTGTTCAATCACCTCGTGGAGCTGGTCTGCCCCTGGTTTGCGTTCGGGCCGCGCCTCCTGCGGCACGCGGCGGGGGCGCTCTTGGTCGTGTTCCAGGTGATCCTGATCCTGAGCGGCAACCTGTCGTTCCTCAACTACCTGACGATCGTGCCCGCCCTCGCCTGTTTCGACGACACCCTGCTGCGGCGCCTGCTGCCCCGGCGGCTCGTGGCGCGCTCCGACAGGGCGGCCGCCGAGGCGGCGCCGTCCCGCGGGCAGGCGATTGCGGCCTGGGCGCTCGCCGCCGTCGTTGCTGTCCTCAGCATCAATCCGATCCTCAACCTCTTTTCGACGCAGCAGCGGATGAACACCTCCTTCGACCGGCTGCACCTGGTGAACACCTACGGTGCTTTCGGCAGCGTCGGCGAGGAGCGGCGCGAGATCGTCTTCCAGGGAACCTCCGATGAGGCGATCACCGGCGCGACCGTCTGGAGGGAGTACGACTTCTGGTGCAAGCCGGGGGATCCGATGCGCCGCCCGTGCGTCATCGCGCCGTTCCAGCCCCGGCTCGACTGGCAGATCTGGTTTGCCGCCATGTCGCGCCCCGAGCGCTACCCCTGGACGCTCCACCTGGTCTGGAAGCTGCTCCACAACGACCCGGCCACGCTCCGGCTCCTGGCCCCGAACCCGTTCCCCGAGTCGCCGCCCCGCTTCATCCGGGCGGCCTACTTCAAGTACGAGTTCGCCCCGCCCGGCGATCCGAGCGGCGCCTGGTGGAAGCGCACCTACCTCGGCGACTGGCTGCCGCCGCTCTCCGCGGGCGATCCTCGCTTGCGGCGCGCGCTCCTGGCGTACGGCTGGCCGGCGGAGTAGTGCGAGCGCCGGGATGGCCCGCCCGTCCCGCCAAGCCTGCGGGCGGCCTATAATCCGGTCAGACTCCTGGTCGCGCTGCGGGGCGGATAGAATGAGCGCCGGAGGGGCCCTGACCATCGATCATCCAGACCTTTTCGACAAGATCCGCCTTCCGCCCGAGCTGGATTCCTATTTGAGGAGCATCAACCCGTGGTGGGAAGGGAAGCCGGGTCGGGTGCTGCCGCCCTACCGTCGTTGGGCCTTCCCGGTCCTGCTGCGGCGCCTTGAATCGAAGGTGGCTCCCATCGTGGTGTTGCGTGGCGCCCGGCAGGTCGGCAAGACGACCCTCCAGGAACAGCTCATCGACAAGCTCGTACGCGAGGACGCGGTCCCTCCGGGTCGCATCCTACGCGTCCAGTTCGACGAGATCCCGAGCCTTCGTGATCTGCGGCAGCCGATTCTGGCGATTGTCCGCTGGTACGAGAACCGCGTGCTTGGCCGCACGCTGAACCAGGCGGCGCACGCCGGAGAACCGGCCTTTTTGTTCCTCGACGAGGTGCAGAACCTGCCGGACTGGGCGCCGCAGCTCAAGGCGCTCGTCGATCACAGCACCGTACGAGTCGTCGTCACCGGCAGCAGCGCTCTGCGCATCGAGGCTGGCCGCGACAGCCTGGCCGGCCGCATTAGCACGCTCGATCTCGGAACCCTGCTGCTGCGCGAGATAGCCGGGCTTCGATTTGGCCAGGAGATTCCACCGGTCCTGCCGCAGAACGGGGTCGAGCCGCTCCTGGACATCGACTTCTGGCGCGGGCTGCCCGGCGGCGCCGCGAAGCACGCCGACGGTCGCGACCGCGCCTTCGCCGCCTTCTCCGAGCGTGGCGGCTATCCGATGGTGCATGCCAACGCCGGCGTCCCGTGGCCGGAGATCGCCGACCAGTTGAACGAGACCGTCATCAAGCGGGTGATCCAGCACGACCTGCGCCTGGGCGAGCGCGGCCGCAAGCGCGACGCCGCCTTGCTCGAGGAGGTGTTCCGGCTGGCCTGCCGGTATGCCGGTCAGGCGCCGGGGCAGGCGACCCTTCTCGAAGAGATCCGGCACGTCCTGAAGGCCCGGCTGACCTGGCAGCGCGTCCTGAACTACCTGCGCTTCCTCGACGGAGCCCTGCTGCTCAAGCTGATCCGGCCCCTGGAGTTGCGGCTGAAGCGCTCGAAAGGGCAGCCGAAGATCTGTGTCCTCGATCTCGGGCTTCGGGCATCCTGGCTCGAAGAGGTTGTCCCCCTCGACGCCGCGGCGCTCGATCGCGCTCCGCACCTGGCCGTCCTGGCGGGACACCTCGCCGAGAGCGCGGTGGGTGCTTTCCTGGCGGGAATCCCGGGCCTCGACCTCGCCCACTTTCCCGAGCGGCCCACCGAGCCGGAGGTGGACTTCATCCTGACCATCGGCGAGCGTCGCATCCCGCTCGAGGTGCGGTATCGGCGGACGATTGATGCTCACCGCGATACGCTCGGGCTGCGCGCCTTCATCGAAAAAACGCACTACAACGCCCCGTTCGGGATCCTCGTGACCATGGACGAGCAGGCGCGCGTTCTCGACCCGCGCATCGTGCCGGTGTCCCTGCGTTCGATCCTCCTGATGCGATGAAGAGTGCGATCTCCGGCACCTCCCGCGCGTGCCACTGGTTGCCGACTTTCTCGAGCGAGAGCGTGCCGCCTCTCCAGAGGGCGTCCAGGATGGGGAGTAGATCGATGGCTGAGCATTTCGGCTGCCCCCGCTGGCCGGCGCCGCTCGCTCACCCCTCATGCCGGGAGCTTCGGCGCACCCCGCCAGTCCTGCGTTCATCGCGCTGGGAAAGCGGCGGCGGAGCGGTGGCTCTCCGTTCAACTCGGCCGCCCTGGACTGCTCCATCCTGGCCGTCGAGGCGTGGCTCCCCACCTCTACGATGGCCGGGACGCCGGACCTGCCGGCCGCCGCCGGCGCTCCTGCCTCCGTGTGGTAGTCCAATCGACGATTCGTCACGCGTATGAGAGGGACGTGGGAGGGACGCATGAACGCCAGCCTGGAGGGACGCTGTGCCTGCGGGGAAGTGCGCTATCGGCTCACGTCCCCGCCCATGTTCGTGCACTGTTGTCATTGCCGGAACTGTCAGCGACACACGGGGAGCGCCTTCGTGATTAATCTACTGATCGAGGCGTCGCGCGTGGAGCTGCTCGGCGGAAATCCGCAGCCGATCACGATGCCTCTCGATGGCGGCAGCCCGAACCGGATCTTCCGTTGTCCCAGGTGTCAGGTGGCGGTATGGAGCGAATACGGTGGTCGGTCGGCCTTGCTGTTCGTTCGCGCTGGCACGCTCGACGACCCCGCCGCCGTTGCACCGGACGTGCACATCTATACCCGGTCCAAGCTGCCCTGGGTCGAGCTGCCCTCGTCGGTCCCCGCCTTCGACACCTTTTACGATCGGAAGAAGCTCTGGCCGGCCGCGAGCCTGGAACGGCGCAAGTCTGCACTCGGCTGACCGCTCGCGTCACGGCCGCCTCAGGGTTCTCCCCGCGCCGTCGGGCGGCGGAGCGGTGACTCTCCGCCGAGCAAGGCACGCGTGTGCCGCGAGATGCAGGTCTCGCTCTGGTCCCGACCGGATCGTCAGAATGCTTGAGCGGCGGGCCCTTGTCGCGGTACGATTAGCGCAGCCGATCGTACTGAATCGGACGATCATGGTGGCATCCATCAGCACCAAGCAGAAGGTTCTCGAAGCAGTCCAGCAGTTGCCGCCCGACGCCACTGTCGAGGACGCCATCGAGCGCCTCTACTTCTTGGCCAAGGTGGAGCGCGGCGTGGCGCAGGCAGACGCTGGTGAGACGCTGCCCCATGAAGCCGCCCGCAAACGTCTCCTCAAGTGACCCGCATCGCGAGGGGCTCACCACACTACGCGGCGCTGATGGTTGAGCGCATCGTGGAATCAGTCGAGCGCTTGAAGGAGTTCCCGCGCTCGGGACCGATGGTTCCGGAGGTTGGGCAGGAGACCTACTGAGAAGTCATCCTGGGGACCTACCGCGTCGTCTACCGCCTCAAAGGAGATCAAGCGGAAATTCTCGCGGTCGTTCATTCGGCCCGCTTGCTTCCAGATCTTGGGGACGCCGAGGAACACTGAGAATCCGCGGTCGATTCCAAAAGCGGCTCAATTAGGGCGTGCAGCCAACCATAGGCGGAGCGGTCGCTCTTCGCTCAACGTAGTAAGATCTCCAGATGCTGAAGCAAGGCAAGTGGGCATTGTGGTCTCGCGGCGCGGGATCGGCCGTCCTGGCCTGCTCCATCCTTGCCGCTGAGGCTTGGCTCTCCACTTCTACGATGGCCGGCACCCCGGACCTGCCGGCCCCCGCCGGCGCTCCTGCCGCCGTCCAGGCGATTGACTGGGGCACCAACCGCAACAAGGCGATGGACGCCGCCCGGCGGGACGGCAAGCCGCTCCTGATGTACTTCTCGGCCAGGTGGTGCCGGCCTTGCCGCGAGATGGAAGCCTCCCTCTGGTCCCGACCGGACGTCATCGCGATGGCCAGCAAGTTCGTCTGCCTGCATGTCGACATCGACCGGGATTCGTCCACGGCGGCCCGGTACGACGCTCAGAGCGTGCCGATCGTCAGCATCGCCGACCCATGGGGCACCGAGCTGGCGCGGCGCGAAGGGTACGGCGGCCCCGACACGTATGTCGAACTGCTCCGTGCGGTGCCCATCGACTTCAGTGAGATCGCCCCCTGGCAGGAGGCTCTCGCAGAAGACCCCCGCGACGTCGAGGCGTTGCGCCAGGTCGGGCTCGCGTATCACCGCCTGGGCCTGTTCGATGCCAGCACCAGGTTCCTCGAGAAAGTGCTCAGGTCAAAGGATGTGAAGGCGCATCCTGATCTGCTGGCCGAGGTCCTCACTATGGTCGGCTGGAACCACCTCAAGTCCCACGACTTCAAGAGCGCCCGCAAGTCGCTCGAGCGCTGTCTCAAGGAGGTCCCCTCGCACCCGGCGCTCGACGTGACCCTCTACGGGCTTCTCGCCGTCCATCTCGCCGCAAACGAGCGCGACCAGGCCGTGACGCTCCTCGACCGCCTCGAGTCGTGCTGCCCCGGCTCCGCCCTCACGGCTCGCGCCCGCAAGGACCTGGAATCCCCCCTCGCGCAGTCGCAGTAGAGGTGATGTTGGCGCTGTGCGCGTTCAAGCGCTCTTCGCGCGGACGACCAGCTCGACGTCGCAGTCGAGGACGTGCAGCAGCGAGAGCAACTGGTCGATCGATTTCCGGTAGTTGGTCTGGTCGAGGAGGCGGTAGAACTGCGTCGCGGAGGTGCCCAGCCGCCGGATGATCTCCCGGCGGCTCAAGCGGCTCTTGGCGACGCGCGCCTGCGCCTCCAAGGTGAGCTTGTACAGCACAAGATCGCGCAGGTAGTCGGGGTCCTGATTGTAGTCAAGCACCTCATCGACATGCACAGTGCCTTCCTTCCCCGACTTCAGGCAATAGGTGAACCCCTCTCGCCCGAGCTCAGGATCGACGGCGACCCTGACCACGGGGTCCTTCGCCGAGGGCGGCGATTCGAGCTTCGCGTAGGGAAACCACAGGACCGCCCGGCGCGTCCGGACGTGAACCCCTTTCTTCCGGTTGTTGAGGGCGACGCTTTGGATCTTCACAGGAACCCGCCCCGGCGGATCTTGACCATGCAGGATGTTACCTCAGGCGGTAACACATCTCAAGAACAGCGGGCCTGGAGTATGGCGCTGCAGTGAGGGCGCGGGCCAGGAAGGTTGGAACAACCTCGGAACCTGTACTGCGCTCGGAGGCGAACCCGGTGCCCCTATTTGACCAGCGGACCGATGCCGGCAATCAGGCGACCCACCGAGGCGTGAACCATGGCCTCGCTGATGCGCGGCGCATCTCCGATCCCAATGGCCGCCGCTCCCGCAACCCGCACAGCGGAAACCGGACCTTCAGAGGCCGGGGCTCGGAAAAGCGACTCGATCCCCCTGGCGAACCTGTCGATCCATGAGCGAGGGAACTCCCTGGTGACCCCGGGTAGAACCGCAACGAGAGTGTCGATGGCGTCGCGAAAGACCACCGAGACTTCGTAGATGTAGTAGCAGTCCTTCTCTATCTTCTGCGGCGCGCGGCCCCACTCATCGCGGGCGAGGACCTTTTGCATGACATAGGTCATGGGATGAGGAATTCGGAGAGGCGGTAACCCAGCCAAGTCGTCGAAGCCGGGAACGCCGGCAACGTCGATGGTCCATGGCTCGAAAAGCAGGAGATCGAGGTATCGAAGCGGCTGCGCAGTCACGCCACCATCCTGGAGCGTGATGGCCAGCGCCTCGGCCTGACCCCTTCGCCGTGGCGCTCCGAGGAGTGGACACAGCATCTCGACCTCCGGTCCGCTCTCAGCTCCCGCGACCGTGAACTTCATCACGGGTGGATGCGACTCCCCGAAGAGCTTCGCGTTCAGGCCCGCCGCGCGAAGAAGGTCGATGAGCGGAGGTCGATTGACCGACGGGAGCGGCCCAGCCTTGCAGGCAAGGTCGAGGTCCTTGGTGCCGGGCTGAGGGATGTGTGTCGGCCGCGCGACGGGGTGGCTGCGGTAGAGAGCATTCGCGCATCCGCCTGCGATGACCAAATCGCCAAGGTAGGGTGCGATCGCCGGGATGACCCGCCGGAAGAAGGCGTCGAAGTCCGGGGAGATCAAAGCCATCCGACCGCCTTGAAATGAGGTTCCAGGACGCGGTCGTACACATGATCGCTTTGCTCGACCCCGCGGGCGGGTGAAGCCCGCAGGTCGAGGTAGAGCTGGAGAGCATCGGCCACGGGGAGACCCGCTACCACGGAACATGCCCTGAAGATAGATTCCTTCGCCTTCGGTTGAGCGATCTCGAGCAGCGCCTCGTTTTCCGACGGGATGAGGTCCAGGCGCCTGAGCGCCGCCCCCAGGTCGTCCGCATACAGGCGGAGGGCGCCCACATTGGAGCGTCCGAGGCCGAGGATTTCGCACGCCCGGTGGCCTCCGACGACGACGTCCACCGGACCCGGCTCGGCGACCGCGCGGTCCCGCCTGGCCATGCCCGAGAGGATGAGCGACAGGGCCTTCTCCGCGGAGCGCTCCGGATACGCCGGCGACGCGCGGATGACCTTGTCGGGCCGCAGGCGCACGTGGGCGCACCAGTCGTCGAGCAGCCGGCGCAGGCCGGGGAACTGAAATCGTCCAACCTCGCGACGCAGGTAACCGCGTCGCTCCAACAGGGCGACCAGGTTCCAGGCGTGCGACTTGGCCGCCCCGGCTAACTCGGCCAGGGCGCTGACGCTCCCGGCCTGCACCGCCGGTCCGCCCCAATACTTGCGGTCGAGCCCTGGCAGCAACAGGAGCTTCAGCATCCACTGATGCCTGGGAGCGAACAGATTCGGCCGGACTGCTTCTCTCTGGAGAGGCTGGCCCCGCTGGCGATCGACCTGCGCCACCTCCCCGCGGTCCGCTCCGATCCTCCATCGGCGCCAGCCGTCCGCATCGACAATGAGCCAGTCGAAAGCGGGGGCGTGCTGCTCCACATAGGCCTCGAAAACCGCCGCCGCGTTCGGTCTTGCCCTTTCGACCCAGACGGCAAGCAGCGGTTTCTCGCGTGACCCATGAGCCTTCTGGTCCCTGAGCGAGAGGATTGCGTGGGCCACGGCCCCTTCGAACTGGGACCGGCGGAAAGGGGCCTGCACCTTGATTTCCACGGCGTACGAAGTCGATCCCCGACGGGCCAGCAGATCTTGCCGTTGCCCCCCTTTCTCCGATGGTTCCTTCTTCACCCGGAATCCGAGGGCTGTCAGGGCCTCCAGCACCGCCGCCATCGCCGAAGCGCCAGCGCGCACCATTCATCCTCCGTTCTGTGATCAGAAAACTATCTCTGATCAGAGAACAAGTCAACCCCCGTGGGCGATGGTCCCTAGGGTTGTTGTGCCCGGGAGATCCGGCCGAGCACGGCGCGGGCGGTGCTGGAGAGGCCTTCGGGGTCGAGCAGGCGCTCGAGGGCCCGGGCCCGCATCGTCTCCTCGAAGACCTGCAGGCGCTCGGTTTCCGCGAGGTCGGCCCAGGCCGGGTGGGGGAGGATGCGGCCGTCGGGCGCGCGCGGGCGCCAAGCGGTGACGGCCTCCTCGATGAGTTGGTCGCGCTCCCGGTCGCTCATGCGCTCCCTCATGACGGCACGCCGATGCCAGACCGCTCCAGGCATTGTGCGACCAGCCTGCGGGCCCGGGTGACGTTCTGGAGGAAGGTGTTGAGCCGCATCTTCAGGCGCCCGGCGAGGTCGCCATCGGACGCGCTCCCGGCCGATTCGAGGCGGAGAAGCAGCGCGCGCCGCGGCGCGCCACGGAGCTGGTCGAGGCAGCGCTTGATGCGGTCGCGCAGGATCGGGTCGGGCGGCGGCTCCGGGTCGATCGGATCGGCCGCCGGGCCGCCGGGGCCGTCGGCATGGGTGCCTGCGGCTCCTGGCGGAAGGACAACACGCCGGCGCCGGATCTCGTCGAGAGCCAGGTTGCGGGCGATGCGGGCGGCGAGACGGAGCAAGGCGTTCGGCTGCCCGTCGGGACGGCATCGGCTCCCCACCTGCCAGACGCGGAGGAGAGTCTCCTGGAGCATCGCTTCCGTGTCGACCGCCGCGGCGAAGCGCCCGAGGGAGCGGCGCAGCCGCCCCTCCGCCCCCCCGAGCCAGCCGGTGAACGCCGCTTCCGTGCCCGCGGCTATCCCCGGCAGGTACACGTCCAGGTCGATCACAGGTCGATGCGAACGATCCCGACGCCTGCCCTCAACTCGATGGCAGCCGCCTGATCCCGGAGGCTCGGGGTCATGCGCAGCGCCAGCCGGACGACCGTGCCGACCTCGATCCGCCCGGCGAGCGTCGAGTTATCGAAGACCACCGTGACAGTAACCTCGTCTCCGCCCGGCAGCAACAGGCGGGCCGGGGATTCCGGGTACCAGAGCAGCACCCCGCCGGCCACCTCGAACTCGAGAATCTGGACGTCCGGCGCCGCGCTCTCCGCCCAGCGACCGGTGAACCGGCCCGGGCTTAGAGGCAGCTCTTCATTCGCGCGCCCCAGGCTTTCGGCGGCTTCGCCCTGCGCCGCCTCTTCTTCGATTGGCTCGCGTCCGACTCGCTCAGGAGGGGCCATCCTGCGGAAGACTCGGGGCAACGACCAGGCCGGACGCGCATGGGGCACTGCCGCTTCAATGGCAAAATCTTGCGCCATGCGCATGGACATAGCAGCGAACGCTTGCCGCGGTGCCTGCCTCAGCCCGAGCCCTTCCGCGGACAATCCGTAGGGCAAATCTTGAGGGATGCGGGGCCGGCGCACCGGCTGGAGGGGGTCGACGGTCGGCTCCTCGCTGATCGCCACCCAGGACGTCAGGCGCGTGCCAATGCCGAACTCCAGATCGAGACGCTCGATGAGGCGATCGATCTCGGCGGCGTTCGCGCCCGCGGCGCGGTCCAGCTCGAGGTCCTCGACCGCCTCGCGGCCGTAAAGGGCCGCGATGGCCGGGCTGCCGGAGCCCGCGTCGGTCGCGGGGACGGCCAGCGTCCGGGTCCGGAAGCCCGCCGCCGAGCGGCCGCGCACGGTCAGCTCGCCGCCCTCTGCCCGGAGACGCACGGAGGCCAGAACCGGGGCCCCCGCCAGCACATCGGATGGACGGCGCGGAGCCTGTCCGGTCAGCGCCGAGCCGGCGATCTCGAGGTCGGTCAGCGCCGGGCAGCGGGTCGCGGTCACGAGGCGCGCCACGCCGCGCTCCGGCGCCTCGTCGAGGTCGATGATCACCTCGACGCCGCGCCCGGCGCGGGCCGCCGGCGCCAGGAGCGCCCGGTTGACCGCCGTGCCGACCCCCACCGCGTGGAACCGCGAGCCGGCCGGCAGGTGGTCGCGGATGGCCCGGAACACTTCCACCTCGAACCCGATCTGCCCGTCGATCACCAGCACCACCTGGCGCTGGGCAGAGGAGCGCAGCGGACGCAGAGCCTCCATGACCGCCTGCGTCATCTCGGTGCCTCCCCCCGCCTGGAGTGATTCGATCCAGGCGAGCGCCTGGCGGCGTATCTTCTCCGTGGCCTCAGCGGCGCCGCGCCGCCAGCGCTGCGGGGCGCTTGAGAAGGCGATCATCTCCAGACGGTCGGCGTCCCCGAGCGAGCCGACGAGGTCTCCCGCGACCCGCTTCGCCAGATCCAGCGGGCCGCCGCTCATCGATCCACTCGTGTCGAGCAGGATGATGAGGTCGCGCGCCAGCGTCTCTTGAGGATCGTCGGGCGGCACGATGGTCAGCAGGCCGTAGGCATGGCCGGCGTGCGGGAGGCCGGCGGCGAAGCGCGCGCGCCGGAGCACAACACCGCTCGCGGGGCGGACCACGGGCCAGCGGACGACCAGGTCACGGTCGAGCGCCACGCCCGGCTCGTCAGCCAGCAGGACGCGCCGCTCCCCGGCCGTGGTCGCGGCCGTGATGCGGTGCGACGAGGACCCCGGCTCGCGGCCTTCCGGCAGCGGATCCCGGATCAGGAAGTCCAGGGACGCCCGGACGTCCGTCGCCCCGTCCGCCACGTCCACCCCCACGCGGGCGGCGTCCGCGACGCGCCCCTCCGCCCCCAGGTACCGGGGCGCCGCCACGGTCGGGAACCGCCACTCCCACACCCCCTCGGCCAGCCAGCGGAGCTTCTGGTCGATCCGCAGCTCGACCAGGACCTCCTGCGCGGGCGGCACATTGCCGAGGCTCTGGGTGAACAGGTTGGCTCGCTCCTGCTCCAGGAGGCCCGCCGTGCGCCCTTCGGTCAGGGCCTTCTCGTAGCGCTCGCGCGCCTCCCGCCGGCGGTCGATCTGTCCCACCACGCGCCGCTCGCCGATGCCTAACTCGTAGCCCGCCACCGCCCCGTCCGCCGGCAGAGGGAACGCGTAGGTGACTTCCAGCGTCTCCCCTCCCGTGTTTGCGAACGTCTGCCTCAGCAGGACGCTCGCCAGGCCGCCTTCGGCCTCCCCCGACACCACCGCGCGGAGCAGAGGCAGCGCCTTCCCCTCGACGCTCACCAGCGTCCCGCCGCATCCCTGATGTCCCGTCTCCCGTTCGATCTGAACTGGCATCGTCATGACCGGCCTCCCACACTGTTAACGAGGTAGGGGGCAAGCTTGTGAGACAGACTCCAGACAGGGCGGAGCGAGGATACGCGCTCGGTACGCTGGCTGAGGAGGGAAGACCACGGACCATCGCGGCTGGCTGCGCGGCCTGCCTACCCCTCCAACCCCACGGCAGGCATATAATCCGGCACGGATCATTCTGATATGGAGGGGGTGCCTCCGATGACGCCGTTCCCGTCCGGCGCAAGGTCTGCCCGTGCTACGACCGGATAAACGCTCCACCAAACCGCGGTAGCTCCACGGATTGCGCAGCCAATATGCGATGAGCGTTTCCCCGATCCAAACAGGCCAGATCCTCACCGGGGCGCTCTTCAGCGAGCCGATGCGGGTGGAGACCATCCAGGCCAATAGCCCGGGAACCTGGGTGGTCGGGCTTGTCGGTGCACAGACGGAGCGCTATCGCAAGGTGACCCTGACCTCCGCCGACCTCGCGCGCCTCACGATCCTCGACCCGCGGCGCTCCTACAACGGCGATGGCCGTCTGCTGCGTCTCGGTCTCCAGGCCTATGCGCACGGCATCGCCTATGAGTTCGATCCCTACTTCGGGCTGTCGATCTCGCGTGTGGATCCGCTCCCGCACCAGCTCGAAGCGGTCTACGACTATCTGCTCAAGCTGGCGCGGGTGCGCTTCCTTCTGGCCGACGACGCGGGGGCGGGCAAGACCATCATGGCGGGCCTGCTCATCCGCGAGCTGGAGCTGCGGGGCCTCGCCGAGCGCATTTTGATCGTCTGTCCGGCCAACCTCGCCTTCCAGTGGCAGCGCGAGCTGAAAGAGAAATTCGATACGAAGTTCCTCGTCACCAAGGGGCAGGACATCCGCGAGCAGTTCGGCGTCAACCAGTGGCTGGAGCGGAACCGGGTCATCACTTCGCTCGATCTGGCCAAGCGCCAGGACATCCTGCCCGGACTGCGCCAGGTGCACTGGGACCTGGTCATCGTGGACGAGGCGCACCGCATGTCGGCCGCCGACGAAACCCACAAGAGCCTTCGATACAAGCTGGGCGAGCTCTTGCGCGACATCTCGGATCACATGCTGCTGCTCACGGCGACCCCGCACAAGGGCGACCCGCTGAACTTCAGCCTGTTTCTGCAGCTCCTCGATGCCGACGCCTACGCCGACGTGAAGTCGATCCGCGCGGCGATGGACCGGCGTCGGGCGCCCTTCTACCTGCGACGCACCAAGGAGGCGATGGTCTACTTTCCGGAGCGCCGGCCGGACGGCACGTGGGCCGCCGAGAAGATCTTCACCAAGCGCATCCCGCACACGGTGGACTTCCACATCGACGGGGCGGAGTTCGAGCTCTACCGCGAAGTGACGCGGTTTGTGAAGCGCGAGAGCGCGCGCGCCGCGGCCGAGGGTGAGGACCCGCGCGCCCGCGCCATCGGCTTCCTGATGTCCCTCTACCAGCGGCGCCTCGCATCCAGCACCTACGCCATGCGGCATTCGCTGGAGAATCGGGCCCGGCGCCTGCAAGAGGGGCTCAAGCGCGCCCAGGACCTGGCCCGGCTGGCGCCGCCGGATCTCCCCGATCCGGAAGAGATCGAGGAAATGGAGGAAGGCGAGCGCGAGCGGCTCGAGGCTCTGCTCGAGGCGGTCACTCTGGCTGGAAGCGCCGAGCAGGTGCGAGATGAGGTGGAGGAGCTGCGGCGCCTTGCAACCCAGGCTCAGGCTGTCGAGGGGGCGGGTGCCGAGGCCAAGCTATCGGAGCTCAAGGACCTGCTCCAGAAGCAAGGCTTCTTCGACCATCCGGACCAGCGCCTGCTCCTCTTCACCGAGTTCAAGGACACCCTGGATTATCTGGTGGCGCGGCTGAAGTCGTGGGGGTTCCGCGTCGGCTTCATCCACGGCGGTATGAAGTCGGGGTCCCGCGACGAACCGGGCACGCGCCTCCACGCCGAGCAGCAGTTCCGTGAAGGCGAGATCCAGGTCCTGGTCGCGACCGAGGCCGCGGGCGAGGGGATCAACCTCCAGGTGTGCAACATTCTCTTCAACTACGACATCCCCTGGAACCCGAACCGCCTCGAGCAGCGGATGGGCCGCATCCACCGTTACGGCCAGCGCAAGGACTGCCTGATCTTCAACTTCGTGGCCACCAACACGATCGAGGGGCGCGTCTTGCAGCGGCTGCTCGAGAAGCTCCAGGAGATCCGAGACGCGTTGGAAGACGATGCCGTCTTCAACGTCGTGGGCGAAGTCCTGCCGGCGGCTCATGTCGAGCGCGTGCTGCGCGACTACTACGCCGGGCGGCTCGGAGACGCCGACCTCGAGGAGCGCCTGCTCCACAACGTGGACGAGGGGCAGTTCCGCGCCATCTGCCAGAACGCTCTTGAGGGGCTGGCGAGCAAGAAGCTCAACCTCGAGATGCTGATCGAGCGGCGTGCGCGGGCGCAGGAGCGCCGCGTCGTGCCGGAGACCATCGCGCGCTTCCTCCGCGAGGCGGCCGAGTTCGTCCCACTGGCCCTCAAGACCTTCCCAAGCCTGCCGCACACCTTTGAGCCGGCGCGCACGCCTTCCGTCCTCCGTCGCTACGAGAAGGACCCGGACTGGAAGCTCCCGGCTCTCGCGGACCGGTATCCGCGCTGCTCCACCGACCGGGAAACGGCGGAGACGGAGAAACTGGAGTGGGTCACGCCCGGCCATCCGTTGTTCGAAGCGATCCGGCGGCACACCCACGCACAGGCCCTCGATGTCCTCGGCAAGGGCGCGACCTTCCACTCGCTCCAGCACGAGCACGCGGCGCGCATCGACTTCTACCGGGCGCGCGTGGTGGATGGACTCGGGCAAGTCATCCACGAGCGGCTCTTCGCCGTGGAGATCTCCGAGGACGGCGAGCCTCGGCTCCAGGAGCCCGGCCTGCTCGGTAACTTTTCGCCCGCGGACGCGCCGGCGGAGTTGCCTGCGGTCGGGGCCCTCCCAGAGCCCACGGCCTGGCTCCATGAGAACGCGCTCGCACCGTTTCTCGAAGAGACACGCAAGGACCGCCTGGCAGAGGTCGAGCGAGTCAGCGCCCACGTGGAACTCTCGCTCACCGAGCTGCTCCAGCGCGCGGATGAAGAGATCGGGCGCGCAGCGGCCGGCGTGGAGCAAAAGCTCGCCGGCGCCGAGGGACGGTTCGCGCAGGCCGAGACGCGCCACGCGGAGCTGCTTACCCGCCGCGAGCGCCGCAGGACCGACCTCGATCGCCAGCGGGCTCTTACACTCCAGGCGGTGGAGCGGCTCGCGAGCGTCCTCGCGCTGCCGCACCCCGAACGCGAGGCGCCCGAGGTCCGGCGTCTCAAACCGAACTTCGAGACCGAGGCCGTTGCCATGAGCGTGGTGATGGAGCACGAGCGGGCGCAGGGTCGGCAGGTTTACGACGTCTCCGAGAAGAACCTGGGCTACGACGTCACGAGCCTCGACCTCGCCTCCGGCGAACTGCGGCTGATCGAGGTGAAGGGACTCGGCGCTGCGAGCGGCACGATTCTGCTGACCCCCAACGAGCGCCGCGTTGCAGAGGACCGCCGCGACTGCTTCTGGCTCTATGTCGTTACCGACTGCGACAATGCTCCCCGGCTCCAGCAGCCGATCCGCGACCCCGCTCGGCTCGACTGGCACGAGGTCACGAAGGTTGCGCACTACTATCTGAGCGTGGACGCGATGGTGAAGCCGATGCAGGTGCGGGAGGACTCACCGTCCTATGGAGGGAAGGATTGACCCCAGGTGACGCCGCGCACACGTCTCCAGACATAAGGAGAGGGGATGAAGCCATCCTGCCGCAGAAGGTGATTCCATGACGATTGAGGAGAGAATCGTCGCCAGGTTCATGGAAAAGCTCGCGGATGATAAGTCCATATCGCGCGAAACGGTTCTGCGCATCGAAGCGCTCTGGAAGCAGGGACTGCTCAATAACGTGGATGCTATTCTTAGTGCCATTAGGGAGGGAGCAAAGGCCCATGGTGAGAATCCGGCGTCTTGACGTTCGTGGCTTCCGCGGCGTGCGACAAGAACGCAGGCTACTGTTCGAAGGGAAGTCTGTCCTCCTCTTCGGCGAGAACGGGACCGGTAAGAGTAGCTTTGTTGATGCCTTGGAGAGGGTTTTTGCGGGGCGAGTGTCGACGCTCGAGCGTGCCCAAGGGTTGTCCTCAGACCGTCATGGGCCCCACATCCGGGATGGCGGAAATCGCACTCGAGTTCAGGTCGTCTTCAACGATGCGGCGAGCACCGTATTTGCGACCGATACATCGTCGGACGGCCTACCCCTCCCAATCAAGGACTACGTTCAGGCCGCTCGAGAGAACCTCTACATCCTTCGTCGACGACAGGTCCTGGACTTTATCGATTCACGTCCGCAGGAACGATATGACCTACTGCGCCCGTTTCTCCTGCTCTCGGGAGTCGAAGAAATAGAGAGCGCTTTACGCGCTGCGAGAGACCGTACCGAAGCAGTAGCAACCGACGCTATATCGACACTCGGTCGACTGGAGATTCACCTACGACGTGACTTGGCGCTCCCGCCGTCTCAAGAATCGCCCACGGACGAAGAGCTAGTTGCCGCGCTGTCCCGTACCCTCCAGGAGCTAAAGCAACCCGCCATCAGGTCGCCGGTGGACCTTGACGGTGCACTTCACAGTCTCGATGCTGCTCTTACTCCATTCGGAGATCTTAGTCGGCAGTCCCACATTGCCAGCGCGGTGAGGGCTCTTGGAGAACTTCGCGAAGCGGCTTCGGTCAATGCAATTGAGGAGCTTTCGTCTGCCTTGCAAGCAATGCGTGTCAAGGAGGCGGAAGAGGCCCGTGTGTTTTTCGAGACGGTCTTGGAGGAGGGGGCTCGGTGGATCGAAGAAGAGGGACGGAACACTTGCCCTCTATGTGAGCAAGGGATCGTTCCGGAGAACGTCACCACCAGGGCGCTTGAGCGGTTAAGCGCAATGCGCCACTTGTTGGAGGTGCGTCGGCGCGCCAGCATCGCCCATAGTCAAGCACAACAGGTGTTTAGCGCAGCAATCGCGGACATCGAGCGAACACTCACACAACTCAGGTTGCTTACTCCGGAAGATCGAGGTCAGTGCGAGGATGTGCTGAGCCGGATCAAAGCGACGCTCGCGGAAGGGCTTGCCACGATTTCCGTAGACCTGCGCAAGCTGTCGAGCGACGCGATCGACAAGGCACGGAAATCGGTCGGGGTTGACGCAACGCTGCGACATGGGGTCACCGTGGAGCAGCATCGCCTTCAGAACCTACTGCAGTCGCTTCCCTCGGTTGAGGTTGCGAAGTCGCTCGTTTCTGTACGGGACACTGTTCGTAGGGTCAAGGAGGCATGGACTGAACTGGGTACAGGGCGTCGTAGGGTGTTGGAAGCCGAGGCTGAGTCACGTCTAGCATCTCGACTTTACGAGGAAGCGCAGGCCGCGCGAAAAGAAGAGGTGCAGCGTATTTTCGATGAGTTGTCTGAAGACATTAACAATCTATACACGAGCCTCCACCCAGATGAGAACCATGGAGCAATTCGATTGGAGGTACGTGACGTTGGACAAGCAAGCGCCAATCTCAAAGCTAGGTTCTACGACCGCGAAGGTCAGGACCCACGCGCTTACTATAGTGACGCGCACTTGGACACTCTGGGCCTCAGTGTCTTCCTTGCCCTGCGTCGCTGGTATAGAAAGCAGCGGCCGGGCTTCGACCTTCTGGTCCTCGACGACGTTCTAACCAGTGTCGACGTTCACCACGCCGTTCGGCTGTCCGAGCTTCTCCTTCGAGAATTCAAGGATTACCAGACACTCGTGACGACCCATGACCGCATCTGGTTTGAGCACCTTCGTGATATCCAGGCTCGGTGTCGCGTCGCCAACAGCTTCATTAATAAAATTATTCACAAGTGGTCAGTGGAAGAGGGCCCGGACATCCGGGAGCCGGAAGATGAGCGAGCGGAGATCGATCGACTCATTGCTGACGGGTCCGCGCACGACATTGCCGCCACAGCGGGCCGACTCTTGGAGCATGTCCTCCAGGAGATGCGCTATTCGTTGCGCTTGAGCGTCGAGGCCAAGCGCGGTGAGCAGTACGAGATCGGAGATTTATGGCCGGCGTTTTACGCGACAGTGAGGCAGAACTACCCCACTCTCTACCACGCTGGCCGCAGGGTTCTGGGGGCATTGGATGTTCGGTGGCCAGTAAGAAATTGGATCGGAGCACACCGGAACCAATGGGCGCAAAACCTGTCTCGGATGAATGCAATCGAGTTTGGAGCGGCGGTAAAGGATCTGTTCGATCTCCTCTTCTGCTCATCCTGTCGGCGGTTCATTTCCCCTTCGGCCACACCGCTCGGGCAGCTTGCGTGCCGTGATGGGGAGAAGTTGTACGCTGCAGCCGGCAAGCAGGCGGTTCGTCCCAAGAGCAGGTCGGACCTCGTCAAGGAGACGCAAGGCGCGCTCCGCGACGCGAAGCTGGATACTGAGCTCTACCTGGCGTGGAAGCGCGCGGAATCTGGTCGAGAGCACTGATGGCTGTCAGGCTCACCCAGATTGTCGATGCCAGCGCGCTTATCGCCTACTTCAAAGAAGAGGCTGGTCACGAGAAATTCGCCGAGCTACTGGCGGACGAGGAAAACGTGTTGGCGATCCATGCCACCAATCTGTGCGAAGTGTATTACGGATATCTCCGCTCTGATGGAGGGGGGCGCGCTGACGAAGCCTGGCAGCGAGCCACAGAAATCCTGGGAGTGATCGAAACCTTTGACCCACAGTTCATGAAACGTGTCGGACGATGGAAGGTAAGCTACAGGCTCGGCCTCGGCGACGCGTTCGCGGCCGCAACGGCCGAAGAGAATGCGTGCCCCCTTGTTACGACCGACCGCAACGACTTCGGCGCAATCGAAGCTGCGAGTGCGCTCGAGATCGTCTGGCTACGATAGGTTCTCAAGCGCCGCGGAACCCATGATTCCCAAAGACTGCAAACGCCTGGCCGAGGTGGACTTCCCGATCGCCGAGGTGTCGCGGCACGCGGCGCGGGAGAAGTCGATCCGGCACGGGCACCCGAGCACGCTGCACCTATGGTGGGCGCGGCGGCCGCTGGCGTCGAGCCGCGCGGTGCTGCTCGGGCTCCTATGGCCTGACCCGTGCGATCTGCTGTGCCCGGAAGGGTTCAAGCAGAAGGCGCGCGAGCTGCTGCCGCAGGTGCAGGGAACGCCAGGCCCCACGGACGAGAACCTCCGCAAGGCGCTGCTCAAGTTCATCGCGGACCTCGCGAACTGGGACAACGCGGCGCAACGTACCTATCTCGAGGTGAGCCGGGCGCTGGTGAAGGCGGCGCACGGGGAGGAACCGCCGCTGGTCGTGGACCCGTTCGCGGGGGGCGGCTCGATCCCGCTCGAGGCGCTGCGGCTTGGGTGCGAGGCGTTCGCGAGCGACCTGAATCCCGTAGCCTGCCTGATCCTCAAGGTGATGCTCGAGGACATCCCGCGCCACGGGCCGATGCTCGCCGAGGAGCTGCGCCGCGTCGGGGCGGAGATCAAGCGGCAGGCGGAGCAGGAGCTGGCCGACCTCTATTCCAAGGACCCGGACGGCGCGACGCCCATCGCCTACCTCTGGGCGCGGACCATCCGCTGTGAGTCCCCGAACTGCGGCGCGGAAATCCCGCTCGCGCGCTCGTTCTGGCTCTGCAAGAAGGCGAGGCGGAAGCGGGCACTCAAGCACCGGGGCGTGCGGCATGCGGGCGAGCCGCCGAGCGTCGAGTTCGAAGTCTTCGAGCCGAAGACGGAGAAAGACGTGCCCGGTGGTACGGTAACGCGCGCGAAGGCGACGTGCGTCGCCTGCGGCGCGGTGCTTCCGCCCGAGCGCGTGCGGGCGCAGCTCGCGGCGCAGCGCGGCGGGGCGGATGTCGTCTTCGACGCGAAGGGTCGACGTACGGGCGGTGCGCGGATGCTTGCCGTTGTGACGCTCCAGCTCGGCGAGCAGGGACGGCACTATCGGCTGCCCGTCGAGCGCGACTACGAGGGCGTCCGCAAGGCGCAGGAGCGACTCGCGGCGATCCTCGGCGCGTGGGAGCGTGACGGAAAGAAGGGCCTCTGTCCGGTGCCGGATGAGCCCACGCCCACCGGTGGTGGTTCTGGCGCTGGCCGCGCGTTCAGTGTGCAGCGGTACGGCATGCTCCAGTGGGGCGACCTCTTCACGGCGCGGCAGAAGGTGGCGCTGCTGGAGTTGGCTCAACGCGCGTCGCATGAGTCAGTACCAACAGAGGTTAGGCGAACATTATCGCTAGCAGTTGGTCGGTGCAGTGAGCAGTCTTCTTCGCTTGTCCGCTGGCGTACAACTGTCGAGGCGGTCGCAGGAACCTTCGGACGACAGGCCCTGCCGATGATGTGGGATTTCGTCGAGATCGTCACGACAGGGGACTTCGCGTCGAACTTCGCGGCAGCAATCGAATGGGTTGCCGAGGTTGTCGATGGATGGCACGGATCGAGCACAGGTCAAGCCCAGATTGCCGACGCCGCCGATCATCCGCTCCCCGACCAGACGGCACCCGTGTGGTTCACTGACCCGCCGTACTACGATGCGATCCCCTACGCTGACCTGTCCGACTTCTTCTTCGTCTGGCTCAAGCGCACGCTCCCAGGCTATCCGCTGCTGCGCGATGAGTTCAACCCTGCCAATCCGTTGACGCCGAAAACGCAGGAAGCTGTGCAGGACGAAACGAAACGAGACAACGGTCGGCCGAAGGACCGCGCGTGGTTCGAGGAGACGATGGCCCGTGCCTTCGCCGAAGGTCGGCGGGCACTGAGAGAAGACGGCCTGGGCTGCGTGGTTTTTGCCCACAAGACGACGGAAGGCTGGGAGGCACTCCTCTCCGGCATGATCCGGGGTGGCTGGACCATCACCGGCTCCTGGCCCATCGCCACGGAGCGCCCAGGGCGTTTGCGTTCGCAGGAGTCCGCCGCCCTCGCGACGAGCGTCCACCTTATCTGCCGCCCGCGCTCCGACGACGCGCCGGTAGGCGACTGGGCCGACGTCCTCCGCAACCTGCCGAAGCGCGTCAGCGACTGGATGGAACATCTGCAAGGCGAGGGCATCCGCGGCGCCGACCTTGTCTTCGCCTGCATCGGGCCGGCGCTCGAGATCTTCAGCCGTTTCACGAAGGTCGAGGCTGCCGACGGGCGGGAGGTCGCGCTCGCCGAGTACCTGGAGAAGGTCTGGGAGGTCGTGGGGCGGAGTGCCCTGGCGCAGGTGCTCGGCACCGCCGAGGCCAAGGCCCGCAATGGCGCCGCGGGCGCCGTCGAGGAGGACGCGCGGCTCACGGCGCTCTTCCTCTGGACGCTCCAGAGCACGAACGGCGAGACGGCGGACGATGCGAGCGACGAGAGGCAGGACGAGGAGCCGTCCGACGGGGACGATGAAGAAGAAGAGGGCTCCGCCCACGGCAAGACCAAGGGCTTCACGCTGGTCTTCGACGTCGTGCGCCGCTTCGCCCAGCCGCTCGGCATCGAGCTTCCCAAGTGGGAGGGCCGCGTCATCGAGACAAAGAAGGGCGTCGTGCGCCTGCTGCCGGTCGCCGAGCGCGCGAAGCAGCTCTTCGGCAACGACGGCGCACAGGCTGTAGCCACGCGTCTCGAACGGGAGTCGACGACGAGCAACCCGCACCAGGGGATGCTCTTCCCTGACATACAGGCCGGTGCGGCTCCCGCGATTCGCGGGCGTGGCCGAAGCCGTGGAAAGAAAGCGGGTGCAGCGGTGTCGGACGAGAGTCTGGCCGGCGCTCGCGAGGCCACGACCCTCGATCGCGTCCACGCGGCGATGCTGCTTCAGACCGGCGGCCGTACCAACGCGCTGCGTGCGCTCCTTAAGGCTGAGCAGGAGCGCGGCCCCGACTTCCTGCGCCTGGCGAACGCGCTCTCGGCTCTCTACCCGAAGGGCAGCGAAGAGAAGCGACTCCTCGATGCTATGCTGCTGGTGGTGCCAAGGTGAATGATGCACACGACCATCAAGACTCTGATCGTTAAGCGATTCCGCAGCCTTCCCTCGGCCCAAATCGACCTCGACAACCCAACCTTTCTGGTCAGGAGGAACGGCTCGGGCAAGAGCAATCTCGTGGATGTGTTCGCCGTCCTCTCCGAGGCGATGTCCCTCCCCCTGCGGGCAGTCTTCGATCGGCGCGGCGGCATCGCCGCCGTCCGGAACAAGACCTCTGGCAAGAGCTTTCCTCCCAACCTTGGGCTGGCCGTGGTTTTCGGGGCGCTCGATGGAACGGCCACAACAGGACGGTACGCCTTCAAAGTCAAAGCTCTTCCGGATTATGGTTTCGAGGTGGACCGCGAGCAGTGCCTGATCCGCTCTGGAGATGGGGGGCGGGAGTGGTTCGAGCGTCAGGGCAAGAAGTTCTCGTCGAGCGCCGAGGGGCTTCGCCCGCGCATAGAACCGTCTGCCCTCGCCCTACCGGTCGTCGGGGGTCACGCTGGTTTTGCCCCCGTCCTGCGAGCCTTGAGCGCGCTCCGCGTTTATTCCATCGAACCGCAGAAGCTGCGGGAGATGCAAGACCCTGACAGCGGGGTGACCTTGAAGCCGGACGGAAGTAATGCCGGCAGCGTGCTGAAGGAAATCGAACGGCAGTCGCCTGAGGACGCGGCCCGGATCTGCGAGATTTTGGCATCGATCGTTCCGAACACGAAAAGCGTGCACGCCAAGAAGCACGGCAACAAGCTGTCGCTCGAATTTACGCAGGAGTGGGAACAAGTTTCGCAGACGAGGACTCTCCGCTTTGAGGCTTTCAGCATGTCCGATGGAACTCTGCGAGCCCTGGGGCTTCTTGCCGCAGTCTTTCAGAGGCCATCGCCCTCGCTCCTGGCGATCAAGGAGCCCGAAGCGACGATTCATCCGGGCGCGCTCGGAGCCGTGCTCGATCTCTTGAAGGGGGCGACGAAGCGAATGCAGGTTGTTATCACGACGCACAGCCCCGAAGTTCGGGACCAAAAGTGGATCCGCGACAGCCAGATCCGCGTCGTGGACTGGAGCGATGGCGCCACGCGTGTCGCCGCGCTTTCCCAGGCCTCCCGCCGGGCCATCCAGGACCATCTGATGGGTGCCGGAGAGCTGCTTCGCTCGAACGCGCTGGATCCCAAGCCCTTGTTCGACGAAGAGGTCTCGCAGGCGGAGCTGTTCGAGAGCGTTTGATGACCATTCAGCCGATTGTGGAGGGTGACGGTGAAATGCAGCGCTGGGCAGAGGCCGCTGCTGGGGGAGTCCCCTGCACAGAGGTTTTCGCGCACCGGGAGGAGGAGAACCCGCTCCTCGATGTCACGCTCCCCGCCGTGCCCAGATAGGAGGGGATGATGCTCAAGAGTCTCTCGGTTCGCGGTTTCAAGTCCCTCAAAGATGTGACGGTCGAGTTCCCGCGGATGGCGGTGCTCTTCGGTCCCAACGCCGCCGGCAAGAGTAACCTCCTGGATGCTATCCAGGCGCTCTCGCGGACTGGTACCCAGCGCACGCTCGCCGACGCTCTCAGCGAACCGATCCGCGGATACCCGATCGAGGCGTTCTCCTTCCCCTCCGGTGGGCTCGCAGAGTTGCTTTCGACATCGTCCGCGCAGTTCTCCCTCGAGACAGACCTGGCGCGGGAGAAAGCCGCCTACCGTTATCGCGTCAAAGTGGAAATCGCTCCGGGCTCCGGCGCTCTTGCAGTGGCGGATGAGTACTTTGCGGCCCTGGCGAAGGACGGCAGCCCGAAGGGAACGGCAGCCATCGAGCTAATCGACGGAAAGCTACGGGTGCGGCGCAAGAACGAGTCCGGCAAGCCGCGATATGAACCCCTCCGCCAAAACTACGCAATCCTCTCGGATCCCAGGCTCGGGCGGCCGCTGTACTCCGCCATCGAAGACGCACGGTCCGAGCTCGCGGAGTGGCGCACCTACTACCTCGACCCACGCGTTGCGATGCGCGCTGCACAGTCGCCGGCCGACGTGCGCGATATCGGCGTGCTTGGTGGCGAGATCGCCCCGTTCCTGTATCGGCTGCGAGCCGAGCACCCGAAACACTTCCACGCAATCTCTCGAACCCTCCGGTCGATCGTGCCGAGCGTCGAAGAGATCACGGTCGACCTCGACCGACGCCGCGGTACGCTTGACATCCTCATCCGGCAAAACGGAGTCGACTACTCCTCGCGCATCGTCTCGGAAGGCACGCTGCGGGTGCTCGCGCTCTGCGCGATCGCGGTGAACCCCTGGGGCGGGTCCCTATTCGCCTTCGAGGAGCCCGAGAACGGGGTCCATCCGCGCCGACTCGAGCTGATCGCCCAGCTCCTGCTCTCCCTGGCTTTGGAGCAAGGGCGCCAGATCGTCGTCACCACGCACTCACCGCTGTTCTGCGATGCTGTACTGAAAGGCGCCCGCTCGCGGCCGTCGGACATCGGGCTGTTCAACGTGCGGCGAGACGGGCACGCGACGGTGGTCCAGCCCTTCGACGTCACGGGCCCGCTGTTCAAAAACCACGAGATCGCTGCTGCACTCACGACCGGAACGGAGGACGGCCTCTTCGAGAGCCTGCTCTTGCGAGGGATGCTCGATGAGTAATTCCGTGACAGTGGATATCTTCGTCGAGGACCACGCGCACGAGGCCTTCCTCGTCCCGATGTTGCGGCGGGTCGCTCAGGAGGAGAGGGTCGAGGTCTCACCGTTCGTGCGGTCCGCGCGCGGAGGTCATGGGCGGACCATCGCCGAGCTGAAGCTCTACCAGGAACTGGTCAGCAAAGGGGTCGCCGGCACGACCAACCCGGACTTGTTGATCGCCGGAATCGACGGCAACTGCTTGACTTTCGCGAAAGCAAGGAAAGCAATCGAAAGCGCCACTCATCAGCCTTTTTCCGATCGGCTGGTCGTGGCCTGCCCCGATCCACACGTCGAGCGCTGGTATCTGGCGGACCCGGACTCGTTCACGGAAGTCGTCGGTCACCGGCCAACGGTTGCCAAGAAGAAGTGCCTGCGGGACTACTACAAGGCGGCGCTCGCGAGCGTTGTTCGCAAGGCCGGCCATCCCGCCATGTTGGGGGGCATCGAGTTTGCCCGGGAACTGGTCGAGCGCATGGACCTGTACCGGGCAGGCAAGAACGCGCGGTCGCTGAAGACCTTTGTGGACGATTTGCGAACCAGACTACGAGCCGTCCACGCCGCCGGTGGAGGCGGGACCGGATGACTCGCGCGGTGTGGCAAATCTCGGGCGGCTGAAACAACCGGCGACCGAGCTTTTCGCACGCATGCAGAGACCGTAGGGGAATCGAAATGGAACCCTGGTACAAGGTCGCGATACCACGCAAGGAAGTCCGCGAAGGGCGATCGTTCAACCCGGACGAGTTCGCCATCGCCCTCGAGCAGATCGTGGCCGGGACAGCGCCGGTGGACTATCGCGATCCCGCGCAGTTCTTCGCCCGCACCTGCTTCACGCGGGCGTTGCGCGAGCACGCCGGCATGGTGCTGCGCCGGCTCTCGGGCAAGACCGAGAACACCGCGCCGGTCCTCACGCTCATCACCCAGTTCGGCGGGGGCAAGACGCACACGCTCACAGCCCTCTACCATCTCGCCAAGAATGGGAAGAAGGCAGGCGGGTTCACTGGCGTCGCTGACCTGTTGCGGGAGGCCGCGCTCTCCTCGGTTCCGGAGGCACGGGTCGCCGTCTTCGTGGGCAATGCCTGGGACCCACAGCCGGGCCGAGAGACGCCGTGGATCGACATCGCCCGCCAGCTCTCGGGCGACAAGGGCGTCGAGGCGCTCGGCCCGGCGGCACGGACCACACCGCCCGGGACCGAGGCGATCGCGCGGGTCTTCCAGGCGGCCGGGGCGCCGGTGCTCCTGCTCTTCGACGAGGTGCTCAACTTCCTCAACCGCCACCGCGGTAGCGCCGACTCGTTCCACGCCTTCATCCAGAACCTGACTGTCGCCACGACGGGCACCACGCACGGTGCGACGGTGATCAGCCTCCCCCGCAGCCAGGTCGAGATGACCGACTGGGACACGGAGTGGCAGGACCGGATCGCCAAGGTCGTGCGGCGCGTCGCCAAGGACCTGATCGCCAACGACGAGACCGAGATCAGCGAAGTCGTCCGGCGGCGGCTCTTTGAGGACCTTGGGAGAGAGAAGGTCCGCAAGAGCGTCGCGTGGGCCTTCGGCGACTGGTGCTTCGAACGGCGCGCCCAGCTCCCGCCTGAGTGGAGCGCGGTCGACTCGGCGGCGACCGAGGCCAAGGCGCGTGAATACCTGCGCGGCCGTTTCGAGGCCTGCTACCCGTTTCATCCGGCGACCCTCTCGGTCTTTCAGCGCAAGTGGCAGGCGCTGCCGCAGTATCAGCAGACGCGCGGCACTCTGGCGATGCTGGCACAGTGGATCTCGATCGCCGCCCAGGATGCCTTCCGCAAGGCGCGCACCGAACCGCTCCTCACGCTCGGCTCGGCGCCGCTCTCCGAACCCGGGTTCCGAAGCGTCGTGCTGGGTCAGCTTGGCGAGTCGCGGCTCGTCGCGGCGATCGATACCGACATCGCCGGCGAACAGGCGCACAGCAAGGCGCTCGACGCCGACACCAAGGGTCCTCTGCGGGAAATCCATCGACGAGTCGGCACCGCGATCCTCTTCGAGTCGTCGGGCGGGCAGACCGACAAGGTTGCGCACCTTCCCGAGCTGCGCTTTGCCCTCGGCGAGCCCGAGCTGGACACGACATCCATCGACAACGCCGCCCTCACGCTGGAGGGCCGGTCTTATTTCATCCGCAAGGCAGGCTCAGACGGCTTCCGCATCGGCTACCAGCCTACGATGAAGAAGGTCGTGAGCGACCGGCGCGCGTCGCTCGACGAGGAGACCGAGGTCAAACCCGCCCTACGCAAGCTCGTCGAGGACGAGTTCCGGCGTGGGGCAAGCATCCCCGTCGTGCCCTTTCCGCGCGATGGGGCGGAGATCCCGGACACGCCGAGGCTCACGCTGGTGGTGGCCGATCCCGAGGTGGAGTGGTCCGGCGGCGCCTCGCAGCGCGCGCAGATCGCCGAGTGGACCCGCCAGCGCGGCAAATCCCCACGGCTCTATCCGGGCGCGCTCGTCTGGTGCATGAAGAAGCCGGGCCGTGACCTGCGGGAAAAAGTCGAGCTTGGCCTGGCATGGAGGCGCGTGGCGCGGGAGGTCGCCGAGGGGACCCTCGGCGGTGAGTTCGACAAGAGCGATCGGGCGGAGCTTCAGTCCAGGGTGAAGGAGTCCGAGGAGGCCGCCAAGGATGGGGTCTGGGGCGATTACCGCTACGCAGTTCTCGCGGACGGCCAGGAGGCTGACGGGCTCAAGGTGATCGACCTAGGCGCAGGGCACTCCTCCAGCGGAGAGACCCTGTGTGGCCGCGTCATTCTCACCCTTAGGTCGTACGCGCTGCTCAATGAGTCCGTGGGCGCCAGCTACATCGAGCGCAATTGGCCGCCTGCCTTGAAAGACTCCGGAGCATGGCCGCTCGCGAGTTTGCGGCAGAGCTTCCTCAACGGCTCGTTGACGCGGCTCGTAGATCCGGACGCGGTCCTGAAGACCAAGGTTGTCGAGTTCGTCAGCCGGGGTGACTTGGGACTCGGGTCGGGCCGGAGGCCCGACGGAACCTACGAGCGAGTGTGGTTCCAGAAGATGGTGTCGCCTGACGAGGTGGCCTTCGAGTCCGACGCTTTCCTGCTAAGAAAGGTGGTGGCGGAGGCGCTCAAGTCGGGCGTAATCAGGCTGCCGGAACCCAGCCCGCCGCCTGGCCCCGAACCCGTGCCAACGCCCGCGCCCGGTCCGCAGCCAGAAGGCAGGCCCGCCCCGGGCGTCCAGACCCGGACCATCCGCCTTGTAGGCGCGATCCCGCCTGAGCTCTGGAATCGCCTCGGGACCAAGATCCTCCCAAAGCTCCGGTCCGGCGACGACCTCAAGGTCGGCATTGAGTTCGTCGTGACCGTCAAGGCCGATAGCGCCGGAGCCTTGGCGTCCGACCTCCGTCAGATCCTGCACGAGCTAGGGCTTACCGAGGCTGTAAGGGTAGAGTAGGTGGGCCTGGATTACCTGCGATCCTATGACGCCGTCGCTGGAGTGCACAGACTGAGGAGAGGTCACTTGGATGCTTTGACGAGGCACACTAAGTGGAAGAAGCGAACGCGGCAGGAGCAGTTACTTGAACGTACGCAAGAATGTTATGGTGTGACCTCGAGAGATGCCGGTCGAAGATCAAGCATGACCCTGAGTTTCTCGTCAGGAGTGAGGTTTCCCCGTTCAACGTCCCCTTCATCGATGGTCTCTTCATCCTGCGTGGACGCGGCGCTGGCATCATCATCAACGACGGAGCCGAGCGCTTGGCGCTTGGAGCCGATCAGGATCTGAAACCACTGGTCACGTTGCATGACCGTGTGGAAAATGCGCTCCTCGTAGGTACCCTTGAGGAGTTTGAATCGGACATCTATGTACTTCTCACCTTTCCGCCCCCACCCGACTCGATCGACGCGTCCTTCGCGCTGTTCCAACTTGGCAGGATTCCATTCGAGGTCATAGTGGATAACGTACCGACACTGCTCCTGGAGATCGATACCTTCCTCGCCGACACGGCTTGCTAGAAGAACGAATGGGTTGTAGAGATCGTTGAAGTTGCGGCGATGGGCCTCGCGCAGATCCGTCGTGTCTCCGTCGTACCGACCAACGATCTCCACGGAGCGGCAGTCGTTGAGCAGGTTGAGGGCCTCTCGTTCGCCGACCTCGAAGCGATCATCCTGCCCGTCGAGTTCGGCAGGCGTGTCATCGAGGTAGTCGTCGATGATGCGGTTCAGAGTGAGGCGAACAGGCTTGATGGTTTCCGAGGCCGCCCAGTCCGCTATGGTCTCGGCCGATTCGGCTTCGGACCCCAAAACGGCCCAGATCAGGAAGAGAGACTGCTGCGACCTGCGCAGGAGGGGTTCGCGATAGGCCGTGAGTAAGGGCTTGCCGCGAACTCTGCGGAACTCTTCGTGGGTGAAGCCGGTGGGGGTGAGGTCGGCCCTCCCATGCGCACGATGGAGTGCGTCACCAACCTGGTTCACGTGACGTGCCACCGTGGCACGCATGACCTTCCTGAAGCCATCTGGATCGAGACGCCTGCCTTCGAGGATTTCCGCGAGGAACCTATCGAAGATAGGGTCGAGGGCGCTGGTCAGCACTTCCCGAAGTTGCGGAGCCGTGCCCTCGATCATCTTGTTGAAAACGAGGATCTTCGAGAACCAGGACTTTGGATTGCCGCGAACTTTGCTGATTTCATATCGAGCAATCTCGCTGACCACATCGATGAGTGCCCTAACCTTGGGATGGAGCCGGCGAGTCTTCTTCGAGTTCCATGCCTGGAGGATCGGGCGAAGCCGATGGGCAGAAGGCAGTTCGCGGGCAAGGAGTGCTGAGGATGCGATCTGCGGGTAGGAGGACAGACCCTGCCTCAGGTCGGTGGTGATGAAGGTTCGTTGGTCAACGCCTGCCCTGGCGCTGTCGACGGTGTCCTGGATTAGCTCACGCAGCTCGAGATAGAAGAGTGCGTCGGGGCCATCGAACGGCAGGAGCGGCTCCCTGGCGATTCGGTCCTTCAGGTCTTCCAGCTTCTGAAACTCCGTTGTCGTATAGCGGCCCTCCCGTTTGTTGACCAGGAAATACTTGCGCTCCTGGGCGCTCTTGATATTCCGGATGATGTATCGACGCAGGAGCTGTTGAAGCCCGGCCCCCCGCCGGCCCTCGCCAAGCGCATCTTCGTGACGAAGTCTCTCAAGGGTTTGAACGGCCGCCATGCGAAGTGGGTCGTTCGGGGATCGGTGTCTCAGGTCGAAGAATCGCTCGAGTGCCTGGACGTAGGCGTCGAGACCGGCTTCGATGCGCCGCACGTCTTCCTTGTCCGCGCGAATGAATTGCAGGAGGGTCACGATCTCGCGCGGGTTCAACTCGAATGGAGTGGCGGTCAGCGCGAGAATGTGTCGGAACGCGCCGTCGGAGATTCCCTGATTATAGTTCTCAGGATCCTCGTCGGGGGCGAAGATATAGCCAGGCATGTTCCACTTGGCATAGTGGTGAGCCTCATCGAAGATGATCAGATCCCATCGAGTGTTGTAGATGTGCTTCAGCAGCGGCCTGCTGTTCTTGGAGCCTGGGGAGACGAGGTCTTGGTTGACCAGGTATAGCCCGGGGGGGACCTCGATCCCACCCGACCTGCGCCTCCCCCTAAGACCCTGAGCCCGCTTCTCGTCGACGTTGTGCCGGTGGGTGAGGATGTGAGGACGGTTGAACAACTTGAGGCGGACCGGGTGTTTCTCCCACAGCGGACCCTTGAAGTAACGTTGAAAGCCTTTGCCCTCGCGGGCCCCGCTGATCTCTTCCTGCCACTTGGGGATCAGTGAGTTTTTGCAGAGGATCAGGACGTGCTGGAGTGGGGGGCCGTTCTGGCGCCCGTGCTCGTGAAGCAACGAGAGAATTGCGAGCGCTTCGTAGGTCTTGCCGAAGCCGACTTCGTCAGCAAGTACCACACCCCTGTTCCCCTGCAGGAGGAGGGCTTTAAGCGCCGCCCGCACCGCGGCCATCTGGCTTTCGTGGTCCTCACCCAACGACAGCTTGCGCGCTATGTCATCGACGTAACGCTCCGTGACGTTCATCTCTGCCCTCCCATGGAGATGAGGCGGTCGCGGAGGCGGCCGGCGTTGGCCCGCGCCTGCGAGACGAAGACAGTCGCGTCGGGCGCTTCGAGGGATTGGAGCCAAGCGTCCACGTTGGCCGCGGCTTCATGGAGTCCGAGTTCGTGGGCGATGTCGGGGAGGAGGCGTTCCGTTTTGGAGTTCGCCTGAGTCAGCTCTACAACTGAGTCAATCTGCTGGAGCAGCCTGTCCACGAGGAACAGCTTGCATTCGGCAGATGGGAGGTGACTTTCCTCACTGAGCGCGTCTTGTGTCCAGGTTGACAGGATGCGTAGTGTGGAACGTAGGGCATGCTCGGAGTGTTTCGCCGCCTGGAGGCGGTACCGCATGCCATGGAAGCCGGTGCGCACATTCTTGAAGAACTGATCGAGGCTCCCCTGGTGGGTGGTGACGTCGAAAGGCGAGGAGATGCCGGCCCCCGTCTCACGCTGGCGTTGGAGGAAATCTTTTTGTTCCCTGTAGGTGGGTACCGCGCCCAACCCGGCGTGGGCAATACGTTCATCGAGCCTCTGCAGGATCGGGCCGGTCATGGCGAGGTCGCAGAACTGATCGGGGCAATCGACGTTGAGCGGGGCATCGCCAATGGCTGCCGCACTCCCATCGGGGTGAATGACTTCCACGCGCAGAGTCGAAGATGTGAGCCGGCGCATCCCGGCTGTCGCATCGAAGAGGGTCTGGATGCTTTGGCCAGTGAGGGTCAGCGGCGAACGTCCATCCCATGGGGATTCGCCGATGAGGACCCAGGCTCCGGAGGCCTTTGCGAAGAGGCGGACGCGGAAGTTCTTACCCTCAACCGGGCGCAAGTGGACTGTCAGAGTCTGCCGCGCGATACCCAGACTTGCATCCAGGACAGGCGACTCGGTCCAGTCGCGGACCGGTTCGTTGTTCTGGGGGAGCACCTGGCGCAAGGCGCCCCAGTCGTTCACCTGGGTGAACAGCTTGTCGAGCCCAAGGAAGCGTGCTGCCTTGGCAGCGCCGTCCGCCATGCCGGGGAATTCGGTCAGCACCGCGATTTCTGCGTTCCCGGCAGGGGGTGTGCTGAGGAGGGCGGCCGCCGTGAAATTCGGCGACCCATGAAGCGTAAGAAGGAAGGGTTTTTTCCCGCCGCGGTCGCTCCCCTCAAGGATGAGCATCTTCCCGTGGAGCCGGCGCGAGTCTGGTGATGCAACGTCTCGGGGATGGAGGGAGATGCGATCGTGATAGCGCTTCAACAACTCGAGCGGCAGATGAGTCCTGCCGTCGTCCTGCTCGAAGTAGACCGAGACCGGTTTCTTCGCGTCTGTGCCGGTGAAGTCGAAGGCGGTCATTAGTCTGGCGAAGACCGAGATTTCAGGGTCGGGATCGGGCGGGTCCTCCGATGGCGTCGTTGTCGTGCCTCCATCCGGTTCGAAGAAGGGGCTCACGATGAGCGCGCGCCGCAGCTGACGATGGGGAACACGCGCCAAGAGCTGGTTCCAGATCGGCTGGTCCGAGCTGTGGAGGAAATGCTGGAAACACGAATCGAATCCCTTGGCGTGAGCCAGAACCTCTCGCAATGCCAGTGAGATGCCTGCCAGCGTGCTGGCGGCCGACCCGGACACTTCTCGCTTCAGGGGACCGGAGAGATAGTCGAGAAGCGAGGCGAAGAACGGCTTCGGTCCGCCTTCAGGCGAAATCTCGACCATGGTGCCGCACTCGAGGTTGCGTTCCATGCCGCTTACGGTCAGGTTGGCACTGCCGACGAAGGCCAGGGCCCTGTCCTCGGCGACGAGAAGAGTCAGCTTCGGGTGGAAGACCCGGGTGCTGAACCCCGCCAAAGCGCGGTCATAACGGACACTGGGTGCGTCGGCGATAACAGCGTTACGATCGTAGATCACGAGAGAGGACGCCACCGGCCGGTCATAGAGGTCGGGAGCGAACGACCGTTCGAACCACTGGCCATCGAATCCGTAGGTGAGGAAGAGAGCGGCGCGAAGCGACTGCCCAGGGGCAAAGTCACCAAGAGCGTCCCGCACGGAGAGACGATCAGTGGTCATGGCGCAACTCCTCTTTGGTGAGATCAAGGTCCGAGCACAGGCTGTGGAGCTGTGGGAAGCGCAAGGAATGGAAGCCGATCCCCATCTCCTGCACATCGTCCTTGATGACCTGGTCACCCTCGAAATAGCACCAGCGCTGCTTGTCCTTGATGTGTGACACGACAGTATGGCGCTCTATCAGGAGCCGCATCAGCTGTGGGAACAGGTACTCGAAGGTTGCGTCCCCGTTAGCGGCAAAGAGTTGACGGGTGTCTTCGAGGAGTGGAGCACCAGCGAGGGCTCCTCGAATCTCGCTCAGCGGAGCACCGTAAAGTACCTTTACCAGGAGCAGTCCACCGCGTGCCGCAGTTGCGAGAGGGCCCCCGGGCTCATCAGCGAAGATGTCTCGGACCAGTGTACGTGGCCTTGATCCCCTCCCCGCCAAAGTGTTAAGCGGCGCTGACCAGAGACCCGAGGCCGCGCGCTCCTGGCCGATGGTCTTCCCCAGGGACAGGAGCCCGATCCGGCCTGACCCCGTGAGCGCGCCGACCATGGCTCCGAAGAGGTCCAATAGGGCAAGCGAAAACAACTCGTACACGGCAGCCCCGGTGAGTTCGTGGCCGGCGTGTTTCTGGGGCTGCTCATAAAAGTGAAGGAGGACCCCTTCGGTCTCCAGGCCCCCCACCTCAGGGAGCTCGTCCTCGAGCGCCGCGCCATCTTCTTTCCCGTAGTCGCTGGCAGGGGTGAGTGCATCCTTGGCCTTGGGGTACTTGCCCGTTAGGAGGCCTTCATCGAATAGTCGACGAACAGTCGCATACCGTTGCTGGGTCTCCTCGCCGCCCGCGAGGATGAAGCCCTGCAGGAAGGGCTCCCGGAATGACGGGAGCGCAGCAAAGTCCGACAGGCAGAGACGTGAGCCCCACCGCCGTAGGGTAACGCGGTTCTTCCGTTGGGTCCCCAGAGCAAAATCCACGAAGCCCGGCGGCAAGCGATTGGCAAACGCCCTCGCGACACTGCGTCCCAGGTCTGTTGCTTGTAGGGGCAGGTGGCCATCGGCTGCGAGTTCATGTCGGTCTTCAGCGAGGCACATGCTGATCAGGGAGCTGTAGTAGAGACGATAAGCGCCGCCGCTCCCCTGGTTCTTCAGAATCCGGGCAGGGACTCCGAAAGTATTGCCGACCGCAGAAGAGAGGACCTGTCGTTTGCTTCGCTGCCCGACGATAGGGCAGGAATTATCATCTTCGCCATGCCAGATGAACTCGGTGAGAGCGAAGGCGCGCTCGAGCTTGTGGAGCCGCGCCAGCCGCGTCTGGCCGGGTGGGCAAGGCCGTTCGTTGACTGTCTGGATGGCCCACAGCAAGAACCCATAGTAGCCAGCCCTGTTGGTGAAGACAGTCAACCCTGGGAGGAACTGGTTGGCCAGAGTCTCGGCGTAGGCCTGGAGGCCGAGGGGATCGCGCGAGGAGGGAAGCAGCTGTCGGGAATCGAGCCACTGCGGCAGGAGCTCCTGCAGTGAGCGATCAACGACTCTCGGCCGATCGCGAACGATGCTCGAATCGGCCCAGATTGTGATGCGGTCGTCAGGCGAGGGCCACTCGGACGGCTCGTAGGCGAAACCATGCTTCCGAAGGGTGCGCTGCATACTCTGCGCGCGCTTCGTGGTGAGACGTAGCAAGGGTTCGCCGAAGAAGGCATCGCACAGCGTACTCCGCTTCACCGACAACGATCGATTCCGGTCTGCCAGGAAGTCGCGCAGGTCTGTGACCTGCCCTCGCGGCACAGCACCGCATTCACGCCAGAAGAAATCAACGTGCACCATCTTGTCTTCGACGCGTCGGACCCGGCCGAGGTGCCATCGCGATCCATTCGCGTCGTACCTGACCAATGTGCCCTTCTTCAGTTCGCTCGTGGCCATGTGGGTTGCTCTCCGGACGCTCGCCTGGGGAGCCGCATGCACCGCCCCGTCGTCAAGATATCCCTTCCGCTTGGACTGAGTGTGGCGGTGATCGAAGGGCGAGTTGCTGCCAAGTAAGAGGTGAGTCGTGAAGGATTGGGTTGGAGCAGGCTGACGACTCCTGGACAATCTGCCTCAACCTGAAAAGTGGGTCACGAGACAGTCGCTCGGACCACTCATAGTGGTTAGTCGCAGGCACGGATCAACCCCTCGAAGGACCCCGGTGACGTGGATTATCTGGGGATTGTTGTTCTGGAGGCAAGGGGGCGGGGAGTGGTATCCGGGCAAGGCGAGCGCCCCACCGGGCTGGTCGTACGAGCCCTCTTCCGCAGGACCGTGACGTTGCGGGATAATGTCGGCCAAAGACGGGGAGATGGAACGGGGTAGTCTCGTCGCGCTGGAGGCCTAGGCGACAAATGCCATGAGGACATCCCACCGGGGGAACATCGGTGCCTAGGCTGCCTGAGGCTCGGCTCTCCAAATCCAAATACATGGCCGGCATCCAGTGCCCCAAGCTCCTCTGGTGGCAGGTGCACGAGCCAGACGCGCCGGAACTCGAGACCGACCCCGCAGTGCAGTTCCGGTTCGACCGCGGCCACGAGGTCGGTCGGCTGGCCCAGACGTACGTCCCCGGCGGAGTCCTGATCGACGTCCCCCACCACGAGCGCGACCGCCGGCTGCGGGAGACCGCGGAGGCGCTGCGCGCCGGCGCCAGGGTCCTGTACGAGGCCGCCGTCGAGCACGACGGGGTGATGGTCCTGGCGGACATCCTCGAGCGGAGCCGGCGGGGCTGGAACCTCATCGAGGTGAAGTCGTCGACCAAGGTGAAGCCGGAGCACCTCTCCGATGTGACGGTGCAGACGCACGTGCTGCGGAGCGCGGGGCTGGACGTGAAGCGCGCCGAGCTCATGCACCTGAACCGGGAGTGCCGGCATCCCGACTTGTCGAACCTCTTCGTGCGGGAGGACCTGACGATGGGGGTCGAGGAATTCATCGGCGAGGTGCCCGGCGAAATCCGCACCCTGAAGCGGATTCTGCGTGACCCCCTGCCGAAGGTCGGCGTCGGCGACCACTGTTTCGAGCCGTATGAGTGCCCGTTCATGGAGCGGTGCTGGCCCAAGGAGCCGGCGCATTCTGTCGGCACCTTGTACAAGTTGTCCGCCGCCGCGCGCAAGAAGTACGACACGCGCGGCTACCGGACGATTCTAGACCTGCCGGCGAATGAGCCCCTCACCACCATCCAGGAGAGGCAGCGCAGAGCCGTGCGCCGCAGAGGGCTGGTCGTGGAGGCCGGGCTCGGCGACGCGCTCGGCGAGTTCGAGCCTCCCTTCGCGTACCTCGATTTCGAGACCATCGCGCCGCCGGTTCCGGTGTGGAAGGGGTGCCGGCCCTACGACCCGGTCCCCGTGCAGCTCAGCGTCCATCGCGAGGGGCCCGGGCACCGCCTGACCCACGAATGGCTCGCGGACGGCTCGGAGGACCCCAGGGAGTCGGTGGCCAGGAAGCTCATCGAGTTCACCGCCGGGGCCAGGACCATCCTGGCCTACAACGCGGGCTTCGAGCGGCAGTGCATTCGCCACCTCATGGAGCACCTGCCACGCCTCGCCGCCAGGCTGGAATCCGTCGAGCAGCGCCTCGTGGACCTTCTGCCCGTGGTCCGGGACCACGTATATCACCCGAGGTTCGCGGGCAGCTTCGGGCTCAAGAGCGTCGCGCCGGTGCTGGCCCCGGATGTCGCCTACGAGGACCTCGAGGTTGCGGAGGGCGAGATGGCGAGCCAACTGCTCTACGACCTCCTCCTGAAGGGCGACGAGATGGCGGAGGGGGAGAAGCGGCGCGTGCGGCGGGAGCTGCTGAAGTACTGCCGGATGGACACGCTGGCGCTGGCGGGGGTGCATGGGGCGCTGGCGGGGATGGCGGGGCGGTGAGCGCGGTGTGGACGGAAGGTGCGGAATGCTGACCTAGCAGCTCAGGCGAGCAACGCCGGAGGGGTTAGTTGTGACCAAGAAAGGTTGTAACCTCTGCGATGGTGCGAACCCGGCCGAGATCCTCTCCTGGCCAGGGAGTCACAGACCGATTGACCGTCAAGAAGGGGTCAAGTGGACGATCTTGGAGGATGGTGATGGCCAAGAGCAGGTTGCTTGGAAGGTTTTCCTATGCGACATCCCAACCTATGAGTTGTTCTGGCGATGCCATATCGCCCCTCAGTCCTTCAGAAAATGGCGGAGGAGAAATAAGTTCATCAGACCGTTCCTCGCAGCGGAGAGGGTGGCACTTGCCGACGCCTCCTACGCGACGTTCTTCCACCTGAATGGGATGCACTTGTGGAGGAGGCTGCTGGCAAGCGACGAACGCGATAGCCGCTTCACTGACACCCAGGCACTGTATTGCTACTTCAGCCACGCTTTCTCGCTTCAAGAGGCCATGCTGAGCCTGGCGAAGAGAGTCAACATCATTCTGAGAATGAAACCCTATGGTGCGGCCCCGGCGTTTAGATTCGAGAAAGTTGCGGTGGCAAAGCGAGATGCGGATGGCAAGGAGACGGACGGAACCCGACCGTCGTGGCGACTCGCTGGATGCAGTTGTGGCAGGTGGCCGCTCAAAGCGCACGCGAGCTTCTTCAAGGTCGTCAACGGATACCGGAACCTCCTGGTGCACAGGAAGCCACTGTTCGTCTGGAGGAATCTAGGACTGCCGCGACTTGAACATCCAGGCAGCGAGTGCCTGACTTCACAGCATTACAGGGACGCGGTCGAAACAGGGGCAACATTCCCGCACCTCGAAGCGCTTTCGGGTCTGACTGGAATCTCGCGGGCTAGATGGTCGAAGCAGCGTGAGGAGCAATGCTACTTGCCTCTTGGGGATCTTGTCGATTCGGTGTCCCAGGATGGGTGTGACGCTGCCGGCGAACTCTTTGCACTTGCCGATTACAGACTCGATGGCCTGGGGGACCCCTATTGGGCAAGCCAGGACGTATTAGACACACGGGATCAGATGGCTCTCGAGAGCCGGGCCTGACATCGTTGGATATTGGCAATGTGCGGCCTGTGGACCCGGCGACGCTGCTGTACGTCGGAGTGAGCCGGGCGCAGGTGCACCTGGTGGTGCTGGGGGACGAGGGGACGGTGGGGAGGATGAGGCGGGGGCGATGAACGGAACCCCGGGAGCAGCCTGAGGGCCGGTTCAGGCCAAGGGGCCGACGGTCCGGACTGCGAGCATGTCCGGCCCCCGGATGGCCCGGACGTCCGACGCCTTCAGCGTGAGGAGAGCCTTCGTCCGTCCCGAGGCGGCCACGAACTCGACTTCGAGCGCATCCGGCGGGTAGACCTCGACGAAGGCGCCCATCTCGCCGGCCTTGAGGCCGTGAGCAGCCCTGGCGGCGGTCCAGTTGACGCTGGGACGTACGCTTGCCTGGAGGGCTCCCTACGACGCTTTACGGCGCTGACGCCGGACGATCAGAGTCAGAGCCCGGAGCACGCTGTTTACCGACCTGGAGTCGGGGAACACGTGGGCGACGTCAGGATCAAGCACGACGACCCTGCTGCCGGCTGTGAAGCGCCGTGCGTATTTGCCGCGGACGCCGCGCGAGAAGTCGTACTCCTTGCGCATCTCTGTCACCTCGACGGATCGCCTACAAGCCTTCATAGTCCCTTGCGCCTGCGATCGTCCGATGATTATGAACCGATTCTCCTCGTTCGACTGCAGCGGATCGGAGATGGTCACGGAAAGCGGGTCGCCGAAGACCGTCGCGGCTTCTTCGAAAGCGACGCCGTGCTTATCTCGGTTGGCCTCGGCCTTCCTGATGTCCCATGCGAAGACAAGCGGCACGCGTGGCTCCGACCCCTCTGCGCACCCGTGTGGCAGCAGCGCCGGATTGAAGGAATCGAGCCAATCGGATGCGATCCAATCGCGAGGGACCGCCAGAACGGCTTGCGGGACGCCGGTCGCAGGCGCAGGCCAGGGACACTCCTTGTCCACGGGTGGACGATCAAGACGGGCGGGTGGTGACCATCACTCACCTCGGGCGCTCGCCGGCCCGTCCTGTCCAACCAGACCGCGGCAGCTCAGGGGCCAACCGGAACTGCGTGCTCCGGGTATCATGAAGGCAATCTTCGCGACTCATCACCAAGGCGCGCCGGGTGCCTGCAACGTGCGACCGGGCATCATGCTGATGACATCCGAGGAGGCTGCTCATGCCCCGGCGCGGCTGATCCTCGCCTGTCGAAATCCAGATACATGGTCGGGCTCCAGTGCCCGAAGCGGCTCTGGTGGGAGGTGCACTAGGAGTCCGTCCGAGTAACGGACCAGACAAAGATCACTTTGGGAGGCCGGGGGCATGAACCGCCGTGGGCGATGTCCGGGTGGACGCGATCGAAGCCGG
>Ga0247727_10000860_pt1 | contig 73710 bp, 61 predicted proteins | sample WisWelCaveWW1625_FD_202498 | JGI IMG/M metagenome (GOLD analysis project Ga0247727, IMG submission 202498) | Biofilm microbial communities from Wishing Well Cave, Virginia, United States - WW16-25 | ecosystem: Environmental > Aquatic > Deep subsurface > Groundwater > Cave microbial mat | place...
CGCCGGACCGCACCGGGTAGCCGAGTTCGAGCAGGACGAGCTCGAGCGCCGTGAGGACCGCGGTCATGTCGGTCTCGTGGTAGTCGCCGAGGTGTCCGATCCGGAAGATTTTCCCCTTCAGCTCGGCCTGCCCGCCGGAGATCGTGATTCCGAACCGGCTCTTGAGACCGGAGACGATCGCCTTCGCCTCGACGCCAGCCGGCACGCGCACCGTCGTCAGCGAGTTGACGGGATTCTCCGGGAAGATCTCGAGCCCGAGCGCGCGGATCCCCGCGCGCATCCCCTCGGCGATCCGCGCGTGGCGCGCCCACACGTTCGGGAGCCCCTCGGCGCGGATCATCTTGAGCGCCGCGGCGAGCCCCATGATCAGCGTGTACGCCGGCGTCCACGGAGTCTGCGCGTCCTTTTGGCTCCTCCGCGCCTTCGCGAAGTCGAAATAGAAGCGGGGCAGTCCGCCCGGGCGCGCGACGCGCTCCCACGCGCGCTCGGACAGCGCCGCGAACGCGAGCCCGGGCGGGAGCATCAGCGCCTTCTGCGATCCGGTCAGTACGACGTCGATCCCCCACTCGTCCATCTTGAGCGGATGGACCGCGAGCCCGGAGATGCCGTCGACGACGAGAAGCACGTCGCGCTCGCGCGCCACTCGCGCCAGCGCGCTCATGTTTGTCAGCGCGCCCGTCGACGTCTCGGAGAGCGTCGAGAAGACCGTCCGCACGCCGCCGTTCCGCTTGAGGATCGCCGCGACCTCGTCGGGGTCGGGCGACTTTCCCCATGCGACCTTCAACGTCTCGTGCCGCACGCCGTATGCGGCCAGGATCTCGCCCCAGCGCTCGGAGAACTTCCCCATGTTGATCACGAGCGGCGTCTCGTCCTTCGCGATGCAGTTGACGACCGCCGACTCCATCGCGCCGGTCCCGGACGACGTCAGGACGAGCACATCCTGCTTCGTCTGGTACAGGTAGCGAAGATCTTCGAGGACGACGCGGAACAACTCCACGAACTCCTCGTGGCGATGGTGGATGTTCGGGAGCGTCATCGCCCGGTGGACTTCGTCGGGGATCTCGGTCGGTCCCGGTGTGAACAGTCTCTTTTTCACAGCGAAAACCCTCTCAGAAAGGTCAGGAGATCCGCGCGGCCGGCCCGCGTGACGGCGGAGAACGGAAGGATCGATGTGCTCGTTTCGACTCCAAGGCCGCGGCCCAGCTCGGCGATTTTCGTCGCGAGCGCGCCGCGTCCGAGTTTGTCCGATTTCGTCGCGACGACGAGGAACGGGAGGCGGCGTTCGAGGAGCCAATCTACCATGCGACGGTCGTCTGCGAAAGCCGGATGCCGGGCGTCGACGACGAGGAGAACTCCGGCGAGCGCCACGCGCGTTTGGAGGTATCGATCGACGAGCGTGGACCACGCCTTCTTCACCTCGTCGGGCGCGCGCGCGAACCCGTAGCCCGGAAGGTCGATCAGGCGGATCGCATCGAAGCGGTAGACGTTGAGGGCCTGGGTTTTTCCGGGCGTGTTGCTCGTCCGCGCGAGGCGCGCGTTCATCGCGGCCGTGTTGATCAGCGACGACTTGCCGACGTTGGAGCGGCCGGCCACCGCGACCTCGGGCCTGTCGGCTTCCGGGAGGATGTCGAGCGCCGGCGCGGACAGCTCGAACGCGGCGTCGACTCTCATCCCGCGCTCAATGCGTGTAGCCGGGCTCTCCGACGCCGGGGGCAGGCGGGGCCGACGGAACGGGCGGCGTCTCCTCGGGGATCGCGACCGACGGCGCCGCGAGCCGATGGAAGAATGGGAGCCGCGCGCGCCCATCGCCCACGAGCGCAACGTCGAGCACCTCGTCCATCGTCTCGACGAACCGGATATCCATCCCCTCGCGCACCTCCGCGCGCACGTCGGCGAGGTCCTTCTCGTTCTCGCGCGGCAACAGCACGATCGCGAACCCGGCCTGATTCGCGGCGACGAGCTTCTCGGAGAGCCCGCCGATCGGAAGGACGTTCCCGCGCAGCGTCACCTCGCCCGTCATCGCGAGGTCGCGGCGGACCGAGAGCCCGGTCAACGCGGAGACGAGCGCGGTCGCGATCGTGATGCCGGCGGAAGGGCCGTCCTTCGGCATCCCGCCCTCCGGCACATGAACGTGGAGGTCCATCTTCTGGTAGAAGTGCCGGTCGAGCCCGAGAAGGTCCGCGCGCGAGCGGGCGTACGTCAGCGCCGCCTGCGCGGACTCTTGCATCACGTCGCCCAAGCTTCCGGTGAGAATCAGCTTCCCGCGGCCGGGCACGGTCGTCGCCTCGATCGTCAGGACGTCGCCGCCGCCGCCCGTCCACGCGAGCCCGGACGCGACGCCGATCGCGTTCTTCTGCTCGAGCCGCCGCTGCGTGAACCGCGGCACGCCGAGGTAGCGCGCGATCTGCCGCTTCGTGACGAGCGGCCGTGCCTTCGTCTTCCCCTTCGCCTTCGTTTTCCGCCCGGCGATCTGCCGAGCGATCTTCCGCATCACCGCGGCGATCTCGCGCTCGAGGTTGCGGACGCCCGCTTCGCGCGTGTAGCTCTGGACGATCGAACGGAGCGCCGCGTCGGCGAAACGGACCCCCTGATCCGACAACCCGTTCGCTTCCGCCTGGTGCGGGATCAGAAACCCCTTCGCGATCGCGACCTTTTCCGGCAAGAGGTAGCCCGGCAGGCGGATCACTTCCATCCGATCCTGCAGCGCAGGCGGGATCGCGTGGAGGACGTTCGCCGTCGTGATGAACAACACCTGCGACAGATCGAAGTCGACGTCGAGGTAGTGGTCGTTGAACGTCGCGTTCTGCTCCGGGTCGAGGACCTCGAGGAGGGCGGCCGCCGGGTCGCCGTGGAAGTCCATCGTCATCTTGTCGACCTCGTCGAGGAGGAAGACGGGGTTCTTCACGCCCGACTTGCGGATTCCTTGGATGATCCGGCCCGGCATCGAGCCGATGTACGTGCGGCGGTGGCCGCGGATCTCCGCCTCGTCGCGGATGCCGCCGAGCGATACGCGCACGAACTTCCGGCCGAGCGCGCGAGCGATCGACTTGCCGAGCGACGTCTTCCCCACGCCGGGCGGCCCGACGAAGCAGAGGATCGGCCCCTTCAGCCGCTTCGACAACCGCATCACGGCGACGTATTCGAGGATCCGCTCCTTCACCTTCTCGAGGCCGTAGTGATCTTCGTCGAGGACCCGCTCGACTTCGGCGATGTCGGTCCGGTCCTTCGTCGTCTTCGTCCACGGCATCGCCGCGAGGTATTGGACGTAGTTCCGAACGACCGTCGCCTCGGGCGACATCGACGGCATCTTCCGGAGCTTCTCGACCTCGGCGATCGCCTTCGCCTCGATCTCGTCGGGCATCTTCGCCTTCCGGACCGCTTTCTCGAGATCTTCCGCCTCGTTCGAGCCCTCGCCCTCGAACCCGAGCTCCTTCTTGATCGCCTTGAGCTGCTCGTTGAGATAAAACTCTTTTTGATTCTTCTGGACTTGATTGCGGACGTGCCCCTCGATCTTTCGCTCGATGCGGAGGATTTCGACTTCGGCGCTCAGGAGGCGCGCGAGGAGATCGAACCGCGTGCCGACTGTCGGGGCCTCGAGGATCCGCTGCTTCGCTTCGACCGCCACGATGAGGTGGCCGGCGATCGTGTCGGAGAGACGATCGGGGTTCGTGATGCTCCCGGCGGTGATCACGATTTCGTCCGGAAGTTTTCGGTTGAGCTTGACGTACTCCTCGAACTGCGCGAGGACACGGCGCGTGAGCGCGACCGCTTCGGGCGTCTCGTCGGCGGGTCCGCCGGTGAACGGGACCACGCGGGCGACGTGGTAGCCCTCCTTCGGCCGGATGGCCGCGAGCCGCGCGCGGCCGAGCCCTTCGACGAGGACCTTGAGCGTGTCGTCCGGGAGGCGGACGACTTGGTGGATTCGGACGACGCAGCCGACCTCGTGCAAGTCCTTCGCGCCCGGCTCCGACGTATCGGGTCTTCGCTGCGCGGCCGCGTACAGCAGGCGGTTCCCCTCCATCGCGGCGCGGACCGCGTTCATCGACGGCAGGCGGCCAACGAGGAGCGGGACGAGCATGTACGGGAACACGACCATGTCCCGAAGCGGAAGGAGCGCGAGGCGCTCCGGGACCTCGATCGTCTCGTCGTCCCGGCGGAGACTCAGGACGGGACGCACGCGCGGCCGCGGGGCTTCCGCGGGGCCCTTGTCAGAAATTGGTGAGCCCCTTCTTCTTCCGCTTGTGGCCGTAGGTGAAGATCGGCTCGGCCTTCGCGTGGATCACGTCGGCGGTCACGCAGCAGCCTTTCAACTCCGGCTGCGTCGGCACGTTGAACATCACGTCGAGCATCTTCTTCTCGAGGATCGCGCGCAGGCCGCGGGCGCCCGTCCCTCGCTTGACGGCGAGCTGGGCGATCGCTCGGAGGCTGTCCTCGGTGAACTCGAGGGCCACGCCCTCCATCTCGAACAGGGCCTGGTACTGCTTGCAGATCGCATTCTTCGGCGCCGTGAGGATCTCGATCAACGCCTTCTCGTCGAGGTCGTCGAGCGCGCAGAGGCACGGAAGTCGCCCGATCAGCTCCGGGATCAGTCCGAACTTGAGGAGATCTTCCGGCTCGGCGATGTTGAGCACTTCGCCGATCCGCCGCTCGGCCTTTCCGACGATCTTCGCGTTGAACCCGAGCACCTTCTCGCCGAGCCGTCTCTGGACGATCTTGTCGAGCCCCTCGAACGCGCCGCCGCAGATGAACAGGATGTTCTTCGTGTTGATCTCGATGTATTTTTGCTGGGGATGCTTCCGCCCGCCTTGCGGCGGAACGTTCGCGACCGTTCCTTCGAGGATCTTGAGGAGCGCCTGCTGCACGCCCTCGCCGGACACGTCGCGCGTGATCGACGGGTTGTCCGACTTGCGGGCGATCTTGTCGATCTCGTCGATGTAGACGATCCCGCGCTCGGCGCTCTGCACGTCGAAGTCGGCGTTCTGGAGGAGCCGCACGAGGATGTTCTCGACGTCCTCGCCGACGTAGCCGGCCTCGGTCAGCGTCGTCGCGTCGACGATCGCGAACGGAACCTTGAGAATCCGCGCCAGCGTCTGCGCGAGAAGCGTCTTCCCGGTTCCCGTCGGCCCGACCAACAGGATGTTCGACTTCTCGATCTCGACCTCATCGAACGTCGAGTCGAATTGGATCCGCCGGTAGTGGTTGTAGACCGCAACGGCGAGGACCTTCTTCGCGTACTCTTGGCCCACGACGTACTCGTTGAGGAGCGTGAAGATATCGACCGGCTTCGGGACCTCGGCTTCAGAGTACGTCAGCTCGCGGCCCATCTCCTCTTTGAGGATCTCGCTGCAGAGCTTGATGCACTCGTTGCAAATGTAGACCGAAGGGCCCGAGATCAGCTTCGAGACCTCGTTCTGCCCCCTTCCACAGAAGGAGCAGACGATTGGATGCGGCGAGCCGATGCGCTTCTTCAATTCCCCGTCCCCCGCGGCGCCTGACGCGCCCCTACGATCTCTTCGTGATCACCTCGTCGACGATCCCGTACTCCTTCGCCTCGATCGCCGACATGAAGAAATTGCGGTCCGTGTCCTTCTTGATCTTCGCCATCGCCTGGCCGGTGTGCCGGACCAGGATGTCGTTGAGCTTCTCGCGGATCACCAACAGCTCCTTCGTGAAGATCTCGACGTCCGTAGCCTGGCCTTCCGTGCCGCCGAGCGGCTGATGAATCATCACGCGCGAGTTGGGGAGCGCATGGCGCTTTCCCTTCGTCCCCGCGGCGAGCAACAACGCGGCCATGCTGGCCGCCTGGCCCATGCAGATCGTCACGACGTCCGGCTTGATGTACTGCATCGTGTCGTAGATCGCGAGCCCGGCAGAAACGACGCCGCCCGGACTGTTGATGTACAGGTAGATGTCGCGGTCCGGGTCGTCCGCCTCGCAGAACAGAAGCTGCGCGATCGCGAGGTTCGCGACCTGGTCGTCGATCGGCAGTCCGATGAAAATAATCCGGTCCTTGAGGAGCCGCGAATAGATGTCATAGGCGCGCTCGCCGCGCCCGCTCTGCTCCACCACGATGGGGACGAGTCCCATGAAACCTCCCTTTCTCCGCTCCCCCGATTCTATGCGGCGGGGGACCCCCGCTCGATCACGCCATTCTCGACGATGAACTCGACGACTTTCCCTTCCAGGAGACGCTCGCGTAGGCCGCCGAGCGCGTCCGCCTTCTCGAGCTCGTCCCAGACCTCCTCCGCCTTGCGTCCTTCGCGGCGCGCGATGCGAACGACCTCGCGGCTGACCTCTTCGCGCGAGACCGCGAGCTTTTCCTCCCGCGCGATCGCGCTCAGGAGGAGGCTCCGGCGAACGCGCCGCTCGGCACGCGGCCGCAGTTCCACGCGCAGCGCCTTCGTTTTCTCCTCGCGGTCGCCGATGATCATCGGGTCGGCGTCTTCCTTCCGCGCCTCGACGCCTTCGAGCAACTGATCGACGAGAAAGTCGGGCACCTCGAACACATTTTGATCGACGAGCCGGTCGATCGCCGCGTCCGCCATCCGCTGGCGCGCGCGAGCCTCCTCGACGAACCCGAGACGGCGCTGGATTTCCTGGCGCAGTTCGTCGAGCGTCCCGAACGACGCGGTGTGATCGCCCGAGCGTGTCTCGACCTTCTGCGCGAGCGCGTCGTCGAGCGGCGGAAGCCTCTTCTCGCGCACCTCGCGCGCGAAGAGCCGAAAGTTGATGACGTGCGTGTGGGGCGTCCCCTCAGGAGCCCCGTCGTGCGGCTCGGCGTGCGTGTGCTCGACCGTCGCCGCGCGCTCGTCGCCCGCCTTCGCCCCGCGCATCGCCCGCGCGAACTCGGGGACGAGCGAGTCGTCGCCGATCGCGACCGGGAAACCCTTCGTCATCTGATCGGCCGGTTTGCCTTCCGGATCGAGCCGTTCGTAATCGACCATGACGATGTCGCCGTCGGCCGATTCGCGCTCGACGGGAACGAAGTCCGCATGCCGCTCGCGGATCGACTCGAGATTCTCGGCGACGTGCGATTCCGCGACCGGCTCGACGTCCAACCGGAGCGCCATTCCGCGATAACCGGTCGGCGCGACGCGCGGGGCAACCTTCACCCTCGCTTGGAACGAAAGCGGCGCGTCCTCCTCATAGTTGACGCTCTCGAACTCCGGCTCGGAAACCGGGACGAGCTGTTCCTGTTCGAGGGCGTCTCGATAGGCGCGCGGGATGATCCGCTCGAGTAGATCGAAGTGGATCGACTTGCCGAACCGCGCCTTGATCACGTGGCGAGGCGCTTTGCCCCGGCGGAAGCCCGGCAGCGCCGCCCGATCGCGGTACTCGCGGTAGACGTCGTCCAAGTCGCGGGCGACGTCCTCGGCCGGCACCTCGACCGTCAGGACGCGCTCCCACTTCGCCGGCTCTTCGATCGCCACCTTCACGATTCACCCCTGGGTCATGCGAGAGGGGGGATTTGAACCCCCACGAGTTGCCCCACTGGATCCTAAATCCAGCGCGTCTGCCAATTCCGCCACTCTCGCGGAGCTCGGGAATAGGCCGCCATCCTCTCGGGCCCGCCGAAAGCGAAGCCCCCTACCATCAATGAGGAAGGAGGCGAACTAAGTCATTGATTTTTCAATCACTCTAACGGATGCGAATATAACCACCGGGCCCAAAATCGTCAAGGAAAAAGCCCGGACGCGACGTGCCTCAGCGCGTCAGCGTGCACCCCGGCCGGTGAGGACGACCCAGACGGTCTTCAGGAGGATCCGCGCGTCGAGGAGGAGCCGGTGCTCGCGGATGTAGCGGAGGTCGTACTGGACCTTGATATGGACGTCGTCGAGGCAAGAGTCGTACTGGTGTTCGACCTGGGCTAGGCCGGTGATCCCCGGCTTGACGCGGAGCCGGTGAGGATATCCGGGAACCTTGTTGATCAGATCGTTGACGAAGGCCGGGCGCTCCGGCCGAGGGCCGACGATGCTCATGTCCCCCAACAGGACGTTCAAGAACTGCGGCATCTCGTCGATCCGCAGAAGGCGAAGAATCCGACCGACCGGCGTGATCCGCGGGTCGCTCGGAGCGGCCCAGGTCGGGCCGACGCCGTTCTCCGCGCCATCGATCATCGTCCGGAACTTGTAGATCACGAACGGGCGGCCGGGGAGCTTGAGACGCCGGCGCTCTCCGCCTTGCCCGGACGCGTTCTTCGCGTCGAAGCGGCGATCGATCCCGATTCGAATCTGGCGGTAAATGACCGGCCCGGGCGACGTGGCCTTCACGAGGATCGCCACGATCGCGAAAAGCGGGGCGAGCGCGATCAAGAATCCCACCGCCAAGAGCTTGTCGAGGATCGTCTTGAACGTGAGGATCGGATCGGACCAGGGATGGCGATTCGGGGGCTCGAAATCCTCCGACCGGATGACCCGGATGTGCGAGCGGGCGGCCGCCGAGGGATCGGGGCGAACGGCGCCGGCCGGCGAGGGCCTTTGCTCGGATCGGCGAGGGTTGGACCGCCTCGGATACTTCAATGGATCCTCCAAGTCGCGAGTCGATGAGGCGTGTCAGTCGATCGGGTGCTGGGATCGATCCGACAACAGGAGGAAAACTGTTGGAGGCAGTCTATCATGCAGTCTTTGTCCTGTCGAGAGGGTTCCCTGCCCGCGACGGAGGGATTCGACGCGCCGGAACGGCAAGACGATCTCCCGAACAGTTATCGGCTACGGACTCGCAAAAGTTGTGTCTTGCTCGACGACCGCGACGACGACGTTCGAGCACGCAGAGAGCCCGCCTCGATCGACGATCCGGACGCTGAAGAAATGCGTCCCCGGCAGGGTCGCCGCGACGACGAACGAGGAGAGGTCCGGATCCCGAAGGACCCCGACCGGGGAGCCCGCGCAAGCGCCCGAGCTTCCCAGCGCGGTGAAGACTTCGTAACGCGAGAAATCGGGAATCGTCGAGGTGGTCCAGTTGAGCGTGACATTCTGCGGCGGGACCGGGAATGCCCCGCCGGGAGAGAGACTTGGCGCCGAGAGGACGACCGACGGAGGCGTGACGTTCGAAATCGTGGCGCTGCGCTTGTTGCTCCCCGCCGTCAGGTCGCCGCGATCGACGACGTAAAGCCGGTAGAAGTACGTTTCCCCTTCGACGACCGACGTGTCTACGAACGTCGTCTCCGACCGCTCGGTCACGATCACGATCGTCGCGCTCGATTCGCTGACCGCTTCCGCGAGAGAGCGCCGCAGACGGTACGCCTCGAAATCGGCCGCCGAGGAGGATGTCCATCGGAGGAGGACCGATTCCGAGTCCGCCGTCGCGCTCGCGAGCGTGACGGCTGGCGGCGCCGTATTCGTCGTCGTCGCCGTCACCTCGTTCGACGGCGTCGCGAGTCCGTCCGCGTCCCGGACGAAAACCCTCCAGAAGTACGGCGTGTTCTCGGCAAGTCCCGAGTCGACGAGGAGAGTCGCCGATCGGCTCGTGACCGGCTGCCCGACGAGAACGTCGGTCTCGGTCACGTTCGGGGCGATGCTCCGGTACACGCGGTAGGATGCGAAATCCACAGCGTCGCTCGCCGTCCACGTGAGCGTCGCCTCGGTGGCGCCGATCGGCGCGACCGGATTGAGCGTGACCGCGGGAGGCGGCTCGCGCGTCGCGACGACCGTCAGCGACCCGAGGGCCGTCGCCGACGGCGCGTCGTTCCCAGCGCGGTCCGTGAAGTCTCCGGTGATGGCGGCCGCCTCGACGGCGAGCCCCGTCGGGAGCACGTACCGAAGCTCGTACGAGCCGTTACCGGCGACGCGATCGCCCCCCTGCCCATCATCGGTCAGGACGAGGTTCGGGACCGCGGAGCCGATCGCCGCGAACGCCGTTCCCCCCGTCTCGTCGGTCCTCAGCGAGAGGAAGAGCGTGTCTCCGGGCGTGTAGGCCTTCGCCGATGAGATCGCCGCCCCCGAGACCCCTTCGCGGACTTCGAACGATCGGATCTCGGCGCGCGTGTCGAGGAGGATGTCGTCCCAGCGGACGGCGCTCTCCACGCCAAGCGTGTCGCGGAACCGCGCGAACACGCGCTTCGCGCCGTCGCCCTCCGTCAGCGTCCAGTCCTTAAGGATCGAGAGCGATTGGAACGCCGCGCCCGTGAAGAGCGTGTCGTTCGCGAGGATCATCCACGCGGTGCCGCCCGGCGCCGAGAGCTCGAGCGTCACGCGGCGCGCGTTCGTCGCTTCGTCGCCGCCCTGGATCTCGACAGCGAAGACGTTCGGCGTCACGACCGCGGTGTCGGATCGGCGTCCCTCGACACCGGATCGCGAGACGGCGGCGATCTGATAGAAGTAGCGCCGGCCGCTGACGAGATTCGCGTCGAGGTAGCGAGACTCGGCGGTCGTCGAGGCGAGCGTGAGACGGTCGGCGGAAGTCCCGCGGAAGATTCGGTACGATCCGATCCCCGTCGTGTCGGGCACTTCCCATCGGAGCTCGACCTGCGTCTCTCCGACGACCGCGATCAGGTCGGCGGGCGTCGCGGGAAGCGTGGACGTCAGGTCCACGTCGCTCGGACCCTCTTTCCCGCACCCCAGCAGAATCGAAACCACCAGCGGCGCGAGCGCAGCCAGCCGGATGCTGAGACCGGTCGATCTCATCGGTCGAGTCCACCTCCCACGGGTCGTCGCCGTCCGAAAACCGGATGTTTCGGGCATCGAGGATGGCCGCATCGTATCAGTACCGGAGCAGGAGTCCGATCCGGGCCTCCGCCGGATCGAACCGCCAGGCAATACATGGGCTCTCTCCCCTTCTCGTATCGACATCCGCGCGCCCCCGCTTGATCGAGGGCTCCTCGAACAGGAGCGCATCGACCACGGAGAGGACCCAGACAGCGCCGGCCGCGGCCATGGCTTGATTGCGAAGATCGTAGTCGTCGTCGCGGTCGCCGAGCGAGCCGCGGAACTCGCCGCGCGTTTTCTCCGCCGCTACAATATCCCCGCCCCGCTCCTCGATGCGGAGCCGCTCGAGGAGAAACGTCGCTTCCTCGTTATCGTCTTTGTAGGCGAGATGGGCCGAGACGGCAATCGCGGCGGCGACCGATCCGGCGCCGAGGTAGACCAACCCGCGAGTCCGCGATCCGCCGTAGAATTGCCCGAGCCCCGGCAAGAGAGCCGAGCGGATCGCGCGACCGGCGGAAGTCTTCCTGTGCGCCCGGATCGTCAGGAGATCGGGCTTGATCAGCCGAGCTTCGAACGACGGCACGAAGAACGCCGCGTCGAGAACCGACAGCCCCCAGACGGCCGCCGTGGCGCCGCCGAGCGCATTCCGCAGGCGGTATGCCGAGTTCTGGTCCCTCTCGGCGGTCAGCCGCGCGATCGTCCGCGCATCGCCCTCTTCCTGGCTCAGCCCCGACGGCGCGCTCGCGAGCGAACGGACGTCGTCGCGCGCGTCGAGGAAGTCCTTCTCGGCGATCAGTGTCCCGATTCCGAGCGCGAGCGCTGCGCTGAAGAAGCTCCACCCGCGCGTTGACTCCCCGGCGGAAAGCTGGCCGAGCCCGGGGAGGAACACCGACCGGAGGGCGCGCTTGCCGGCGAGCCCCTGGTCGAATCGTTCGAGCGTGACGCGCCCCTCCCGCGCGGCGAACACGACCTCGCCTCGGGACCGTTCGAATCCGGGCTCGATGACGCCGAGCTGGTACGCTCCGGTCAACGGGGCTGGGATGAGAAGAGGAGTCGCGCCGAGGATTCTCTCCGTCCCCTCGAGCGCGATCGTCGGTCCGGATGGATTGGCGTCGAGCGTGAACAGAACCCGCCGCGCTTCCGGCTCCTGGCCCATGGCGCGGCCCCCGAGGAGGAGGAGCGACAGAGCGGCGGTGAGGAACGAGCGCTTCACGGAAGAGATGTGGCCCCTCACGATTCGAGCATCGGCTTCAAGACGCGGCAGTATAGGGGGCCGTCTTCGGAGGAGTCAAAAAGAAACGGGAGGGGGACTTCCCCTCCCGATCCAGGTCTTCGAATCGCCCGAGGCTTTAGTCGGAGTTTTTCTTCCGGCGCAATCTCATCGCGGCAAGGCCGACGAGTCCGGTGCCGAGCAGAGCGATCGTCGCCGGCTCGGGGACGGACGGGTCGAGACGAGTGCGCCCCTCCTCGTAATAGGATGGAACCGGCGCCGGGAATCGCCCACCACCCGGATCTCCGGGCGTCAATAAACCCGGGCCATCGATCGGAACGCCGGGGCGCCCGAAACGCGGCGGGTTCTTGAATGTCGGGCCGTTCGGGTTCTTCTGGTCGAGAGTGTGGATCGCGAGGTAATCCTGTTCACCAGGAAGGTCGGGCCCGAGCCACTCGAACTCCACCGAGAAACCGGAAAGCGTCTGTCCGGCACGTAGTGCCTTCGAGGATCGTTTTGCGTTGGCGGTGTAGATGCCGTCGCCCTGCCGATCGTCAAACCCGCCTCGGACGCCGGCCAACGCCGCAGGCGCCGGCGCGGTGGTCCGGGCGCTCCAGCCGCTCCCCGCGCGAACCAGCGTCGCGCCGATGTTCTTCGAGGAGCCGTAGGGGAAGTACGTTTCGAACAGCGAAATCGACGTGTTCTGCGGGGCGGTCGACTTGTTCACGAGCGTGTAGTCGTAGCGCCAGATCGATTCCTTGACGCGCGTGACGCGGAAGAGGATCTCGGATGACGGCGCGGCCAGCCCTGACTTCGGTGTGGCGGGGAGGGTCGCCGCCGCGATCAGGAGAATCAGGAGGGTTCGGCGCATCGGGTTCAACTCCCTTCGTCGATCGAGTTTGGAGTGATGGATGAGGATCATTCGATGAGAGACCTTCCCCACCGCATCACGATGAGGAGCAGTCTAACATCCTGCTCTTTCGACCGTCAAGGACCGTGTTGGCCATTTTTCGGCCGTTCTGGCGTCAGCATGAGAGCCGCCTGGAGCGCGCCGAGCGTGCCGGAGAACTCCCGTCTGGTCCGGATCAGGTACGCGTCAGCCCGCTCTGGTTCGCGGAGCTGCTCGCGACAAACGGCGGCCGCGTGCACGAGAGCCGCGGCGGCCCGCTCCCGTCCCTCGACGCCCTTCGCGATCTCCTCGAGTAGCGCGAGCAGGTCGGTCCATTTCCCCGATCCCTCGAGCAGGAGAGCCGCCCCGTCCTCCGCCAACTCGGACCGGCGGATACCGGGTCGAAGCCGGGCCATCGCGAGGAGTTCCCGCGCGGCGACCTCGCGCGCCCCGCCTTCCGCGTCGAGTCGCTCGTCGAGGATCCTCGCCCGCTGCACGGAGGCTTCGACGCGGGCTTCCGTGAGCGGGTAGCGCACCTCGACGCGCCCGTACGCCTCGACGGCGCCTCCCCAATCGCCGCGACTCGCGGCGTATTCTGCGAGCGTGACGCCGGCTTGCGCCGCTTCCTCCTCGAGCCCAGTCCCAGACTCAAGAACTCTGGAGAGTTCGGCGACGCCCGCGGCGCGCTCCCGCTCCGCCAGCAGGATCTCGCCCTCGAGCCGATCCGCCGCGAACCACACGACCTCCGACCCGACGCCCGCTCTCGCCTCGGTCGCGAGCGTCCGCGCGCGGACGGCATCGCCCGAGTCGAATCGGAGGCGGGCCGCGAAGAGGAGGAGCGTGGCGGGTACCGAGGGCGTCCGGGTCGACGCCTCTCGAGCGCGCTCCTCGATCAGCGAGGCGGCGCGCGTCGCTGCGCGGCGAGCGAGGAGGACCTCGGTCAGCCAGACGCCGGCGACCGAGCGGACGCTCGAATCCTCCGACGCCGCGCGGAACGCCGCGATGATGCGCTCGCCGAGAGCGAGCGACGATTCGGCGCCGGCCGGGTCGCCGAGTCCCGCGCGGCGTTCCGCGAGGTAGAGCGGAATCGGAAAGAACGACGAAAGCGAGCGCGCGTCGAGGCCGCGGCCGGGGCTCAGCTCGGCCAGCAGCGACTCGTACAGCGCGAACGCCGTCCGCGCGTCCTCCCGCCACTCGGCGGCCTTGGCGATCCCGAGCCGCGCCTCGACCGAGAGCGGGCTCTGTGACGGGGCCTCGGCGAGCAACTCGCGGAAGGCCCCTTCGGCCGCGGCGGGCCGGCCCGCCTCGAGGGCCGAGTGCCCGAGGGCGAGCCGCGCAAGCCCGCGAAATCCGTTGACGGTCGCCAGGCACGGCGAGGCGCCGGCGCGATCCGACGGAGTCGCGGGAAATCGCGAGAGGATCCGCGCGTACCGTTTCTCGATCTCGGGTCGAGCCGTCGGAATCATACGGCGTCCGCCGAAGGCGTCGCGGAAGCGCTCGGCGTCCCAGAATCCCTCCTCGGCGAGGTAGCGGCGCGAAAGACCCTCGGGCGCGCACCCGGCCACGAGCGCGCCGCCCGCGGCGATCGTGAGCGCCGCGGCGACGCGGATCAGCCGGCCGCCCGCCCCGCTCACGAGAGCCGCCTCCGGTAGATCACGTGCCGCGTCGCGCAGCCGGTCACGAGCGAGAGACTCAGCGCGGCAAGTCCCGCGTCGACGAAGAACAGGACGAGCATCGCCGTCCGCGAGAAGGCTTCGACGACGGCGTCGGAGCGTTCGAAGATCCACCCCTCGGGAAGGAACACGACGAGAAACGGATAGACGAGGAACACCGACGCGAACGGGTGCGCGCGGAAGAGCGCGAGGCTCTCGCGAAGAGACGCGCCGAGCGAGAGCCCTCGAACGAGGAGGAACGCGGGCGCGTAGACGAGCGGAATCGTCAGGAGCGTCGCGAGCAGAAAGCTCGATTCCTCCGTCTCGACGCGGCCGAGGGGCCACGCGCCGCCGAGGGCGTGCGCGAGACCGCGGTACGCGGCGCCCGTCCCGAGGAGCACCGCGAGGCCGAGCGCTGCGAGGGCGAGGAGCGCCGGATACCGGGAGGCTGCTCGGCGCACGACCGATCCGGCGCTGGGCCGATCTCCGAGGAAAACGCCGGCGTAAGCGACGACGAACGCGCCCTGCGCGAGCGCGCCGGCGAACAGGTCGAACGCGGTGTTCGACGCCGTCAGGATCGCGGTGATCGCCGGCACGTCGTTCGGGAAGTGCGTCGCGGGCTCGCCGTACAGCTTGAGCAGAAGCGGGTAGAAAGCGCTCGCGAGGGGCTCGTGAAACCACGAAAAATGGACCGCGACGACGGCGATCCGAAGGCCCAGGTAAGCGAGAAGCGGAATCGCGCACGGCCCCGCGAGCGCCGCGCCGAGCGTGTCGCGGAGCACGCCGACGGCGACGAGAACGCCGCGTTCTTTTCGAGCCGGCTTCATGGCCACCGTGGATTCACCGCCTGCCGGATCGCGTCGCGCGCGGTCGTCACCGGAAACTCGCCGAGAAGCCGCCGGAGTTTCGACTCGGTCCTGTCGAGGTTCGCTCTGTGGCGAAACCGTGTCGCGGTTCCCGACGGCACGCGAGGCTGCTCCGGGTCGATCTCCCACGGGTGGATGTAGATCATCGTCGGCAATCCCTCGGCTTGGATCCGGCGGATCCCCCACCGAACGACGGGGTACGGGAAGAGGCGGAAGTATCCCCCTCCCGTGAGCGGAAGATTCCGACCCCACCATCGGGCGGTCGACATCGGGAACTCGACGAAATCGCCGCGCGCTCCGCTGCGGCGGACGGCCGGGGCGCGAGGAAAGTCGGGGATTCCGTACCGGTCGTGGTGGATCGGGAAGACGCTCGAGTCATACCGAAATCCGAGGTCGGCCAGGACGTCGAGGGCCCACAGCGAACTCCGGACGATCGAGAAGCTGGCCGCGCGGTAGCCCTCGACGCGGACCGGCGCAGCGGCTTCGATCGCGGCCACGGCGCGCTTCACGTCAGCGGCGAACTCGTCCGGCGTTTGCGAGGAGACGAGATGATGCGCCCAGCCGTGGCACGCGACTTCGTGACCAGCGCTGACGATCGCTCGGACGATGGCGGGATAGCGTTCCGCGATCCAACCGAGCACGAAAAACGTTCCGCGCGCGCCGGCGGCGGCGAGGATTTCGAGGAGGCGGTCCGTGTTTTGCGCGACGCGCGATTCCCAGCGGGGCCAATCGTCGCGGGAAACCGTCTTCTCGAAGGCTTGGACCTGGTAGTAATCCTCGACGTCCACGGAGAAGGCGATCGGCGGGCTCTGGACCAAGGTGCACCGATCTTCGGGACGAGACCTGAATCCGTCAACGGCATTCCGGCGCGACCGGGAACGTCGATACCGGCCGACAAAGTTGGGGCGCGCCATTGCGGGGGCCGCGGGGCGCTGGTAAGGTCGCGCGGTGATCCCGTGGCTCGTCCGCCCCCCCGCCGGCCGCGCCCTCGTCGCGGGGCTTCTCCTATTCCTCTCGTGTGCGAAGCCTCCCCAAGAAGCGTCCGCCCCGCCGTCTGACGACGTGCCCGAGGCCGCGCGCTACGGCGGCACGCTCGTGATCGGCGCCGAGGCGGACGCGGACGGAATCGCCCCGCTGGGCGCCTACGCCGTCACCGGGACCGACATCATGTCGCGCGTGTTCGCCTCGCTGGCGCGCACGCAGGAGGACATGATCCACTACGGGCCCGAGGTCGCGGCCGCGTGGGACACTTCCGCCGACGGCAAGACTCTCACGTTCCACCTCCGCCCCGACGCCCGCTGGCACGACGGCGCGCCGATCACCGCCGACGACGTCGTGTTCACTCTCGACGCCTGCCGCGACCCGCGCGTCGCGTGGCCGCACGTCCGATGGCTCGATCACGTCGCCGGCGTGACGGCGCTCGACAGCGCGACGGTCCGCTTCGACTTCGACGCGGTCTACCCGTATCAAGTGATGGACGCGAACGTCGGCCGGATCCTGCCGCGGCACCTTCTCGGAGGAGTGGCGCCCGAATCGCTCCGGTCGGCGGCGTACAACCGCGCGCCGGTCGGCAGCGGCGCGTTTCGTTTCGTCGAGTGGCGGCCGCAAGAGCGGATCGTCCTTGCCGCCAACCCGACCTACTTCGGCGGACGCCCCTACCTCGATCGGATCGTCTGGAAAATCATCCCGGACCAGACGCGGCTTCTCGAAGAGGTGAAGAACGGATCGATCGACGTGTACTGCAAGGTGCCGCCGCACGCCGTCGCCGAATTGGAAAGAGATCCCGCGCTGCGCGTCGTGCGCGTGCCGAGCCGGAGCTACGTGTTCCTCGGCTGGCAGAACACGCACCCGATCCTGCGCGACCGCCGCGTCCGCCGGGCGCTCAGCATGGCGGTCGATCGAAAGCGGATCTTCGACACGCTCGCCTACGGGCTCGGCACGCTGACCCCGGGCCCGATCATGCCGTTCCAAGCTTCGTACGATTCGAGCGCGGCGCCCCTCGCATTCGATCCGGCCGAGTCGCGCCGGCTCCTCGCCGAGGCGGGTTTCCGCGACGCGAACGGCGACGGCTGGCTCGAGCGGGACGGGAAAGAGTTTTCGCTCGAGATGATGACGAACGCGAACAACGAGCTGCGGAAGGAGATCGTCGTCGCGGTGCAGCAGGACCTCGCCAAGATCGGCGTCCGGATCGTTCCCGCCGTCGCCGAGTGGACGACGTTCGTCGATCGGCTGAACAAGAAAAAGTTCGTGACCGTCTGCGGCGGATGGTCGGTGTCGATCAAGGAAGACTTGTCGAGCGTCTGGCATTCGCGCGCCATCGCCGGGAACAACAACAACTGCTCGTACTCGAACGCGGAGGCCGACAGCCTCCTCGACCTCGCGGGAACCGAGCGCGATCCCGGGCGGCGGAAGGCGCTCAACCTCGCCGTTCAGCGGCTCCTGATCGACGACGCGCCGGTCGCGTTTTTGTTCAACCTGGACGACGTGCACGTGTTCCGGACCGCGGTCCGAGACGCGCGGCCCACGACGTACAGCTGGGCGCACAACATCGAACGCTGGTACCTGGCGCCCGACGAGCGCCGGGAGCGATGACCGGTCTCATCCTGCGACGGCTCGCCGCCGCCGTCCCACTCCTGCTGGGCGTCGGGACGATCCTCTTCATCGTGCTCCACTTGGCGCCTGGCGACCCGGCGTCGCTTCTCGTCGACCCGTCGGAAACCGACGCGTCGAGCGCCGCTCTGCTCCGCGAGCGCCTCGGCCTCGCCGCGCCTTTGCCGGTCCAGCTCGTGCGGTGGCTGGGCGCGCTCGCGCGGGGCGATCTCGGCCAGTCGATCGCGCAGGCGAGGCCGGTCTCGCAAGTTTTGGCGGACGCGCTCCCCGAGACGCTCCTCCTCGCCAGCGTCTCGCTCGTCTTGTTGTTCGCGCTCGGACTTGCGATCGGGCTCGTCGCCGCCGCGCGCGAGGGATCGCTGACCGATCACGTCGCGAGCCTCGTGTCGCTCACGCTCTACTCGGTGCCGTCGTTCTGGCTCGCGCTCGTCCTGCTCTTGATCTTCTCCGACGCTCTGCGAATCTTCCCGTCGTCGCAATCGGTCTCGCTCGACCACGATCTCTTGTCCGGGGCCGGCCGCGCGCTCGACACGGCTCGGCATCTCGCGTTGCCGGCGATCGCGCTCGCGCTCGGAGGCGCGGGCGGAGTCGCGCGCCACGCGCGCGCCGGGCTGATCGAGGCGAAGCGCTCGGACCACGCCCGGACCGCGCGAGCCAAGGGGATTTCGGAAACGAGGATCCTGATCACGCACGCGCTCCGGAACGCGCTCCTTCCGATCGTGACGCTCGTCGGGCTGTACCTGCCAGGGCTGTTCGGCGGCGCGGTCCTCGTCGAGACGATCTTCGCGCGGCCCGGACTCGGGCGAGTCCTCGTGACCGCGATCTTGCAGAGGGACTACCCGGTCGTCCTCGGCGCGAGCTTCTTCTTCGCGCTCCTCGTCGTCGTCGGGAGCCTCGTCGCGGACGTGTTGTACGCGGCAGTCGACCCGCGGGTGCGCGAGGCGTGACGTCCGCGGCGGCGGACCCGGCCGGCGAGGGCGCCGCGACGGCGCGCGTGGAGAGCGGCGCGCCGGCGCGCGCGCGCGGCCGCGCGCTCCCGACGCGAGCCGCCGCCGGCGGCGGACTCCTCCTCGCCGCGCTCCTCCTCGCCGCGCTGGCCGCGCCGCTCGTGGCGCGCCGAGACCCGTCCGCGCAGGGCGCCGGCCCGGAGGCGCGCTTCCTCCCCCCGTCGGCGGACCACCCGTTCGGGACCGACCGGCTCGGCCGCGACCTCTTCTCGCGGACGGTGCACGGCGCGCGCGTGTCGCTGGCCGTCGGGTTCGGCGCGGCGCTCGTCGCGACCGCGATCGGGACGCTCGTCGGCGCCGCGGCCGGCTACTTCCGCGGCCCGGCCGACACGATCGCGATGCGGGGAGCCGACGCGTTCCTCGCATTCCCGCGGCTCGTCCTGTTGATCGCGGCGGTCGCGGCGTTCCGGCCGACGGTGCCGCTCCTCGCAGTCGTCCTCGGGGCGACGGGATGGATGGGGACGGCGCGGCTCGTCCGCGCTCGGGTCCTCTCGCTCCGTTCCGAGCCGTTCGTCGAAGCCGTCCGCGCGCTCGGGCTCCCGCACGCGAGCATCTTGTTCCGACACGTCATCCCGAACGCACTCGGCCCGGCGCTCGTCGCGGGGACTCTCGGCGTCGGGAACGCGATCCTTCTCGAGTCGTCCCTTTCGTTCCTCGGGTTCGGCGTGCCGCCGCCCGCCCCTTCGTGGGGGAACATGATCGCGGGAGGCCGCGACGTGCTTCTGTCCGCGTGGTGGGTGACCGCGTTCCCCGGCCTCGCGCTCGTCGCAACCGTCCTCGCCGTCAATCTAATCGGCGACGGCCTGCGCGCGGCGCTCGACCCGCGCGGCCGCGAAGGCTGATCCGGGGCGCCCCGCGGGCTACTTCGCCAGGACGATCTTCCGCGTCCCCGCGTCGCTCCCCGACGTCAGTCGAAGGAGGTAGGCGCCGCTCGCCACCTCGCGGCCGCCGGCGTCGCGTCCGTCCCACGTCGCCGCGTGCGGACCCGCCGGCAGACGCGTATCGACGAGCATCCGCACGAGCCGCCCCTCGGGAGTGTAAACCCCCAGCCGCGCCGGGCCGGACGCGCGAAGGTCGAAGCGCACTTCGGTCCTCGGATTGAACGGGTTCGGCGAGTTCGGGTAGAGCGCGAACCGCGCGGGAAGCGCGCCGCTCGTCGCCGCCGCGTCGCTCACCGCGACGACGGCGAGTCCCCAAATCCGGAAGTCGTCGATGCCGGCCTCGACGACTTGTGCTACGCCCGAGTCGTCGGCGATGAACCGCACCCGCACGAGGCTCGTCGGCGTGACGAAGTCCGCGACGCGGAACCGGACCGCCTTCCAGAAGTTTTCCTTCGCCGTCGTCGAGTCGGTCGTCGCCCAGGTCGTCCCGCCGTCCGAGGAGATCTGCACCCTCCAGGCGTCGGTCCCGGGCGTCGCATCGATGCTGTTCGAATACCAGCGGTAGTACTCGACCGTCGGGTCGGTCACCGCCGAGAGGTCCATCACGGGCGAGTAGAGTGTGGTTTTCCCGTCGTCGACGTCGTGGTTGTCGGCCGCTTGGCAGCTGAACCCCTGCCCCGTGATCCAACACTTCTTGAGCGGCTCGGGCGAGTGGTCGAGGGGCGGCTGAACGCCCTCGGCAGTTTCGCCGCGCGGGTTGACGCGCTCCCAAAGACCCGAGGTCGCGTTGTCGTTCCCGTCCGCGTTGAGGACCCACCCCGCCGTGCTCGTGTCCTCGAAGTCGAACTTGTAGACGACCGACTCGAGCGTGAAATTGACAATCGTGTTTCCCGTCACGTTCGAGACGATCGCCGTGGCGGATTCGGGTAGTCCGGGCCAGAACTCGAGCAGCACGGTGTACGAACCGTTCGGAACCTGCGGGAACGAGTACGCGCCCGACCCGTTCGTCGTCGCGACGAGCGGCGTCCCCTTCACGCGGAGCGGCGCGCTCGCGATTCCTGCGCCGCCGCCCGTCTGGAACGTCCCCGAGATCGACCCGCCCAACGACGGGGGGAGCGCGAAGTTCTGCGCGAGCGAGCCGTCGGGGACGGGCGAGACGACCGCGGAAACGGAGTCGTGACCGAACGCCTTTGCGGTGACGGTGTAGTTCCCGTTCTGAAGCCAGACGCGGTAGGCGCCGAGCCCATCGGTCGAGTCGGACGCGCCGGTCGGCGAAGCGGAGACGATCGCCGTGCTCAACGGAAGACCGCTCACGGCGTCCGTGACGACGCCATCGACGTTCGAGTTGGGGATCAGGTCGATCAGGAACATCCCGCCTTCGATGTCGCTCACGACGATCGTCCCGCTCGGGAAGTACGGGAAGGTGCCCCACGCGCCGTGGAAGATACCGGCCGGAATCGGAAACGTGTCGTAGTAGCCGACTCGAACGAGGTTCGTCGGGTCGGAGATGTCGAGGATTTGTAGCCCCGACGTGTAGTGAGCGACGTACGCGAGGTCCCCGCGGACGTGAACATTGTGGGCGTCGGCGCACGGGTCGGCGATGAACCCGGCGACCTGGATCGGCGACGTGATGTCGGAGATGTCCCACGAAGTGACGCGTCCTCCGCCCGTCTCGTCGGTCGCGAGAACGTACTGCCGGTCCTCGGTCGGCCAAGCGTTGTGCGTCGCGGTCTTCTCTGTCGAGAACGCGACAATCTGCTGGATGCTCGCCGGGTTGGTCGTCTTGAGGATCCGAACCTGGCCGACGCCGATGCACGCCGCGTAGACCGTGTCGTTCGTCGCGTAGCTATCGTGGACGTACGTGGCCGTGTAGGAACCGAGTTGGACGGGCGCGACGGGGTTGGCCAGCGAGAGAATCCGCATCCCGCCGTTGGAGCCGTTGGTGTAGAGCCGCGCCTTCGTCGAGTCGATCGTCACCGAGTGGATCGTGTTGAGCCCGTTCCCGGTGTACGTCGCGGCGAGGACCGGCGCCTCGGGGTTCGACAAATTGATGATCTGCAGCCCGCCGCTCGTCTCGTTCCCGACGTAGCAGTAATTCCCGAAGGTCTTCATCTCGCGCCAGCTCGAGTTCGGGCCGGGGATGAACCCGGTCATGACCGGCGCTGTCGGGTTGACGATGTTGAAGATCGCTGTGCCGTACTGGTTGCCGTGGATCGCGTACTCGTTCCCGTTCGATGGATTGACGTAGCCCCAGCACGACGAGCCCGCCCCGGGGAGGCTGTCGCGCTGCGCCAGGAGCGTGCAGTTCTGGCTCTGCGCGTGAGCGGGCACCGGCCGCGCGAGGAGCGCCAGGACGCTCAGCGCCGCGGCGAGCGCGACCCCGAGAGCGAGGAGCGCGGCAGGTCGGTCGGATCGGGATTGGGATCGGGGCTCGACGGCGGTCGGGCTCAGCATGCGGGCTTCTCTCCCCCTGGCAAGACATGGTGTGAGATCGGATTTCGCTGCGATGGGCTCGCCGGGGCGGCTTTGCTCCCCGATCGCTGGGACGCCGCCGGATTGTAGCACGGCGCTCCGGCTCGGGCGAACAGCGGAATGCCGTTGCCGCGAGATTCGCCACGAGAATCGCCGCGAGAATCGAGGACGCGGATCCGGCTGAGTCGAGGTGCCGGCCGAGCCCGGGGTCCGCTACGTCGACCGGCGAAGGAGGGCGGCCGCCACAACCGGCGCTTCGGCGACGCACGCGTTGACCGAGACTCCGCGGTAACCGCTGCCGGAAACGAAGAGCCCCGGATGCGCGGCGAGCCGCTGCGCAATCGCTTCGAGGCGGGCGCCGTGGCCGACGACGTATTGCGGGATCCCGAGCCGATGTCGGACGACCCGCGTCAGCACGGGGTCGGCGTCGATCCCGACCGCAGCGCGCAGGAGGCTTCGTGCGAGTGCGACGAGCGCGTCGTCGGAGAGATCGACGGCGGACGGGTCGCACGCGCCGCCGGCGAGCACGCGCACGAGAGCACGCTCGGACGGCGCGCGGCCCGGGAAAAGGTTCGAGTCGAACACCGCGCCGAGCGGTCGTACGCCCTCGCTGCGCGGGACGAGGAAGCCGAACCCGTCGAGTGACGCGCGCACGTCGGCGAGACGGTAGCCGAGCGCGATCATCGCGATCGGCGCACTCGGGATCGCGGCAAGATGCGCGGCCAGCGCGCCGTCGGACGCCGCGACGATCCGGGCCGCCGCGCTCGGAGGGCACGCGAGGAGGACCGCGTCCCATTCGTTCGCGTCGCCGGAGGCAAGCCGCAGGCGGTGCCGGCCGCCGGAGCGATCCGGCGGCGCCCACGCCGTGACCGGAGCGCCGAGTCGAATGCGGCCGCCGAGCCGAGCCGCGAGCGCGGCCGGCAACTCCTCCATCCCCGCGGCGAACGAGACGAGCCGTCCGCCGGGGCCGGCCGGGCCGCCGCGAGATCCGCCGCGCGCCGCGCCGCGCCGCCGCGCGATCATCGCCCGCGCGAAGCTTCCGTGCTGCGCCTCCATCGCGCGCATCTTCGGGAATGCGCTCGCGACCGACAGGGCTCGCGCGTCGCCGGCGAAGAGTCCCGACACCAGCGCGTCGACGAGAGTGCGAGCCGCCTCGCCGCCGATCCGGCGCGCGGCGAAGTCGAACACCGATTCGTCGGCGCCGCGCGGGGCCGCTCGCGCGAACGGCTCCGCGAGAACGCGCAGCCGACCCCGCACGGAGAGAACGCGCGACGCGAAGAACGCCCGCGGCGACGCGGGGAGGAGATGGAGCCGGCCGCCGCGGAAGAGGTAGCGGCGCGCCGAGGCGCCGTCCGCGGGGAGGAGCCGCCCGGAGAGCCCGAGCCGCTCCGCGAGGCGGATCGTCGCCGGGTCGCTGTCGAGGAAGCCGTTCGCGGCCCACTCGACGCGGAATCCGTCGACCTCTTCGCTGCGGAGATTTCCGCCGACCCGCTCCCCCGCCTCGAACAGGACGGCGTCCACGCCGGGTTCGGCGGCGACGACGTCGAACGCGGCGGCGAGGCCCGCGATCCCGCCGCCGACGATCGCGACGCGCGTCACACGGTGCGGGAGAAGACCGGCGCGGCGCCCGATTTCTCGCGAAGGTGGCGATCGAACGCCATCGCGACGTTCCGGACGAACAGTCGCCCCAGCTCGGTCACGACGATCCGGTCCGCGTCGATCGAGATGAACCCGCTCGCCCGGGGCCCTGCCGCCAGCTCCGCGAGCTCGCTCGCGAAGACTTCGCTGAATCGAACGCCGAACGCGCGGTCGATCTCGGCGAACTCGACGTGGAAGTTGCACATGATCTCGTGGATCACGCGCCGGCGGAGCGCGTCGTCTCCGGCCAGCTCGTAACCGCGCTCGATCGGCGGCCGCCCCGCCGCGAGCGCCGCCTCGTACTCCGAAATCTTTTTTGTGTTCTGCGCGAACGCCCCGTGCACCTCGCCGATCGCCGAAACGCCGAGGCCGATCATGTCGCTCGCCGGGAGGACCGTGTAGCCCATGAAGTTTCTACCGAGACGCCGCGCCGCCGCGGCGCGCGACAGCTCGTCGGTCTCGAGGGCGAAGTGGTCCATCCCGATCTGGCGATAGCCCGCGGCGAGGAACCGCTCGAGGGCGATCCCGTAGAGCGCCAGCTTCGTCTCGCGCGGCGGCAACGATTCTTCCGCGATCCCGCGCTGGTTCGACTTGATCCACGGGACGAGCGCGAAAGAGTAGCAGGCGACTCGATCGGGTCGGAGCGAGAGGACCAGGTCGAGCGACCGGGCGAAGCTCGACTCCGTCTGGAGAGGGAGTCCGTAGATGAGGTCGAGGTTGATCGAAGCGAACCCGATGCCCCGCGAATACTCGTACAGGTCGCGCGTCTCTTCGAACGATTGGTTGCGGTTCACCTCGCGCTGCACGTCCGGCGTGAAGTCTTGAACGCCGATCGATAGACGGTTCCAGCCGAGCCGTCTCAACAGATCGATCTGCTCGCGCGTTGTCACGCGCGGGTCGACCTCGATCGCGATTTCTCCGTCGGGGTCCACGTCGAACGCGGCGCGGACTGCGGCGTCGAGCCGCGCGATCTGCCCGGGGGCGAGGTACGTCGGCGTCCCGCCGCCCCAGTGGTACTGCAAGACGCGCCGGCGCGCGCCCAGCCGCCCGGCGACGAGGCGGATCTCCCTCTCGAGCGAATCGATGTAGCGATCCGCGATGCCGGCCTTCCGCGTGATGATGACGTTGCATCCGCAGAACGTGCAGCGCTCCTCGCAGAACGGGATATGGACGTAGAGCGAGATCGGCGCGTCCGGGACGGCGGCCAGCTCGGCGAGTTTTTCGAGGTAGCGCTCGGGCGTGAACCCGGAATGGAACTCGACCGCGGTCGGGTACGAGGTGTAGCGCGGACCGGGACGATCGTACCGGGCCAGAAGCTCGGCGGTGACGCGCGCGCCCGCGCCGCCGCCGCTCACCGCTCCGCTCCGTCGCGAACGGCCGCCACGAACGCCTCGACGTTTTCGATCGGCGTCGCCGGCAGGATTCCGTGGCCGAGGTTCGCGATGAACCCGGGCCGGCCGGCGTTCTCGCCGAGGAGCGCGCGCGTCCGCGCCACGACGACTTCGCGCGGGGCGAGAAGGACCGCCGGGTCGAGATTCCCCTGCAGCGCGACGCCCTCGCCCGCGGCGCGGCGCGCGTCGGCCAGGCCGATCCGAAAGTCGACGCCGACGACCTCGCTGCCGAGGCGCGCGATCCGCGGAAGGAGCGCCGCGGCGCCGGGAGCGAAGTAGATCCGCGGGACGCCGGGCCCGAGCGCCGCGAGGATTCGATCGACGTACGGCGCCGCGAACGCCTCGTAGTCGGCCGGCGAGAGAATCGACGCGTGCGTGTCGAAAAGCATGAGCGCCGACGCGCCGGCGCGGCGCTGCGCTGCGAGGTAAGAGATCGCGACGGAGGCGAGCTTGTCGAGGAGCGCGTGCGCGGTCCGCGGCTCCCGAAACAGGAACGCCTTCGTCCGCTCGAACCCGCGCGAGCCGGAACCCTCGACGAGATACGCCGCAACGGTGAATGGCGCGCCCGCGAATCCGATCACCGGCGTGCGCGGCCCGAGCCGCTCGGCAAGCAGGCGGACGGCGGCCGGGACGAACGCGAGATCCTCGTTCGCGTCGACGACGCGGAGCCGCGCGACCGCCGCGGCATCGTCGATGGGTCGCGCGACGACCGGGCCCGGCGCGAACGCGACCTCCGCGCCCATCGCGATCGCGGGGACGAGGATGTCGCTGAACACGATCGCCGCGTCGAGGCCGAATCGGTCGATCGGCTGCGCGGAGACGAGCGCGGCGAGCTCGGGCGTGCGGCACACTTCGAGAAAATCGTGCCGCTCGCGAACGGCGCGGTACTCGGGGAGGTAGCGTCCCGCCTGCCGCATGATCCAGACGGGGGGCCGCTCGACGGGAAGCCGGGCGCACGCGCGGAGGAAGAGCCCGCCGGCCGCCGCGCTCGGCGCCCGCGCCTCGCCGTTCGCCGCGCGAGACGCGCCCGCCGAATGAGGCGCGCCCGCCGCGGCCGGTCCACTCGCCGCCGTCATGCGCCCTCGAACGCGGCGCGGAACGCTTCGGCGGCCGCGGCGATCGTCGCGTCGATTTCGCGATCGCCGTGCGCCGACGACACGAAGGCCGCCTCGAATTGCGACGGCGGATAATAGACACCGCGGTCGAGGAGCGCCGCGTGCCAGCGCGCGAACCGGCCGCGGTCGGCGCGCGCCGCGTCCGCGGTCGTCTCGACCGGCGGGCGCGCGAAGAACACGGTGAACATCGAGCCGATCGCGTTGACGGTCACATCGGCTCTCCAACGGCCCGCCGCCTCGCGGAGGCCGTCGGCGAGGCGCGCCGTCCGGCGCTCGATCCGCGCGAAGAGATCCGGGTCGTCATCGAGCGCGCGGAGCGTCGCCAGACCCGCCTCGACCGCGAGCGGGTTCCCCGAGAGCGTCCCGGCCTGGTACACGGGCCCCTCCGGCGCGACGAGCGACATCAGATCGCGCCGGCCGCCGTACGCTCCGACCGGAAGTCCGCCGCCGATCACCTTCCCGAGCATCGTGAGGTCGGGCCGCACGCCGTATCGTTCCTGTGCGCCGCCGCGCGCGACGCGGAAGCCGGTCATCACTTCGTCGAAGAGCAGAAGCGCGCCGTGGCGGTCGCATGCCGCGCGGACACCCTCGAGGAACCCCGGCCGCGGCGGGAGGACGCCGTAGTTCCCGACGACCGGCTCGAGGATCACCGCGGCGATCTCGCCCGGATGCGCCGCGAACAGCGCCTCGATCGACGCGAGGTCGTTCCAGACCGCCACGGAGGTGAGCGCGGCGCTCGCCGCGGGAACGCCGGGCGAATCGGGGATGCCGAGCGTCGCCGCGCCGCTGCCGGCGCGGATCAGGAAGCCGTCCGCGTGGCCGTGGTAGCAACCGTCGAACTTCACGAGCCGGTCGCGCCGCGTCGCCGCGCGCGCGACGCGGACGGCGGCCATCGTCGCTTCGGTCCCGGAGGAAACGAGGCGGATCATCTCCATCGACGGGACGAACCGTTGAATCGCCTCCGCGAGCAGCGTCTCGCCTTCGGTCGGCGCGCCGAAGGTCGTGCCGGAGAGGACGCGCCGCGAGAGCGCCGCGATGACCGGCGGCGGCGCGTGGCCGAGAAGCAAGGGGCCCCACGAGAGGACGTAATCGACATAACGATTCCCGTCGACGTCCTCGATGAACGCGCCTTCGCCGCGCGCGATGAACCGGGGCTCGCCGCCGACGGCGCGGAACGCGCGGACGGGCGAGTTGACGCCGCCCGGCATCAGCGCCCGCGCCCGCTCGAACAGCGCGCGGCTTCGCGCCACGTTAGCCAAGGCGCGCCGCGACCTCTTTCGCGAAATACGTGAGGATGATGTCCGCGCCCGCGCGGCGGATCGAGGTCAGGACCTCGAGGACGATCCGCTCCTCGTCGATCCACCCGTTCGCGGCCGCGGCGCGAATCATCGCGTACTCGCCCGACACGTTGTACGCGGCGACCGGAACGCCGAACCGATCCTTCACACGTCGGATGACGTCGAGGTACGCGAGCGCCGGCTTCACCATCACGACGTCGGCGCCTTCCTCGATGTCGAGCGCGACCTCGCGGAGCGCCTCCTCGACGTTCGCCGGGTCCATCTGGTAGCCGCGCCGGTCGCCGAACGCGGGCGCCGAGTCGGCCGCCTCGCGGAACGGTCCGTAGAACGCCGACGCGTACTTCGCCGCGTACGAGACGATCGGCGTGTTCGCGCGCCCCGCCGCGTCGAGCGCGGTCCGGACCGCCGCGATGCGGCCGTCCATCATGTCCGACGGGGCGATCACGTCCGCGCCCGCCTCCGCGTACACGGTTGCCGCGCGCGCGAGGAGCGGCAGCGTCTCGTCGTTCTGGACCTCGCCGCCCGACACGACGCCGCAGTGGCCGTGGTCGGTGTACTCGCAGAGACAGACGTCGGCCCAGACGAGGAGGCCCGGGACTTCGCGCTTGAGCGCCCGGATCGCGCGCGGGACGATTCCTTCCGGCGAGTAGGCTTCGGTACCCGTCGCGTCCTTGCGCGCCGGAAGGCCGAACACGATGACGGCGGGAACGCCCGTCGCGTGGACCGCGCGCGCTTCCTCGACGAGCGAGGCGAGCGTGTGGCGATCGCAACCCGGCATCGACGCGATCGGCTCGGGCGCGCCGCCGCCCTCCTTGACGAACAGCGGCATCACGAGGTCGTCCGGCGAGAGCCGCGTCTCGCGGACCATCCTCCGGAGCGCGTCGTTCTGACGGAGCCGCCGCATCCGGTTCTTCGGGAAGCTCATCGCATTCCACTCCGGACGGGCGGGTCGAGCGGCGCGGCCGACGGCTCTCGCGACCGGTCCGGCGTCGCGGCCATCGTCGCGCTCTGCGGGGCGCCGAACGGGACGGCCGCGAGCGCTTCGACGAGGCCCTGCTCCGACGGGTCGCGCGCCGTCACGATGCGCGCGGCGCCGAACGAGCGGAGCGCCTCCGCCGTCGTCCGCCCCGCCGCGACGGCGGGGACGTCGAGCCACAGGCGCTTCTCGCGCGGGGCCAGCCGATCGCAGATCGCGGCGGCCGCCGACGGCGCGGACACGATCGACGCGGCGAGACAGCCCGCGTCGAGCGCCGCGGCGAGCGGACGCGCGTCGAACGCGGCGTCCTCCGCGGCGTACACCTCCAACAGCTCGACCGCGACGCCCGCGGCGGCCATTGCGTCCGGAAGCTCGCGGCGCGCGCGGCTCCCGTGCAGGAAGAGAACGGATCGCGCGCGGCCGAGCCCGAGGATCGCCTCCGCGAGCGCGGCGGCCGACGGCGCGGGCGCCACGAGCGCCGGCTCGATCCCGACCGAGCGGAGCGGCGCCGCCGTCGCGCCGCCGACGACGGCGAGACGAGTCCGCGCCGGGATCGCGGCGCCGCCGGCGACGGCCTGCGCGAGCGACTCCGCCGCCCGAGCGCTCGTCATCGCAATCCAATCCCACGTCCCGTGAGCGAGCCGGTCGGCGAGAAGCGCGGCGTCGCGCCCCGGCGAAAACTGGACCGCGGCGATCACGAGCGGCTCGAGTCGAAAGCGCTCCGCGGCCGCGAGGAGCGCCCCGCCGGGCGCCGGCTCGCGCGTCAGGAGCAGCGCGCGAGCGGTCACCGCGCCTCCTTCGCGAACGCGCCGCGCGCGAGGAGCCGCTCGGCAAGCCGCCGCCCGATCGCCTCCGGATCGGCGGGATAGCCGCTCTCCTCGTCGATCAGCAGCGATTCGCCGTCCAACTCCGCGACGCACGCCCGCAGTCGGAGCCGCACCCCGTCGCGCACCGCCAGCGCCCCGACCGGAAGTCGGCACCCGCCGCCGAGCGCCGCGAGGAGCGCGCGCTCCGCGGTCGTCGCCGCGCGCGCGCCGGCGTCGTCGATCGCTTCGCAGACGGCGCGCGCGGAACGGTCGTCGTCGCGGATCTCGACCGCGATCGCGCCCTGCCCCGGGGCCGGCAGCATCGTCGACGTCGCGATCACCTCCGCGATCCGCGCTTCGAGGCCGAGCCGGACGAGCCCGGCGCGCGCGAGCACGACGGCGTCGACGTCGCCGCGCGCCTGTCGCTCGAGCCGCGTCGGGACGTTTCCTCGGATCTCGACGATCTCCAAATCCCGGCGCGCTGCGAGGAGTTGCGCGCGCCGTCGGGGCGACGAGGTCCCGACGCGCGCGCCGCGCGCGAGCGTCGCGAGCGTCGCCCCCGGCGCGGCGACGAGCGCGTCCGACGGGTCCTCGCGCTCCGGCACGGCGCCGAGCACGAGTCCGGCCGGCAACTCGGTCGGCAAATCCTTGAGCGAATGGACGGCGGCGTCGACGCGTCCCTCGCGGAGCGCGTCCTCGATCTCTTTCGTGAAGAGACCCTGGCCGCCCGCGTCGACGAGGGAGGCGTCCGCGAGCCGATCGCCCGTCGTGCGGATGATGACGAGCTCGACCGTGGCGCCGGCGCGCGCGGCGATCCGCGCGGCGACGCGCTCGGCCTGCGCGACGGCGAGCGCGCTCCCCCGCGTCCCGATTCGCACGGCGCGACTCAGTCCCTCGGCCCGTCCGGCCCGGGCGCCTCGCGGCGGGCCGCGCCGCCGTTGCGCCGATCGCCGTCTAAGTCGAAGAGGTGGCGGAGCGCGTCGACGCGCGTGCCGCCAAGCAACTCGTCGGGCGCCTCCCTCAGGCGCGTCGTCGGCGTGTGGAGGATCTTGTTCACGATCGCGCGCGTGAGCGCCTCGACTTCCGCCATGTCGGCCTCGCCGAGGCGATGGCGGTGGCGCTCGACCTCCGCGACGCGGATCGCCTCGACCCGCTTGCGAAATTGCGTCAGCGTCGGCGTCACCGCGAGCGAGCGGTGCCAGCGGAGGAAACGCGCGACGCCCTCCTCGACGATCGCCTCGACGCGCGGCACTTCGCGGCGGCGGCGCTCGAGGTTCGCCTCGACGATCGACCGGAGGGCGTCGAGGTCGTGGACGAACACGTTCGGGACTCCGTTGACGAGCGGGTCGACGTCGCGCGGCACGGCCAGGTCGATGAACACGATCTGGCGGCCGCCGCGGCGGCGGATCGCCTCGCGCGCCTCGGCCGGACGGACGAGCGGCGCGGGGGCCGACGTCGCGGTCACAACGAGGTCCGCCCAGGCGAGCTCGCGCGCGAGCGTCGCGAGCGGGACGGCGCGGCCGCCGACCGCTTCCGCCAGACGGCGGCCCCGCTCATCGCCGCGATTGGCGATCACGAACTCCCCCGCGCCCGCGGCGCGGACGTGCTCCGCCGCACGCCACGCGGCCTCGCCCGCGCCGACGATCAGGACGCGCCGGCCGGTCAGCGTGCCGAAAACCTTGCGCGCCAACTCGACGCTCGCGCTGGCGACGGAGACCGCGCCCGCGCCGATCGCCGTCTCGGTCCGCGCGCGCTTCGCGGCCGCGAACGCGAGCTCCGTCATCCGGCCGACGACCGGGCCGGCGCCGCCGGCGCGGCTCGCGAGGTCCGCGGAGTGATGCACCTGCCCCAAGATCTCCGGCTCGCCGAGAACCATCGAGTCGAGCCCGCACGCCACGCGGAACAGATGCCGCACGGCGTCGGGCTCGCTCCGGACATACAGCGCGCCGTCGAGACGCGCAAGGTCGAATCCCTTGATACCGAGTACGACCTCGCGCACGAGCCGGCGCGATTCGTCGGGCGCCGCCCCTTGCGTGTAGAACTCCGTCCGGTTGCACGTCGACAACACGAGCGCCTCGATCGCGCTCCCCGCGGTCAGGCGGCGGACCGCCTCCGCCGATTCCTCCTCGGAAAGCGCGAGCGCTTCGCGGACCTCGAGCGTCGAGGTCTTGTGCGAGAGGCCGAGGCAGGTGAGCGCGAGCGGCGCCGCTCCGAGCGGGGTCATCCCGCGCTCAGTGGAAGACATGGAAGGAGCTCCCCACGAGGTTGATCGCGACGCTCGACGAGACGAGCAGGAGGAATCCCGCGACCGACACGTAGATCACGCGAGGGCCGCGCCACCCGAGAAGAAAATGCGCGAGGATTCCGAACCCGAACACGGCCCAGGAGACGAGCGTGAACGAGACCTTCGGGTCGAGGAAGCTCGCTTCGGTGACGGTCGTGACCCACACGGCGCCGAACACGATCGCGGCCGAAAGGAACGCGAACCCGACCGTCAGCGATCGGATGTTCATCTGCGCGAGGACCTCGAGCGGAGGGAGCCGGTCGTAGACGAGCGAGAAGCGGCGCGACTTCAGGTCGTGGTACAGCGCCAGGTACAGGAGCCCGTAGATCGCGCCGACGGCGAACGCGCAGTAGCCGAGGATCGCCGCGCTCGCGTGGAGGCCGAACAGCGTCGAGCGAAGGATCGCCGGAGCCGGCGCGGCGCGGTCGACGAACGCCGACGCGACCGCTTCCAGAAGGAAGACGACCGGGACGACGAAGATTCCCGTCATCGGGCTCTTCGTGCGCGCCTCGACGTACAGGTAGACGGCCCCGATCGAGAACGCGATCGCCGACGCGGACTCGAACACATTGCCGAGCGGGAGCATCCCCTTCATCGCGCCGCGGAGGAGGATCTCGAGTCCGTGCACGGCGACGGACGCCACGAGGAGCGGCGTCGAGGCGCGCCGAGCGAACGCGTCGTCCCGCGCAAACAGGAGCGCGTAGCTCGCCGACGCGAGGCCGTACAGGATCGGGACGAACGTCCCGAGGAGTGCGATCAGGATGTCCAAGCGCGACTCGTTCGAGGGAGGGGAACGGCGACCGGCCCTGCCGGTCCGTGCTCGCTGAATCTACCCTCGCCGTCGGCTGCGTTCAACCGCGTTTTCCGTCCGCGCCATCCTCGCCGCGCGCTAGAAGCTTCGCGTCATGCTGAACGTGTACCGAACGACCGTGTCGCATCCCGGCTGCTCGCCGAACGACCACGCGCGAACGGTCCCGACCAGGCACGACTTGAGCGCCGCGTCGTCGACGCTCGCGCCGACGATCTGCGCCGAGGTCACCGCGCCCGACTCCGCAATCACGAAACGGACGGAGACGTCGCCCGACAGGCTCCGATCCCCTTGGAGCGCGGTGTTGTAACAGCGCCGGAGCGCGCCCTTGTGCGAATTGACGACGCGCGCGATCGCTTCCTCGTCGCGGCATCCGCCGCCTCCCGCTCCCGTCCCGATCCCGCCTTCGACGCCCGATGCGGACCCGCGCCTCTCGAGGACGATTTCGTCGCCGGTGCCGTCGCCGTACGAAGTGAGCAGGCCTTTCGCGTGGCCGAGCCCGCGGCCGCCGCCCGCGCCGCCCCCTTCATCAGTCCCTTCGCCCGTGCCGCCCGAACCGCCGACGGGAAGATAGCTCCCGGGAGACTCGCGCAAGCCCGCCATCCCAGTGAACGGGTACGGCGAGTTCTGGTCGGGGCCGGTGGTCCCGCCCCGCTCGCGCGAGGCGCGCTTCCCTCGCCCCTCGAAGATTCCGAGCGCGCCGAGAACGCCGACTCGCGCGAGGTCCTGCGTTGCGTCGCGCCCCTTCCGGTCCCGTCGTCCCTTGAGAACGGGGCCCTCGACGTCGCCGAGCGCCGCGGCGGCGAGACCGTTCGAGACGGGAAGCGGAACGCGCGCCGCGACGATCGGCGGCGGCTCGAGCTTCGGAAGCTCGACCTCGACGGCCATCGTCTGCTCGGTGCGATCCTTCTGCGCGGGGATCGCCCCGTTGAACCCGATGCCGCCCGCGACCGCGAGCGCGCCGATCCCGCCGTGGAGCGTGAGCGACGCGACGAGCCCGTGCGTGAGCGGCTGGCCCGCCTCCCTTCTGAAAACGCCGCGGACCCACGGCCGCCTCGGCGCGCCGCCGCCGACGCCGCGGCCCCCTTCCGACGGAGGCAGCGCTCCGCCGACGGCGCCCGCGAGAAGCGAGCGCGGCTTGCGCTTCCCCGAGTACGGCGCTCGCAACCAGCTCCCGCGGGGCGGCGGCGTGTCCATCTCCGCCTGGCTCTCCTGTTCCATCGCCGTGCTCCCTTTGAGAATCACACTCCCGTGCTCCGTCATCGCGGTCTCGTCCCTCCGCTCCGTCGCGCGCGTCACGGCAGCGCGTTCACTTCGTCGCGCTCCGGTCCCTCGAGCGAGAGCGCCGTCACGCGGCTGATCTTCGCCAGCTCCACCTCGTCCAAGACATCGACCATCCTCCGGTACGGCGCCTGCGCGTCCACCTTCACGAGGACGACGAGGTTCGGGTCGGACTGCGCCCGATCGGCGAGCACGGCGTGGAGGTCGTCCGGATTCGGCACCTCGGTCATCGCGTCAGCGCCGAGCTGCCAGAAGGTCCGCCCGTCCTGACGCACCTTCACCGAAAGCGCGCTCGACTGATCGAGCGTCGCGGCGCGGTCGGGCGTCGGCAGATCGAGGTCGAGGAGCTTCGGCTTCCGGAAAACCGCCGTCACCATGAAGAAGATGACTAGGAGAAACGCCACGTCGACCATCGGCGTCATGTCGATGTGAATGCCGCGCCGGGCGCGCTTCGGCCGAAGCCGCAGCTCGCCGTCGAGCGGCACCGTCGTCAGGTTCGAGAGGCTCGATTCGAGAATCGCCATCGGCTAGCCCTCCTCGACGTCGGTCACGAGCGAGAATCGCGTGACCCCGGCGCGCTGGAGCGAGATGATCACCTCGTTCATCTTTCCGTACACCACGTCGCCGTCCGCGAACACGACGAGCCGAGTCGCCTGATTCAGCGCCCGCGCGGCGAGGACGCGCGCGCCGACGTCTTCGGCGGCGACCGCCTCTCCCGGGTTCCGTTCCGTCGCGAGCGTGAGCGATCCGTCCTCGTGGACGGTCAACATGGCGCGGTCTTTCTCGGGAACGGCGTTCTCCGCGTGCGACGTCGGGAGCGAGATTCCCTCCTCGTCATGAATCTTGAGCGACGTCGTGCTCATGAAAAAAATGAGCAGGAGAAACGCGACGTCGACCATCGGCGTCATGTCGAGGCGGACGCGATTTCCGCTAGGCAGCCCGGCCATGGCTCCGCTCCGCCCTCTGTCCGAGCGTTTCGAGGACGTCGAACGCGGTCTCCTCGATCATGTGCGAGAACCACTCCGCCCGCGCGGTGAAGTAGTTGTACGCGACGATCGCGACGATCGCGAGAAAGAGCCCGCCCGCGGTGTTGATCAGCGCCTCGGAAATCCCGGACGCGAGCTGGATCGCGTCGGGCGCTCCCGTCGTCGCCATCGCGCGGAACGAACGGATCATCCCCATCACGGTGCCCAGGAGACCGACCATCGTCGCGATCGACGCGATCGTCGACAAGGCGATCAAGTTCCGCTCGAGAACGGGCGACTCGAGCGCGTTCGCTTCCTGGATCGCGCGGCGCGTCTCCATCATCCGGGCTTCCGGCGAGGACGCGCGCGCCCCCGTCGCGTGAAATCTCTCGAGGCCCGCGCCGACGACGTTCGCCAGGCAACCGCCCTGCGAGCGGCATGCGTCGATCGCCTCCGTCACGTCGCCCGCCTCGAGGCTCTTCTGCAGCCGCTCGGCAAACGTGCGCAGCTCCTGAGTCCCGCGGATGCGGCGGAGCGTGATCAGTCGTTCCAGGATCAGCGCCACGGCGACGATCGAAAGCGCGATGATCACCGGGACGAGATAGCCTCCCATCTTGATGTATTCGGGCAGCGCGTACTCGTAGATCACGAACGCGGCCGCGACGGCCGACGCAACGAGCCCGTAGAAGAAGCGGGGATTCATCAGTCGTTCTCCTTTCTTTCTTCGCTCCGTTTTCCTGGGAGCGATCTCCGTTGCTGCCGGCGGCTCTTCCGGATCTCCGGGCGCCGCGCTAAGGATGCAAAACCTCCGGACGACCCTCGCCCCGTGACGATCCGGCCTCAACAGCCGCGAGCGGCTCGCTCGAGAAGTCGTCGGCCTCTTTGACGACCTGCGGTGATTCGGTGAATCGGATCAGGAGCCCGGCGATCTCCGCGCTCGCGGCTTCGAGACGCTCGCCGGAACGCCGGGCGATCCGACGGAGCCGCGCCCAGAGACCGACGGTCACGCACGCGCCGAGGGCGCCGAGCAGAGTCGGCGTGCCGGCGAACGGCCCGGCGGCGCCGTGCGTCACGTCGCTCGCCACGCCGATCGCGAGCCCGAGCCCGGCGAGAATCGGGAGCGGCGTTCCGCCGGCGGGGTGCTCTTGGCGCTCGAACGAAACCGCTTCGGCCCACCCCATCTCCACCGCCTCGCGGTGGACGCCGTACGGAAATCGGAAGACGGCGAGGAGCACGCGCGCCAACGGGCCGCTTGCTCGGCGGAGCCGGTCGCGCGCCTCCGGGATGCGGCCACGCGCGATCTCGTCGCGGACTTCGTCGGCGAGCTGCGAGTCGCGCGTCGCCTCGTAGCCGACGCGGCGGATCCGCGAGCGCGCGAGCCCGAGCGCCGCGGCGGCGATCGCGACGATCGCGACGGCCGCGATCGGCCCTTCCGGAATTGCCGCGCTCATCGCTTCGCGACCCCCATCTCGCCCTCGATCCGCAACACGACCTCGTGGTCGAGCGCGTCCTTCGCAACGGGCTCGAGACGCTCGCCGGGAAGGATCCCCTGCAGGATGTCGAGTCCGGGAAGGAGGAGCCGGCCGGTCTCGAGTACGAACACGCTCGCCGGATCCTCGATCCGTCCCTGAATCTCGAGACGCTTCAGATCGATCTCTTGGACTTTCTTCCGCTCCTTGCGGACCGCGACCGCGCCGGCCGCGACCTTCTCGACCGCGCGGGCCGCCGTCTCGTCTTCGGCGTGCGCCCGAACCGCGACGAGAGCGAACAGCGCCACGAGCGCGACGGCGCCGGACTTCCCCGACCGCGAAGACCTCGGATGCCTCATCTCGGTTCTCCTTCCTGCGTGCCGCTTCCGCCGCCCGCGCGCGACGACCCGGATCGCCGGGTCGCGACGCGCTGCCGCAGCTCGTCGACCGCCGGCCCTCCCTCGTCCGCCGGGCCGGATTGATCGAGCGCCGCTTCGTAGCATCCGGCGGCTTTCTCCCTGTAGTCGTCAGCTTTCCCGGAGAGCGCCTTGAGGTACGCGGTCCGCTCCTCGGAGGAGAGGTCGGCGGGGGCGGGCGCGCCGGCGATCAGCGTCGCGACGTCATCGTACAAGCTCCCTTGGCGGAGCCCGATCGCCGCGACGAGGTCGAGCGCGCCGTCCTCGCGGGCGAGATCTCGCGCCGGCTCGAGGAACGCGGCCAGCTTCGCCAGCTCGACGATCGCTCGGGAGAGCGCTATCTCCGACGCGCCATCGGCGGGGCGCGTCGCCTCCGCGATCGAATCGACGGCCGCGAGCGTTCGGCCGGAGATTTCCCGGCGGAGACCGACGAGCCCGGCCGAGGCCTCGACCCAGCGATCTTCGCGCGCCTCGGGAAGCGAGACGACCGCGAGAGCGTACGCGACGGCGCGGGCGGCGGCGCGGCGCACCGATTCCGAGGACGCCGTCTCGCGCGCGACGACGTCGCTCGCGGCGAGCGCCCGCGCGACGATCGCCATCGTCTCCGCGGCGCCCCATCCGGCGCGCGACACGAGGTCGCGGAACGAGAGCGAGAGAGCGAGGTCGTACGCGCGCGTCGCGTCGTCGGCCGCCTTCGACAGGGCCGCGGCCTGACGCGCGGTGAGCGGCTTGGGCGTCTTGCTCGGCGCGGCGGCTGCTCCGCTTCCGGACGCGGCGCGCGCGACGTCCGTTCGCATCAGATCTCCCTTCTCGAGGGCGGCGAGCGCCATCTCGCGTGCGATCCGGAGCGTGTCGGGATCGGACGATGAGAACGCGCCGGGCGCGCCGGCGGCCGCGACGGGCGCAGCGGACACACTCGAAGCGCGCGCGGGCGCGCCGCCGAGCGCGAGGCACTCGTCGATCGCGGCGAGCGCCTCGGCGGACCGCCCCGCTAGCGCGAGCGCGTGCCCACGCCGGCGCGCCCACGCGACCCGCTCGGCGGTCCCGGCCCGGCCCGCGGCGGCGCGCGCGGCGTCGAGAACGCGGAGCGCTTCGGGCGCGTCGCCGAGCGTGTCGGCCGCGAGGTCGCACGCGACGAACGCCGCGGCGAGCGCGGCCTTCGTCCCGGGGAAGCGCGCGAGCCCGCTCGCGAGCGTCTTCTCCGATTCCGCGGTCCGGCCGGCGATCCGCTGCGACTCGCCCGCGCGCGCAAGAGCGCGAGCCCCCTCCTCGCCGCGGCCGAAGCGCGCGGCTTCGAGGTAGAGCCGCGACGCGATCGCGGCGTCGCGACCGGGGAGCCGATCCGCCGCCGCGAACACGACGCGCGCGAGGCTGTCCGATGAGACGACGCGCGGCTCCGGCCGATCGGGGATCGCGACGAGCCATGCGGCGAGCGTGTCGGCGAGCCCGCCGCGCGACAGGTGCTCGACCGCGTCGAGCCGCGCCGCGGGCGCGACCTTGACCGCGGGATGGCGCGCCACGAGGTCGAGGAGCGCGAGCCCCGCCTCGGCGGCCTCGCCGCGCGCGGCCTTCGCCGCGGCGTCCGCGTAAAGGGCCGCGGCGGCGCGCTCGGCGTCGCCCGTCTCCTCGAACACGGCCGCCGCTTCGGCGTAACGCCCGTCGATCGCCAACAGCTCGCCGCGCTTCTTCCGGAGCGAGCCCGTCACTTCCGGCCGCGGCGCCGCGGCGAGGTACGCGTCGATCGCGGCCGCCTCGGCCCGCGCTTCGGCGCGCGCCGCATCGCACGAGTCGCCGCCCGCCTTCGCCGCGTCGGCCCGGAGCGCTTCGCGCGCGAGGACTCGCCCGTACAGGAGCGGCTCGCGGCGCGCGGCGGCGAGCGCGCCCGGATCGGCGGCGTCGTACGCGGCGATCGCGTCGCGCCATCGGCCCGCGGTGCGCGACGCCTCGCCGACGAGGAACCACGCTTCATCCCGCTCCGGTGCGCGCGGGTAACCGCGGATCGCCAGCCGAAGCGTCCCCTCCGCGCGCGCGAGCGCCTCGCGGTCGTCGCCCCTCTGGCGCGCGTCCTCGTACCAGAGAACTCCCGCGCGGTAGAGATGCTCCTCGCAGAGGTCATCGATCGGCTGCGCCTCGTCGGCCGGGAGCGCGTGCGCGGCCCGCCACTCCGAGCCGGCGCCGAACGTCTCCGCGTACCGGACCATCCGCTCGGCGGCGTCCGCTTGCCGCCGCGATTTGACGGCGGCGCTGATCGCGGCCTGCGCGATCGCGGGGGCCTCCGCGTGCGACGGCGCCTCGGCCATCGCGCGGTCGAGGAACGCGATCGCCTCGACGGAGCGGTCCGCCTCCTCGAGGAGCATCCCGTAGTCTTGGAGGAACGAGCGCCGCGCGGCGGCTCCGCTGAGCTGCGCGATGACGGCCTCGATCTCGATCGGCGCCGTCTCCGCGGCCGAGCCGCTCGCCTCGACGACCGACAAGAGATGGATCATCTCCCGCTCGAACCCGACGTCGGGGTCGGAGCCGAGGCTCTCCTCGAGCGCGATCCCCGCGAGAAGCGCTTCGGACGCGCCGCGGCCGTCGCGCGCGTTGTACCGCGCCCACCCGAGCCGGTAGTTGAGCTTCTCGGCGTGCGGGTCGCCGCCCGCGGCGAGCGCCGCTTCGTACGCGCGCGCGGCGCCGCGCGGGTCGGACGCGCGCAGGCCGATCTCGCCGAGCCGCACGTGCGCCAGCGCGGTGAACGGGCTCTCCGGCGATTCCGTCAACAGTCGCGACAGCGCGGCGGCGGCCGCGGCGTCGTCACGCTGTTCGACGAGAGCGACGCCGAGCCGGTAGAGTGCGGCCGGCCGCTCGGCGAACGCCGGATGCCGATCGACGATCTCGTCGTAGCAGCGGACCGAGTTCGGGTGCGCGATCGAGTCGATCGCGTCGAACGCGCGATCGTCGGACGCGCCGCCGTGGCTCTCCGACCCGAGCGCCCGCGCGACTTCCTCCTCCTCGTGGAGCTGCCCGAGAGTGAAGAGGACTTGCGCGCGCATCGACGACTCGGGATAACGCTCGAGGAACGATTCGTACCGAGCGATCGCCTCCGCGCGTCCCTCGGTGGGCGCGGCGTGCGGCTCCTGAGCGGACGACGAGCGGACCACCGCGAACGACGCGGCGAACGCCAGCCCGATCGCGACGACGGCCACGCGAACTCGCATCGCTTACCTCGCCCTCGCCAGCTCGCGCGTCACGGTCTCGACTCCGTACAGGCAGAGCTGGTCGAGCCCGCGCGCGCTCGGGTCGCCGCGCGGCCCGGCAGACGTGAACGTCGTCCCGCGGATCGTGCGGCCCGTGCGCGGGTCGATGGCGCGTACGCTCAGGGCGAGCCGGTCTTCCGACCACGCCTTCCCCTTCTCGTACGTCGTGATCGCTCCGGTGATGACGGCCTCGCAGCCGGTCGCATCGCAGAATCGCCCGAGGGACGCCGCGTCGAATCGGGTCGGCATCGGCATCCCCATCTCCTCGAAGATCTCAGCCGCCTCGCGCGGCCCGAGCGTCGCCAACGACACCATCCGCACCTGAGCGACGAGCAGCTCCGTGACCCGCTCCGCAAGCTCCGGATCGTTCGAGCCCGACTTGTCCTCGAGCGGCAGGACGAGAACTCGCTCGGGAAGGCTCGACACGGTCGGGTCCGCCTCGGGCCGGCCGGCGCCGGCGCAACCGCAGAGAGCCGCCGGCACGGCGGCGGCGAGGAGGCACCACGCTGCGATGCGATTCGTTCGGTTCGATCGGCTCACGACTCCACCACCCTTCCCTAGAACCCGGCGAGGTACGCGAGCGTGAACTGGCCCACGAACACCGCGGGGAACACGAGAAACTTCGAGTCGCCATGTGTGAACAACGTCGCGGCGCTGGCCACGATGAAGCCGCGGAGAATCGAGCGCTCCGCGACGTCGCGCCGCGAAATCTGAAGTTCGGTCTCGAGCAGGTACGGCTTGCGCGTCACCTCGCGCAGGTACGCGGCGCGGAGCCCCAAATCCTTGTGCTCGGAGTGGAGCGCGCCGCCGGCGACGTCGCGCCCGTCTTCGTAGTCGATCCGATGAACTTCCGCTCGCGGCACGAGGAGGACCGCTGGGCTCCCCGTCGGACGGAATCCGATGTCGGACAATGCGAGGCTCACGACGTCGCCCGAGATGCGGCTCCCGTCGCGGCGCGTCAGCGTCCCGGCCGGCTCGGCCGTGCCAGACGTCGACCACGCGCGGCTGATCGCCGCGGCGGTCGAGACAGGCGGGCGCGCCGCGCGCTCTCCCGAAGGCCGGGTCTTCGCCAGAAGCAGGTTCGCCAAAAGGAGCTCTCCCCTCTCGGCCATCGCGGCGAGCCGCGCTTCCTCGGCCTTCGCTTCGAGCGCCGCCGCGAGCTGCGTGTTCGCCCGCGAGAGATCGCCCGCGAGCGCGGACTGGCGCGAGCCGATCCGCCCGGCCTCGGTCTCGCGCTCGGCCGAAGGCCTCCGGAGCGCGGTCTGCCACGCGCTCTCCTCGAGCTCGCCGATCGACGCGCGGGCGAGCTCGGCGGTCGCGCGGGCGCGCGCGACGGCGCCGGCGCTCTCGCGGAGCGACTCGATGTCGCGGGCCGCTTGGCGGAGCGAGGCGACCGCGCCTTCGCGATCGCCAAGCCCGTCCAGCGCGACGGCCTGCAAGAGGCCGGCTTCCGCGCGATCGATTCCCGAGAGCGGCGGCGCCTGCGCGATCGCGTCGCGCGCGCCGGCCGCGTCGCTCTTGCCGAGCGCGACCCAGGCGGTCCCGAGCGCGGCCCGCCCATCGGCGTCGTCCGCCGGCGCGACGCGCGAGAACGCGGCCAGCGCGCCGTCGGCGTCTCCGCGCAGCAGCCGCCGCCGCCCGAGCGCGATCCACGCGCGCGCCGCCAGCGCCTCGTGGCCGCGACTCCGGCCGTCGCCCACCGACGCGTGCTCGAGCGCGGCGAGCGCGTCCTCCTCGCGGCCGAGCGCGAGGAAGCATTCGGCCTGGGCGTATTGCGCGTGGGGTCCGTAGTCCGCGCCGATCGGAACGGTTGCCAACAGCGCGAGCGCGCGCTCCGGCTGCGACGCGGCCTTCGCCGCGATGCCCGCCGCGTATGCGACAAGATGCCGCGATGGATCCTTCCCGTGCGCCTTCGCGAGCGCGGCGGCGAGCGAGTCGCCGGCCGCGCGCCGGCCTTCCCGGTACGCGAGCGCCGCGCGCTCGGCGATCGCCGGCGCGTGGAACTCGCTCGCGGGGAACAGCTCGGCGAGCGCGGTCCACGCGCGCTCGGCGGCGTGCGCGAGCGACAGCTCCGCGAACGAGCGGCCCATGTACAAGTACGCCTCTTCCGTCAGGACCGAGACGGGATACTGCGAGATCGCCTCGCCGAAGAGGCGCGCCGCGTCCCAGAACCGGCGCTCCTCGTACGCGCGCATCGCGGCCAGCCAGAGCGGCGAGTTTCGGTCGAGCCGGATCGCGCGCTTCTCCTCGAACCCGAGCCGCGCGACAAGCTTCTTCACGCTGTAGATCGAGATCTCCTTCGAGGTATCGAGCGGCATCAGGAACGTGCCCTCGGAGTCGACCTTCGACGCGAGCATCACCTCGCCGGTCCGCGACGAGACGAGCCACACCGTCAGCCCGAACTGATGCCCGCCGTTGACGGGGAACAGGGACGGCTTGTCCTTGAGCGCCGTCACGCGCCCGACGAAGAACGCGTCGCATTGGAACCGCTCGCCGAGCTCCCGCGCCCTCTGCGGCGAAAGCGTCGTCGGCATCGCCTCGCCCGTCTTCGCGAGCGCTTCCTCGATCTCGAACCGCTCGACGAGGTCGGGGAAAAACCGGCGCATCTCGAGAGAGAAGATCTCGGTGATCTCCTCGGCCTGGCGCAGCGGGGCGACGCCGCCGTCGTCGAACAACAGGACGCCGACGCGCGTGAGCGACATCGCCTCCGTGCTGCGCCGCTTGACGGCGATCGACGGAGCGCACGAGGCGAGACAGACGAGAGACACGGCCGCGAGCGCAGCCGCGCGAATCCGCATGACGCCGGATCGGTTCATGGACATTCCCTTCTCGAGGTGAGGTCGTCTGCTCGGCATCGAGGAGCGGGGGGCTGGCGCCGCAAGCGGAGTGCCAGTTGCTCCCCCCGACGCCAAGCGTCGTTTGCGATCGGGCGGCGCCGCCGTCTGCTCAACGTGTGCGCAGTCGATCGGGGCCGGCGCAGGCGAGGCGGGGATTCGTTGACAAGGGCCGAGCCCCCACCTACGCTCGCGTCACGGACCCACCACTCATCGGCCCGCGCGATCGGATTCTTTAAGCGGCGGCGCGGCCGTTCTCGCGAATCGAAGCGGCGCATCCGAGTCCCAAGGAGGAACGATGGAGAGGAGCGCGAAGACCCGGCGGCGGAAGGCACGCGATGCGACCTCGACGGTCCTCGATCGGGTCGGGCTCGACATGACGTCGCTCCTCGCGGAGCGGTCGTTCGGCGCGATCCGGTTCTTCCGCGAGGAGATCGATCGGATGCTCGAAATCCTCCAGCGGCGCGAGCGGCACAACATTCTCCTCGACGGGCTGCCGGGCGTCGGGAAGAGAACGATGCTCCTGCGGCTCGCCGCTCAGATCCGATCGGGCAACGTCCCCGACCACTTCCGCCGCTACCGGATCTACGAGATCACGCTCTCGTCGATCCTCTCGCTGATCAAGGAGCCCGAGGATTTCGAACGGATCCTTTTCCTCGCGCTTCGCGAAGCGGCCGCGCGGCGCGACGTCGTCGTGTACGTCAATCAGCTCGAGACGTTTCTTTCGTCGAGCGACACGGAGCCGCCTCTGTTCGACGGCTCGTACGTCCTCGAAATGGCGACGCGCGACCCGTCGGTCCGCCTGATCGGATCGATCTCGTCGTGGGCGTACCAGCGGCTCCTCCCGTTCCACCCGTGGGTCAAGCATCAGATGGAGCGGATCCGGATCGACGAGCCGAGCCTCGAGGCGGCGGAGGAGATCTTGCGGATGGTGTCGCCGCGGCTCGAGAGCTACCACGGAGTGACGATCAAGGACGACGCGCTTCGGGCGGCGGTGTCGCTCTCCGACCGCTACCTCAAGGAGCGGGTGCTGCCGGGCAAGGCGATCGAGATTCTCGACGAAGCCGCCGCGCGCGCGGTCGTCCACAAGGCGTCGCGGCGGAAACGCCCCGCGGTCGGCGAGCCGGAGGTGGCCGGGGCGCTTTCCGCGCGGACCGGCATTCCGGTCGAGAAGATCGCCGGCCGGATCGGCGGCGAGCTGATCGACATCGACGCGCGGCTGAAGTCGCGGGTGCGCGGACAGGACCCGGTCGTCGAGCGGATTGTCGACGTGATCCGCGTCTCGAAGCTCGGCCTCGACGCGCACCCTGAGCGACCCGACGGGATTTTCCTGTTCGTCGGCCAGGCGGGCGTCGGCAAGTCGGAGTTGTCGCGCGCGCTCGCGGCCGAACTGTTCGGCGGGCCGGAGCATCTGATCGTCGTCGACATGGCGCAGTTCTCGGGCGAGAACGGCCACGCGAAGCTGTTCGGCTCCTCGAGTCCCGACGGAAAGCTGCGCGGGTTCTTGACCTCATCGGTCGAGCGGAACCCGAACTCGGTCGTCGTGATCGACGAGATCGAGCGCGCGAACCCCGACGTCGCGAACACGCTGATGCAGGTCCTCCGCGAAGGGCAGATCCAAGATCCCGAGGCGCAGAGCGTGAGCTTCGCCAACACGACGATCGTCGTGACGACGAACTCGGAGAACATCGTGCCCGAGGCGCAGGAGGGGAAGACGGCCGGGTTCGCCGACTCCGACGTGGAGAACCGCCGCGTCCAAGAGAAGAAGAAGGTCGAGAAGGCCGTGAAATCTTTCTTCTCGCAGGAGTTCCTCGGGCTGTTCGACGAGATCCTCTACTTCAGTCCGCTGTCACCCGAGGCCGTTCTCGAAATCGCCGACCTGCGGTTCGCGGACATCGAGAAGCGGCTCCGCACGAAGGGGATTCACCTCGAAATCTCGAAGGGCGTGCTCAAGTCGATCGCCGAGAAGGGCTACTCGGACTTGACGGGCGCGCACAACCTCAACAAGACGGTCGACGGGATGATCCTCTCGCCGATCTCGCGGTTCCTGCTCAAGCACCCCGAATCGAAGCGGATTCGAGTCGTGCTGTCGAAGGATCGAGTCGAGGTCCGGCCGTAGGCTGAGGCGAGCATCGGGACTCCGAAGGGCTACCGGAGGGCGACCGGGACGCCGCGGCCGCGACCGACGCGATGGCGGCCAGCGACCTCGATCAGGTATTCGACTCCGGGCGTCAGAGGTGCGGGCACCCCGTCGTTCGGAAAGCAAGCGTGAGCTCCGGCCGGCAATTCGCCGAACGACACGGGCGGAAGGAGTCCGGGCGGCGGCGCGGCGATCTCCCAGCGGAGATTCCCCTCGGCGAAGAACTGCGCCGCGACGATAAGGCGCTCGACGTGAGCCGTGTCGGGGCTCCACGCAATCGAGGGCGGGATCCCCGCGACCCACGCCACCGTCAGAGTGTCTGGGAGGACGGGAGCCCCGGAGTCGGCCGCTAATAACTGGACGGCGCGGAAGTCGGTCCATGAGAGCACGTGGGCTCCGGCGGGAATCGTGTCGGGGAGCGGCGCGTCGGGACGGAACGCCTCGATCGGCGAGGTCAGCGCCAGGACGCCGATCCGTGACGAATCGGTCGGATCGCCCGCCGCCGGCGGCGTGACGATCGCGCTCGGCGAAACGACGTCGCGAACGCCCCGCGCCGTGATGCGCGATCCGCTCGCGAAGACGACCCACGCTCCGTCCGCTTCGGGGAAGGCGCTCCACTCCACGGCGACGTCTGCGCAGCCCGATAGATCGGACTCCGCGCGCGGGGAGCCGAGCCTCGCGGGGAACGGGACGCGCGCGGTGTCGCGCCGCGCGAACCCGGGGATCGAGACATCGATCGCCAAAAGGGATTCGGGCGAGAGAGCCGGGGGCGGATCCGGCTCGAAGAACGCCCCTCGGTCGATGAGCGGCACACCGCCGAGCCGAACCTCCGCGCCGTCCACGACGCGCCCTCGCTGGACGACGCTCACGCGGACCGCATCGCCGAGGGGCCAGCCCGCGAGGCCGGGCGAGCCGGTCATCAGGAGGATCCCGACTTCGATCCCGGCCCCGGGATCGAGCGTCGTGACCGACTGGCTCCCGCAACCCGCGAGCACGACAGCGAGCACGACAGCGAGCGCAACGGCAAGCGCGAGAGCGGCCCCCCTAGCGACACGGGCGCCTCCCGATGGGAGGAGTCCGCGGCCGCGCGTCAATTGCCCGAGCCGGGGAGCCACACACGGAGCGCGCGCGGCCGAACGCGGAACACGGCGTCCCGCGGGAGCGCGCGCGGCTCGCCGTCGAGGTGCGCCGGCACCTCGCGCTCGAGAATGACGCGGACCTCCGTCGTCTGGAAGAGCTCGACGTTCGGGACCTGATCGATCGAGCCGAGGAAGAGCTTCGGCGAGTGGATCAGCGCCTCGAGTACGGACACTTCGCTGATGAGGCACACGTCGAGGAGGCCGTCGTCGGGCTTGGCCTTCGGCGCGATCACGACCCCCATCCCGAACTGGTTGGTGTTCGCGATCGTGACGAGGAGCGGCCGTAGCGTGCGGCTCTCGCCGTTCGCCTCGACGCGCGCCTCCATGGGCCGATGCTGGAGGAACTCCATCGCCGCGATCCCGAAATACGGGATGCCGCCCCGGAACGGGCTCTTCTCGAACTCCAACCCGACGGCGCCGTCGAGCCCCATTCCCGCAGTGCTCAGGAAGACTCGTCCTTCGACCTCGCCGACGTCGAGCGCGACCGGCCGGCCCGAGAGGAGCGAGCGGACGGCGCGATGCGACACCATCGGGACGCCGAGCGCCCGCGCGAACGCGTTCCCCGAGCCGTACGGGAGGATCCCGAGCGCGGTCTCCGTGCCGACGAGCCCGTTGCCGATCTCGTGAAGCGTCCCGTCGCCGCCGATCCCGACGACGAGCCCGACGCCCTCCGCGACGGCGCGCCGCGCTTGCGCCTCGCCATCGCCGCGCCCTTTGAGAATCCGGATGTCGAAGTCCCAGTCCGTGCCGAGGAGCGCCTTTTCGATAAGCCCGTACGGGCGTGGTTGAGCGAGCGGCACGCCCGAGAACGGATTGACGAGAAACCGCGCGCGCACGGGACTTTCCACGATGATCGGACCTCCTTGCGCGCGATTCTATCGCACGGGTTGGGCGGGCGGGGTTTTCGTTCGCGCGGACGGATGTTATCGTCCCCGCGTGCGAACCCACGCGAGAAATCTCCACCCGAAGTGGCGCGCATCGCCCGTCGCCTCGATCCTCCTCTGGCTCGGATCGAGCGCCATCATCGTTTCGCTGACCGGCGGCGGTTGGTTTGTCGAGCGGGCGAAGGGCGCGCCGGGAAGTGCCGGAGCGCGCGGCCGCGAGACCGTCGTCTCGGCGGAGTGGCTCGCCAGCCGTCGGAACGGTCGCGACGTCGTCGTGCTCGACGCGCGAAGCCCCGAGGCGTACGGCGCGGGCCACATCCCCGGCGCGCTCTCGATCCCTGTCGATTCACTCGCCGCCGCGCCCGACCCGCGGCCGCTCCTATCGCGCGCCGGACTCTCCGGCCGGGAACAGATTGTCTGCTGCGCGGACAGCGGCTCGTCGCCCGCGGCGGCGCGCTTATTCTGGCTGCTCGAGCTGGCGGGGGCGGAGCGCGCCCGTGTTCTCGACGGCGGGCTCGCGGCCTGGCGCAGGGCCGGAGGATCCCTCGATACGGCGACCGCGAAGCGACGAAGCGCGGAGTGGAAGCGGGCGGCCGACTTGACGCGCATCGCTTCCCGCGGATACGTCGCTGATCACTTCGGGGAACCGGGGTACGAGATCTTCGACGCGCGAAGCGAGGCGGAGTGGGAAGGCCGCTCTGCGGCGGTGAGCGCCGGCGCATCGACGGCGCCGCGCGCGAGCCACGTCCCGCACAGTCTGCCGTTCGATTTCCGCGCGCTCCTCCTTCCCGACGGAACGCTCGCGGCGCCGGACACGATCCGGGCCCGCGTGGCGAAGGCGGGCCCCCGCGAGGCCACGCCCGTCAACCTCGACGCCGAGTTCCTCGTCTACGACGACGGACGCTCCGGGCTAGGGGCGCTCGGGTTTCTCGCGCTTCGGAGCGCGGGGATCGAGCCGACGCGCTACTTCCCCGGCGGTTGGGCCGAGTGGGCGGCCGACTCCACCCTCCCGACCGTCCGAATCATCGGAATCGACGAGCTTCGACCCCGCCTGAACAAGAAACGACGCGTGTTCGCGCCCGAGATTCCGGAGCCGAGCTTCGTGTTCCTCGACGTCCGCGCGCAAGCCGACCACAACGCGTCTCACATTCGCGGATCGATCCTGCTCCAACCGCACGAGTTCTCGGACTCGCTCGACGTCGTCCTCGATCGGAACTGGCCCGGCGTCGACCGCGCGCGCGTCCCGCTGGTCGTCTACTGCTACGGGCCGGACTGCATCCGGAGCCGGAATTGCGCGACGATGGCGGCGCGCCAGGGCTTCACCCGGCTCGAGTGGTTCCGCGACGGAATCGTGGCCTGGGAAAATGCGCACTACGAGGTCGTCGCGACCAAGTCGGAGTGACGCCGGTCGCCACAAAAAAATCCCGCCCGGCGAGCAGCCCGGGCGGGATTCTTTTCTTGTGTGCGGGGGGCCTAGAAGAGGTTCGAGAAGAGCCCCTTCATCTTGCCCCACGTGCTGTTCTCGGTCCCGGTCGGAACGACCGAAACGCGGATGTCGCAGCCGATCCGCTTCACGTGGCAGTTGCCCACGCCCGGGATCGTCACGTAGTCGCAAACGCTCAGCGTGTTGTCGCCGTTGTCCGCCCAGCCGCCGAGGTCGTAGATGCCCTGCGTCGGGTAAAGCATCTGCCACTGCGTCGTGTACGGATCGCCACCGAGCCAGCCCAACGTCGCGGGCTCCATGATTGCCCCACCGCAGTCGAGGTAGACCGTCGGCCCGAAGCTATCGATGTGGAAACGGACCGGAGGCGCCGGCGCGTTCTGAAGGATGATGTAGTCGCAGGCGGAGACGACACCGTCGCCGTTGTCCTCGTAACCGACCTGATGCCATTCCTTGCAGAAGTCCGGCGAGATCTCGTGCCAGATCGAGCAGAACGGCGGCGGAACCCACGGTTGGCTCGGATCCCAGTTGCTCGGTCCGTTCGACCAGTCAAGGAACAGCTGCGGATCCGTCGCGCTCGCCGGCGTGACGCCCTGGTGTCCCATCGTGAGGGCCAGAAGGCCCAGCGCCACGACGGGGATCGCAATCAAAGCCCACCGATTCCTGGTAATCGCACGACGCATAGCACCCTCCTTGTTCCCGTTTATGGTGGGTGGTTCCGGGCGATACTCTGAGCTATCCAGGAACCTGTCGAAGAACATTTGAATCACTCTCGCCGATGCCGATATGGTTTTCCCTTTTTCTCGAGAGTGGCAGCAGGGTAACACGGCGCGCGGAAGTGTGTCAACGAAGTTTTTCGTCGGTTGCGGAGATTATTTCAAGAATCGCCGCGACCCATTCCGGGCTGGCGTTGAGGGACGGGACCATCGTGAGATCCTCCCCGCCGAGAGCGCGGAAGCACTCCCGCCCGCGGATCTCAATCTCCTCGAGAGTCTCGAGGCAATCGGCCACGAACGCAGGAGATAGGACGACGAGCCTCCGGATTCCGTCGCGGGCCGACTCCTCGATGACGACGTCCGTGTAGGGCTGAATCCAGGGGTCCCTGCCGAGCCGGGATTGGAACGTCATCCGCCAGCGGTCCGGGGAGAGGCCGAGTCGGGCGGCTACCCCCAGAGCGGTCGCCGCGCAGTGCGCCCGGTAGCAGTTCCGGTTGGCCGGAACGATCCGGTCGCAGCAGGCGCCCGACGCGAGACAGTGGCGCCCTCCCGACTCATCGCTCTTCCGGACGTGTCGCTCCGGAAGCCCGTGGAAACTGAACAGAACCCGCTCCGCGCGCGCCTCTGCGAGGACCGGCCGCGCGACGCTCGCGAACGCATCGAGGAAGGCCGGATGCGCGTAGAACGGCGGGATGACCCGGATCGCCGGGACATTCCAGAGGCGGCCGGCTGCCACGAAGACGGCCTCGACCGCCGAGCCCCACGCGGCCGACGAGTATTGCGGGAAAAGAGGGAAGACGACGATCCGGTCCGCGCCCGCCTCTCGGATTCGCGCCAGCGCCGATCCGATCGACGGGCGCTGGTACCGCATCGCCAGCTCGACCGGGGTCTCGCCGCCGAGCGCCTCGCGAAGCTTCGCCTCGAGCGCGCGCCCGTGGACGAGGATCGGCGATCCGGCCTCGGTCCAGATTTTCCGATACGCGGCCGCGGACTGCGCCGGCCGGAACGGAAGGATCACGAGGTTGAGGAAGAGGGCGCGCGCGAACGGCGAGATGTCGATGACGCGCGGGTCCGACAAGAACTCGCGGAGGTAGCGGCGCACCGCCGCCGTCTCGGGCGCGTCGGGCGTCCCGAGGTTGACGAGCAGGAGCCCGCTTCGGCTCACCTCATCCTCTCTGACAGATCCAGTAGTGGAAAATCTTGTAGCTTCGTTGCCCGAGAACGGCCGGCGTATCGAGCCTCACCTCGATCGGCCCCGTGCCGACGAACTCCGCGGGGATCGGGTAGGCTCCTTCGCTGAAGACGCCCACGGGCGCGTTGAAGGTCCACGCCCCGACGGCGCGGCCGTTCACGCGAACGTCGAGGACAAACGGCCCGTCGGTCCGCGCCATGAGGAGCGCTTCGGCGCCGGGGCCCACGTTCGCCCGGAATCGCTCGCCGCCCGCCAGCAGGCGCCCGCCGTCCGCGACGCGCGGCGCGCCCTCTCCCGAATAGGAGAGCGCGAGCGCCTCCGATTCGGGAAATCCCGGCCCGGGCCGGCGGAATCGATACCGGTGCCGCGCCTCGCTCGCGAGGTCGGCGACGTCGAGCGCGTCGACGGCGCGCCAGCCGGGCGGGATCGCGAGCGGGCCGTCGCCGCTCCCCGCAAGACTCCAATCCGCCGGATAGATCGTGAGCGGTAGCGGGCTCCCCGCAATCGACGGACGGAAGAGAGGCATCGCCAGGAGCGGCGGCCCGTAGAGTCCCGCGTCGCCGAGCCGGAACCAATCCGGGTAGACCGCGAAGTGCGTCGGCCGTCCCGCCGGCGGGAGCGCCTCGAGGTACTCGTACAGCGCGCCCGCCCCCTCGTTCACCGGGTCGGTCGGTCCGCGCGAAACGAGTCCGAGCAAGTCGACGATCGGGCGCTCGCCGAAGTACGCGAGCGCGCCGGCGTCGTTAACGGCGACGCGCGCGGTCGGCGGAAGGTTGCGCGCGATCCAGCGGCCGGCCGTCGCGTGCTGGTCATGGATGTCGCGCGCGTTCCGCCCGAACCCGACGGCGAAAACCGCCCACCCGACGAGCGAGTACGCCACGAAGAGCGCGAGCACGCCGCGCAGGAGCGCGAGACCGCCCCGCTCCGCTCCGACCCAGGCCGACAGCCGCGCCGCGCCCAGCGTCGCGCCGATCAGAAACAGCGGGAAGAACGGCATCTCGTAGCGATTCCAATGAGACGAGTACGGGAGGAGCGCCGCCGTCAACAGGAGTCCGCCGAAGAACCAGAGCGCGGCCACGAGGAAGAACGCCGGGCGGCGGCGACGCGCTTCCTCCGCGGCGTCCGGCAGGATCCCCAACGCGAAGAGCGCGAACGCGAGCGGCGGGAAGAAGAATCCGACCTGTCCGCGGTTCGCGGAGAGCGAGCCGGACGGATCCGCCTCGGCGCCAGCGAAGAGTCCTTTCACGACGAACGCGAAGAAATCGCCGCCGCGCGCGACGAGCTCGCCGAGGGTCGTCGTTCCCTCGAACAGGAGCGCCTTGGCGCGCATCGATTGCAGCGACAGCGTCCCGGTCAGCGCGAGCGACAACACGAACGGGAGAACGCCGGCGAGGACGGGGAGCGCGAGCACGCGCGCGCTCGGCAGGTCGTCCGCGGTGTCGCCGCCCCGCCCGCGCGCGAGCAGATCGAGCCCGAGTCGGGCGCCGATCAGCGCCAGCACGAACAGGAATCCCTCGGGCCGCGCGAGCGCGAGCCCGCCAAGCCAGAGCGCGCGGCGCCGCGCGGACGCCGCCGTCAGCAACGCGTGGCACGACCCGACGAAGCACAGATGGACGAGCGGAAGCTCCATCCCGGAGAACGCGCCCCAGGCGATCGGCCCGGACGCCGCGTACAGGAGCGTCCCCCACAGCGCGACCTCGCGGCCGGCGCGGCGCTCCAGGAGCTCGCGCAGGAGCCAGAGCGTCGCCGCGAGTGCGATCGCTCCGCCGGCGAACGTCACGAACACGGCTGCCGGTCCGCGGACGCCGGCGAGGAACCAAGGAACGAGCAGAATGAGGTGAAGAAGGCTCGTCGCGCCGGTCGTCGGCGGGTCGCCCGGCTGGTAGGAGAACGGATCTCCCGCGGCGAACGTGCGGGCGTACTGGAAGTAGATGTACGCGTCGTCGAGCGGGGCCGTCCACTCGCCGCGGGCGTGGAGGAGCCCGGACGCGCCGAACGCGACGCTCGTCGCGAGCGCCAGCGCGACCGGGAGCTCGATTCGCTTGGGGAGCTTCGTCACGAGCGCCGGAGGATAACCCGGCGAATCGGCCCGCGCAACGCGATGCGCGAGGCGCGGGGCGCGGCGAAGGTCGCGGACTCCGGCCGCCTACTTCGGCAGCGGAATCCCGTTCTTCTCGTAGAGGGTGCGGAGCGCGCTCTTGTCGGTCGCCTTCGCGTACGCCTCGGCGGACGAAACGATTTTGCGCTTCACGAGGTCGGAGAGCGCGTCGCTCAAGAGAATCATCCCCTCCGCGCGGCTGCTCTGGATGATCGACGGAAGCTGGAACGACTTCCCCTCGCGGATGAGGTTCGCGACGGCGCCGGTGCCGGCGAGGATTTCGAGCGCCGCGACGCGCCCGCCCCCTTCGCGCCGCAGGAGCGTCTGGCAGATGACGACTTTTAGCGAGTCGGCGAGCATCAATCGGACCTGCGCCTGCCGATCGGCTGGAAACTGATCGACGACGCGGCTCACCGTCGACACGGCCGTCGTCGTGTGGAGCGTGCCGAACACGAGGTGGCCCGTCTCCGCGGTCTCGATCGCGATCGCCGTCGTCTCGAGGTCGCGCATCTCCCCGACGAGGATGATGTCGGGATCCTCGCGGAGCGCGGCGCGGAGAGCGTCCTTAAACGAGCGCGTGTGCTGGCCGACCTCGCGCTGATTGACGAGACACTTCTTGTTCTCATGAAGGAACTCGATCGGGTCCTCGATTGTGATGATGTGCGCGGAGCGGGTCGCGTTGATCCGATCGATCAGCGCCGTGAGCGTCGTCGATTTGCCGCTCCCGGTCGGGCCGGTCACGAGCACGAGCCCCTTGTTCAAGCCCACGATCCGCTCGACGAGCGCCGCGGGAATCCCGATGTCGTCGACGTTCATCGGCTGCGACGGGATCACGCGGAACACGCCGCCCATTCCCTTCCGATCGCGGAACAGGTTCGCGCGGAATCGGCCGAGGCCGTCGATGTGGAGCGCGAAGTCGGTGTCCTCGCGCTCGCGGAAATCGTTCTTGTTCTTCGCCGGCGTCACCTCGAACAACATCTGCTCGACGTCGTGCGGCGAGAGGACCGGCTGATCCGCCAGCGCGGTCATCTCGCCGTCGACGCGGATCATCGGCCGGTTCACCGACGAGATGTGAAGGTCCGACGCCTTGCGCGAGATCATGTGCGCCAGCAGCGGATGGAGGCGAGGCGCCGCGGCGCCCGCGGGCGCGGCAGGCGAGGCGGGGGGGGCGGCGGGTGCGACAGCCGGGACGGCTCCGGGCGCGGCTGCCGACGGATCGGCGCCCGAGTCGGGGCGGAGCTTCACACGGAGCGATTCGCCGAGTGCCGAGGCGATCCCGAGGACCGGAGTGCCCGACGGCGTGGTGTACGAGAAGTTCGCGGAGCGTTCGGCCTCGAGCTTCGCGGCGCCTGCTTCTCCGAGCGCGGCGGAGATCAGGTTGAGGATCCCCGGCCGATCGAGTTCGCGGTACGTGACCGCCACGGCTGCGCCGGCGACGACGAGGCTCGGCTTCTTTCCTTCCTCGAGGAGAAGCTCAGTCGCCTGATGCTTCCGCATCGCGTCGATGAGGCGGTCGAAATCAGACATGAGCCATCTCCTTCGCGGGGCCGAGACCGAACTTCACGGCGTCGGACGGCACGGTCCAGCGAATCGCTTCCTTGCTGACGGCCCAGAGCGCGCGGCCGGATCGGACGGACAGGAATGGCTTCGGCCAGTTGAGCGCGTCGCTCGCGCGCGGGACGCCGACCGCCGCGTCGCCGAGGTCGATCTCGCCTTCGAGCGCGAGGCCGTCGGCCAACTCGAAGAAAGCGGGCGCGCTCGGCGCGGCCGGGTACATCCCGCCGAATCGCTCCGCCGATTCCGGCGGCAACGAGACGAGGACGACCTCCCGCTTCGACACGAGCCGCACTTCGCCGCTTCCCATCCGGATCGGAAAGAACGGGGCCGCTTGGTTGAGGAACTCGACGAGGCTCTGCGGACCGCCGTGGAACGGAGAGCACGCGTCGAGGAACAGGTCGCCGTCCCACTCGACGCCGCCGCGAACGCGCAGCTTCACGCGGACGGTCTCCTTCGGAATCTTCAGCTCGCTCTCGGACATGGCTGTCCCTCCCCCGTCTCCTCGTTTTCGGCCTCGGGAGAGAGATTCTTGAGCACGGCGAGGGCGCGGGATTGGCGCGGGTAGGGCGCGGCTAGCGGCGGTCGGCGAGCGCGGCGCCGATCGAGCGGGCCTCGGCCGCGCGGCCCATCGCGAGTAGGGCGCGCGCCAGGCTCGCCCGCGCGGCGTCGTTAGCGGGATCTTCCATGAGGAGCTGACCGAGGACGCGGGCGCTCTCCCGGAAATCGCCCTCGCGGAGGAGCGCGGCGCCGAGGCGGGCGCGTGCCGGCCGATCCTCGGGCGACGCCTGGGCGAGCCGCGCGAGCGCCGCGGAAATCTGGAGCGAGGCGAGGTGCGCGTCGGGGTCGCGCGCGAGGGCCGAATCGGACTCGGCGGCGGCGGCGCGGTCGTCGCCGAGCGCCGCGTAGCAGGCCGCGCGCTCGAGCCGCGCGCGCGCGAACCCCGGCAGGCGCCGCACGACGTCGTCGAGCTCCGCGCGCGCCGCGGCCGGATCTCCCAGCTCGAGGAACGCGCGCCCGCAGAAGTACGCGGCCGCCGTCGGGCCGAATAGCGCATCGATCTCGGTGCGCGCCGCGCCCGCTCGGCCGTCGCCCATCCGCGAAAGAATCGCGGCGCGGAGCGCGGCGCCCTCGGCCGGAAGAGAGCGCTCCGCGTCGAGGAGGGCGAGCGCCTCGGGCGCGTGTCCGATGCGGAGCGCGGCGCGCGCGCGGAGGACCGCCGCTTCCGGGCCGAACCACGGATGACGATCTTGCCCGCGGAGTCGCTCGTACGCGCCGCGCGACTCCCCCGCGGCGACATAGTAGCGCCCGACCAGGATCGCCTCCTCGGCGCGGCCCGTCCGGATCGCCGACAAGATCGCGGGCTCCGCGCGCGTCACCGACCGGCCCACGGCATCCTCTCCGATCATCGGAAGAACGAGGACGAGATCGGGCGAGAGGTACGCGGCGGCAATCGCGCGCTTTCGGTACTCCGGGAAGCGCTCCGCTCGGTACTCGTCGCGCGCCTCGGCCAGGAGCGATTCGGCGCGCCGGGCGGCCTCGGCATCGGCGCGATACCCGCGGACGAACGCCGAGTCGACGCGAGCGAACAGCGCGACCGGAATCGCGACTGCCGGAAGAAGCAGCGCGGTCGGCCGACGGCGGCGCGCGGCGCGCGCAGCCCACGCGAGCCCCGCCGCGCCGAGGAGCGCGAGCGGCGCGGCGGCCGGAACGGCGGTCCGGCCGCCGACGGAAACGGCGAGAGCGGCAGCGAGCGATCCCGCGAGAAGGCCGAGCGCGAATGGAACGCGTGCCGATCGGGCCGCGGCGACGAGCACGCCGAACAGGCCGAGCGGGACGAGGAGGCGCGTCGTCAGCGGCGCTGGAAAGCGCGCGCGCCGCGACCTCGACGAAGGTCGCGCGCGCTCCGCGGGCGGCGCGTCGGATCCGGCGAGGAAGAGGAGCGCCTTCCTCGCCTCGAGGCGGAGCCAATCGGCGGGCCGCCGGCGCGCGAACGCGCTCGCGCGCGCGGACCAGAGCCGGTCCGCCTCGCCGTCGCTCACCGCGCGGCCGAGGTCCGCCGACGCGACCTCGCGGTACAGCGCGCGCGCCGAAACGGGCGCCGCGGCGAGCGGCGATCGCATCGCTTCGAACAGCGCGGGCGGCGCCGCGCCGATCCCTCTCGCCTCGGGGTTCGACCCCTGGTAGAGCGCTTCGCCGAGCCCGATCGGGATCGCGCCTTCGCCGCTCCTCTCCCCCGCAATGAGAAGCGGAGCGGCGGCGGCCAGCGCGCCCGCGACGAGAAGGAGCGCGCGGCCTCCGCGAGCCGTCGCCCAGCGCGCCGAGGCGAAGCCGCCGAGGCAGAGGGCGAACGCGGATCCGAGCAGGAGCGCGGCGTCGAACGAAGAGGCGACCTCGCGCGCGACGAGCGCCGCATCGGTCGAGTAGAGCGCGGCCGCGAGGAGGCCGACCGCCCAGCCGCCGGCCGCGCGGCCCGCGAGGAACAGGAGTCCGGTCGCGGCGATTCCGGCGGCGGCTGTTGCGAGCGCCGCGGGGGCGGGGACGGCGGGCGCAAGAGCCGCGGATCCGAGAGCGGCGGTCGCGAATTGACTCGCGCGCGGGACGACGGCGGCGAGAGCGAGAAGTGTCCAGCACCAACGCGGCGTTCGGCCGGCGACGGACATCCCGCTCGCGGGTTTCGGCGCGTCCCGCGCGTCCCGCGCGTCTTCGCGATCGTCAAGTTCCACTTCCACCGCGCTTCGGTCCTCAGTCAACGTGCCGTCGATATGAAGAAGCCTTCGACGACGTCGAAGGCTTCGAGCAGTCTGGTGCGCCCGAGAGGACTCGAACCTCTGCTCCCGGCTCCGGAGGCCGGTGCTCTATCCAACTGAGCTACGGGCGCGCATCGGACGGGCTCGATGCACGCTGCCCGTCTCGCGGCAGTGTAGAGGGGCGGTCGGAGCCCGTCAACGAGCGACTTCCCCGGACGACTTCCTGGCCGGCCGTTCAGCGGCTCTTCGAGCGCTTCGCGCCCTTGGCGCCGTTCTCGAGTTCCGACACGGACTGCACATCTTTGTCGCCGCGGCCCGATAGGTTCGCGATCACGACGTCGCGCGACGTCAGCTCGCGGCGCCGCTTGACGAGCCACGCGATCGCGTGCGCGCTCTCGAGTGCGGGCATGATCCCTTCGAGCGTCGAGAGGAGCGAGAACGCGGCGAGCGCTTCGTCGTCGGAAACGTGCGCGTACTCGACGCGGCCGATCTCGCGGAGGTAGCTGTGCTCCGGGCCGATCGCCGCGTAGTCGAGTCCCGCGGAGACGGAGTGCGTCGTCTGGATCTGGCCGTCGCCATCTTGAAGCACGAACGTCCGCGTCCCCTGGAAGACTCCCGCCGCGCCGCCCGCGAAGCGCGCCGCGTGCTTCCCCGGTGCGATCCCGACGCCCCCCGCCTCGACACCGACCATCCGAACTTTCGCGTCGCCGAGAAACTCGTGGAAGAGTCCGATCGAGTTCGATCCGCCGCCAACGCACGCGACGAGAAGCGTCGGGAGCCGACCCTCGGCAGCGAGGATCTGGCGCTTCGCCTCGCGCCCGATCACGCGATGAAAATCGCGGACCATCATAGGGTACGGATGCGGGCCGAGGACGGAGCCCAAGATGTAGAACGTGTCGCGCACGTTCGTCACCCAGTCGCGCATCGCCTCGTTGATCGCGTCTTTCAGCGTGCGGCTTCCGGCGTCAACGCCGATCACCTCGGCGCCGAGAGTCCGCATCCGGAACACGTTGAGCGACTGCCGCCGCATGTCTTCCGTTCCCATGTAGACGGTGCAGCGGAGTCCGAAAAGCGCGGCGGCCGTCGCCGTCGCGACGCCGTGCTGCCCCGCTCCCGTCTCAGCGATCACGCGGCGCTTCCCCATCGCGCGCGCCAAAAGCGCCTGGCCGATCGTGTTGTTGATCTTGTGCGCGCCGGTGTGGAGGAGGTCTTCGCGTTTGAGATAAATGCGCGGGGCGCCGCGTGCGCCGCGCCCGGCGCCGCCGCCGAGCCGCTTCGACAAGCGCTCGGCGAACGTGAGCGGCGTCGGCCGGCCGCAGTAATCGCGGAGGATTCGCGCGTGTTCGCGCCGGAAGCTCGCCGACCGGCCGACCGTCGCGTACGCGCTCTCGAGTTCCTCGAGCGCGCGCATCAGCGTCTCGGGAACGAAGCGGCCGCCGTAGGGGCCGAAATAGCCTGCCGCGTCGGGGACGGTCTTGCGCGGCGGCGGCGGCGGCGCCTTCTTGCGCGCCGGTGTTGGCGTCTGCTTCTTGCGCGCCAGCGACCGCATCCTTGAGTTCGGCATTCGCTTCACGCGCCCGATCCTCGCGGTTCGCTCGGGGGTTCGTCAACCGCCGCGATCGCGCCGCGCGCCGCCGCGACGAACGCCGCGGCCATCGTGCGATCGCGCCGGCCCGGCGCGGACTCGACCCCGCTCGCGACGTCGACCGCGTACGGCCGGACGGCGCGGATCGCGGCCGCGACGGTTTCCGGCCGCAGCCCGCCCGCCAGGAGGACGCGCCCACGCCGCGCCGCGAGCGCCGCGACGTGGAGGTCGAGCGGCACGCCCGCCCCGCCGCGCGCGCCGGTGCCCGCGGGCTCGACGAGGATTGCGTGGCAGCGGTCGAACGCGTCGAGCGCCGCGAGCGATTCGGGACCGGCCAGCCGGATCGCCTTGACGACCGGCGCGATCCGCGCGACCGCGCGGCAAAACTCGGGCGTCTCGTCCCCGTGAAGTTGAATCAGATCGAGATCGGCCGCGTCGCGAGCACGGGCGATCTCGTCGAGCGCCGCGTTGACGAACACGCCGGCGAAGCGCGGGCCCGCGGTCCGCGCGCCGCCGTGCGCGCGGCGCCACGCGCCGACGTCGATCGCGTTCGCCCGCCGAGGGCTCCCGTCGAAGAACACGAACCCGACGAGATCGACCGACAGCTCGTAGGCGATGTCGAGGTCTTCGGCGCGCGCCGTCCCGCAGAGCTTGACGAGCACGACCGGCGCGGCGGGCGAGCGGGACGCCGCGCTCACGCGATCGCCTCGACGAGCGCGCGCACCGCCGCCCGCGGGTCGCTGCCGCGCAGCAGCGACGCGCCGACGAGGACCGCGCGAACGCCGCACCGCGCGAACCGCCGCACGTCATCCGCCGTCTCGATCCCGCTCTCGCTGACGAGCGTAACGCCGGCGGGCGAGCGCGCCGCCAGCCGCTCCGTCACCGCCAGGTCGATCGCCATCGTCGCGAGGTCGCGGTTGTTGATCCCGACGAGCGGAGCGTCGAGCGCGAGCGCGCGGCCGAGGTCCGACTCGTCGTGAACCTCGATCAGCGCGTCGAGCGCCCACTCGCGCGCCGCCACCGCCAGATCTGCGAGGAGCGGATCCGGCAGCGCGCGCACGATCAACAGCACGGCGTCCGCGCCGAGCGCGCGCGACTCGACGACCTGGTACGGATCGATCAGAAAATCCTTCCGGAGGACGGGGAGGCTCGTCGCGGCGCGGCACTCGGCCAGGTCCTCGTCGCGCCCGCCGAAGTACCGGGCGTCGGTGAGGACCGAGAGGCCGCGCGCGCCGCCGGCCTCGTACGCGCGCGCGATCTCCGCCAGGTCGCGGTCGGGCGCGAGCGATCCGGCGCTCGGCGAACGCCGCTTCACCTCGGCGATCACGGCAACGCCGGGCCGCTCGATCGCGCGCCGAAACCCGCGCGTCGGCCCCGCGGCGCGCGCCCGCTCGGCGAGCGCGTCGAGCGGCGTTCGGCGCTTCCGCTCCGCGACCTCACGCCTCTTCGCGGCGAGGATCTCGTCGAGCATCCGATCTACTTCGGCCGCGAATGCCGCCGGAGCGCCTCGAGCTTCTCCGATGCGCGGCCCGAGTCGATCGACTCCGCGGCGAGATATGCGCCCTCGAGGAGCGTCTTCGCGTGGCCCGAAACGACGATCGCCGCGGCGGCGTTGATCACCGTCATGTCGCGCCGCGGCCCGCGCTCCCCGCCCAGCACGCGGAGCGCGAAGTCCGCGCTCTCGTGCGGATCCCCACCCGCGACGGCTGACAGCGGCGCCTCGCGCACGTCGAAGTCGGCCGGCCGCACGATCCGCGTCTTGACCGCGCCGTCGGCGAGCTCGGCGACGAACGTTTCGCCCGCGATCGAGATCTCGTCGACGCCCCCCATCCCGTGGACGACCATCGCGCGCTTCGACCCGAGCAGACGCAACACGTTCGCGATCGGTTCGACGAGCGAGCCGCTGTACACGCCGACGAGCTGATACGAGGCGCCGGCCGGGTTCGTCAGCGGTCCGAGGATGTTGAACAGCGTCCGGATCCCGATCTCGCGGCGCGGCCCGATCGCGTACTTCATCGCTCCGTGAAGGAGCGGCGCGAACAGAAAAGCGATCCCCGATTCCGCGAGCGACGTCTCCGTCGCCTGCCGCGACATCCGGATGTCGACGCCGAGCGCTTCGAGGACGTTCGCGCTGCCGGAGCGGCTCGACACGGAATAGTTGCCGTGCTTGGCGACGCAGCAGCCGGCGCCCGCCGCGACGAGCGCCGCGACGGTCGACACGTTGAACGTCCCCGTCCCGTCGCCGCCCGTCCCGCACGTGTCGAGGACGTCGCGCCCGCGCGCGTCGATCCGCGTCACCTTCTCCCGCATCACGCGCGCCGCGCCGGCGATCTCGCCGACCGTCTCGCCCTTCATCCGGAGCGCCGTCAGGTACGCGGCGATCTGCGCGTCCGTCGCGCGCCCCGTCATGATGATCTCCGTCGCCTCGCGCGATTCGGACTCGGCGAGGTTTTCGCCCTCGACGACGCGGCGGATGAACGGCTGAAGCGGTCCGGGGCCAGGGGTCGTGCTCGGACCGTGGGTCACGCGCGGGCCACCCTACATCTCGAGGAAGTTTTGGATGAGACGCTTCCCGGGCTTCGTGAGGATCGACTCGGGATGGAACTGAACGCCCCAGATCGGATGGTCGACGTGACGAAGTCCCATGATCTCCTTGTCCGCAGTCCATGCGGTCACGCGCAGGCACGCGGGGACGGAATCGGGCCGCACGACGAGCGAGTGGTACCGGGTCGCTTCGAACGGGTTGTCGATCCCGCGGAAGATTTCCTGGCCGTCGTGGATGATGAGCGACGTCTTCCCGTGCATGATCCGGTCGGCGATCACGATCGCGCCGCCGAACGCCTCACCGATCGCCTGATGACCGAGGCAAACGCCGAGCGTCGGGATCGACGGCCCGAGGCGCGCGATCAGTTCCTCCGAGATCCCCGCTTCCTTCGGCGTGCACGGCCCCGGCGAGATGACGATCTTGTCCGGCTTCTTGCGGGCGATCTCGGCGACGGTGATCGCGTCGTTCCGGTGGACCTCGACGCTCGCGCCGAGTTCGCCCAGGTACTGGACGAGGTTGTACGTGAACGAATCGTAGTTGTCGATCACGAGAACGCGCGGCATTTTCAATCGATCCCTTCCTCGGCGGCCTCGATCGCGCGGAACAGCGCGCCGCCCTTGCTGAGCGTCTCCTCCCACTCGCTCTCCGGGTCGGAATCGGCGACGATCCCCGCGCCGAGCCCGACGAACGCTTCGCCGCCCTTGACGAGCACGGTGCGAATCGAGATGCACATGTCCATGTTCCCCGAGAACCCGAAGTATCCGATCGCGCCGGCGTAGACGCCGCGGCGGATCGGCTCCGATTCCTCGATGATCTCCATCGCGCGGATCTTCGGCGCACCCGTGACGGTGCCCGCGGGGAAGCACGCGCGGAGGACGTCGAAAGGGCCGACCCCGTCGCGCGCGCGGCCGGTGACATGCGAGACAAGATGCATCACGTGCGAGTACCTCTCGACCGACATGAACTCGGTCGTCCGCACGGTGCCGAACTGGCTGACGCGCCCGACGTCGTTCCGGCCGAGGTCGACGAGCATCAGGTGCTCGGCGCGCTCCTTCTCGTCGGCGCGGAGCTCCGCCTCGAGCCGCCGGTCCTCGTCGCCGTCGGAGCCGCGCGGGCGAGTCCCCGCGATCGGGCGCACCTCGACCGTCTCGCCCGTCTCGCGCACGAGGACCTCGGGCGAGGAGCCTGCGATCTGGAAGTCGCCGAAATCGAAGTAGTACATGTACGGCGACGGGTTGATCGTCCGGAGCGCGCGATAGATGTCGAACGCGTCGCACGTCACCTTCGCGCGCATTCGATGCGAGAGGACGACTTGGAAGACGTCCCCCTGGCGGATGTATTCCTTCGCGCGGCCGACGCGCTCGACGAACGCGGCCTTCCCGAGGCTCGAGCGGAAGCGCGGAGCGGGGCCGGCGGCCGCCGCGTGACTCGGTCGCGCTCGCCCGCCGGCGCGCTCCGCCGGGACGGGCGCGCGAAGCCGCTCGATCGCCTGGTCGATCCGCGCGACCGCGTCGCGGTACGCCGCCGCCGCGTCGCGCGCGCCGTCGGGCCGCGCCGCCGCGATCACCTTCACGGTGTGCTTGAGGTTGTCGAACAGGAGCAAGAGGTCCGAGATCAGGAACACGCAATCGGGGAGCTCGAGATCGTCCTTCGCCTCGCTCGGCAGCTTCTCGAGAAACCGGACGAACTCGTACCCGAGATAACCGACGGCGCCGCCCGAGAACGGCGGAAGCCCGTCGGTCTCGGGGAGCGTGTACTCGGAGAGAATGCCTTGCAGGAGCGTCAACGGGTCGCCGGTCAACGGAATCGTCTGCGTCTTCTTCCCGCGCCGAATCGTCGCTTCGTTGCCTCGCGTCGAAATGATCACTTCCGGCGAGACGCCGATGATCGAGTACCGGCCCCACGTGTTCGCCTCCTCGACGCTCTCGAGAAGAAACGCGTTCGGCGTGCGCGCGAGCTTGAGGAACGCGGAGACGGGCGTCTCGAGGTCGGCGAGGATCTCCCGATAAACGGGGATGACGGTCCCCTTCGCGGCGAAGCGGCGGAACGCGTCGGGCGAGGGATGGTACGGCGCGCGCGGGCGTTTCGGCGCGGCGCTCGGACGATTCGAAGCGGCGCGCGGCCTTTTCGACGCCGCTCGCGAGGGGGCCGGCCGCTTCGCGCTCACCGGCTCGAAACCTGCGCCCCGCCGGCGCCGCGCGTCATCGCGGCGAACGCGCGGGCGTAGGACCCGACGGAGAGCGCGACGAACGCGACGCTCGCCCACGCGAGCGGGACCTGCGCGGCGGCGACGGGGAGCGCGTACGCGAGGAGCGCGAGCGAGAAGACGCACATCGCGATCCGGCCGATCGCGTCGGAGTGCGGAATCGTCGCGACGCGCCGGATCATGAGGCTCGCGGCCGCGACGATCGCGAGGTCGCGCGCGACGATCAGCCCGAGGAGCCACGCGGGAAACCCGCGGAACGCGACGAGGAAGATGCCGACGCCAGCGATGAAGACCTTGTCCGCGAGCGGGTCGAGGACTCGGCCCCAGCCCGATTCCTGGTTGGTCCAGCGGGCGATCCGCCCGTCGAACCAATCGGACAGGAACGCGAGCGCCAGCAGGCCGACGACGACGGGCCGCGCCGCGTCCGCATCGGGGGCGCGGAGCGCGACGCCGAGGAACGGCACGAGGAGGATTCTCAAGAGCGACATGAAATTGGGGAGCGTCGCGAAACGGCCGAGGTTCGGCAGGCTCATCCGCGGCGGCCTCCGGAGCTCGATCCCGACCCGGCGCGCGGTGAGCGTTGCGCGGAGTGCGCGCGGGCCGCGTCCGGCCGCGCGAGAATCGCCTCGGCATGTTCGCGCGCGGCGCGCCCTTCTCCGCCGAGCATCCGCGCGATCTCCTCCGTGCGCGCCTCGCCGTCGAGCGTCTCGGCGCCGATCCGCGTCCGCCCGGCGCGGACGACCTTTGCGATCTTCACGTGGCGGCCGGCGATTGCGGCGATCTGTGCGAAGTGGGTGATCACCAAGACTTGTCTCCCTCGAGCCGCGGCGCGGAGCCGTTCCCCGATCGCCGCCGCGGCGTCGGCGCCGACGCCCGTGTCCACCTCGTCGAAAATCGAGACCGGCGCGCCGCGCCCGCCGCCGAGCGTCGCGATCAGGGCCAGGAGAACGCGGGAGAGCTCGCCGCCGGATGCGATTCGCGCGAGAGGATGCCGCCCCTCGCCGGGGTTGGGCTCAAGGTGGAACGCGACCTTATCAACTCCGGTTCGGCTCGTCCAAAGGATTTTCCCGCGGTCGGCGATCCCGTCCGCTGCCGGCTCTTGCGCGACCTCGACGACGAACGCGGCCGCGCGCATCCCGAGGCCGCGCAACTCGGCGCTGACGGCTGCGGCGAGGCGCGACGCGGCGCGGGCGCGCTCCCGAGAGAGCGCGAGCGCGCGGGCGCCGAGCGTTCGGTCCACGCCGGCGGCCTCGCGGCGCAGGTCGTCGAGCCGGTCCTCGCCGCGCGCGGCGAGGTCGAGGTCGGCGGCGAGCACTGCGCGGCGCGAGAGCACCGCGTCGAGCGTGCCGCCGTGCCGCTTGCGGAGCCGGGCAATCGCCTCGATCCGTCCGATCAGCGCGTCGACGCTCCCCTCGACGTCGGCGAGGCGGCCGCGGCGCGCGGCGACCAGCGCGGCGGCCTCGTTGAGCGCGACGAGGCCGGAGGCGACGAGGTCCGCCGCCTCGGCGAGCGCCGGATCGAACGGCGCGCCGTCGCGGAGCGCTCGGAGCGCGCGGCCGGCGCGCTCCGTCGCCGCGGCCTCGCCGTCCGACAGCGCCTCGCCGGCGCGATCGAGGATCGCGAGAAGTTTCGAGCGGTGCGTCAGCGCGAGCTGCTCCGCTTCGAGGCGCTCCTCCTCGCCGGGCTTCGGATCGACCGCGTCGATCTCGCGAAGCTCGCGCTCGATCGCCTCGCGCCTCGCGCGCACTCCGGCGAGCCGCGCGCTCTCGCCGGCGAGCCGCGCGCGCGCCTCGGCCCGCGCGTCGAACGCGCTAGCGACCTCGGCCCGCGCCGCGTCGAGTCCCCCGAACGCATCGAGCAGCTCGAGGTGCCGCTCGGGCCGGAGCAACGATTGGCTCTCGTGCTGGCTGTGGAGGTCGACGAGGCCTTCGCCGATGGCGCGGAGCTGCGCGAGCGTGACCGGCACGCCGTTCGCCCACGCGCGCCCGCGGCCGCCGGCGACGATTTCGCGCCGCAGCAGAAGCTCGCCGCCGTCGGCGTCGATTCCCGCCTCGCCCAGCCGCGCGAGGAGCGGGTCGCTCGCGGCGATCCGGAACAGCGCGGAGAGCTGCGCGCGCTCGGCGCCCTCGCGCACCCACTCGTCGCGCGCGCGCGCGCCGCACGCGCAGCCGAGCGCCTCGACGAGGATCGACTTCCCCGCGCCCGTCTCCCCCGTCAGCGCCGTCAGCCCCTCGCCGAACGAGATCTCGATCGCGTCGATCAGCGCGAAATCCCGAATCGAGAGTTCGAGAAGCACGGCTATCCCTCGCGCTCGCCCCAGCGGAACTTGCGCCGCAGGAGCGCGTAGAACGGCCGCTTCCCCGTCACGACGAGCCGCGTCACGAACGGCGCGCGCCGCACGACGACGAGGTCGCCGTCGGCGAGCGGATGCGTCTCCTGGCCATCGACCGTGACGATCGCCTCGCCGGGCCCGTGGCGCGCTTCGACTCGGACGCGGATTTCGTGCTCCTCCGAGATGACGAGCGGACGCACGGTCAGCGTGTGCGGGCAGATCGGAATCGCAAGGATCACGCGGAGCGTCGGATGGACGATCGGCCCGCCCGCGGAGAGCGCGTACGCAGTCGAGCCGGTTGGCGTGGCGAGGATCAACCCGTCGGAGAGGTACGTGCTCACGTATTCGCCGCCGACGCTCGTCTCGAGGCGGACGAGCCGCGAGAGCGTGCCGCGGCCGATCACGATGTCGTTGAGCCCCGCGAATCGAGCGACCTCGCGGCCGCCCCGCTCGATCCAGCCTTCGATGTTCATCCGTTCCTCGAGGCGCGCGCGGCCCGCGACCAGCTCCGGCAGGATCGTTTCGAGGTCCCCGACCGCGGCCTCGGTCAAGAACCCGAGCGTCCCGACGTCGACGCCGAGGATCGGGATCTCGCGCGGGCCGACGCGGCGCGCGGCCCAGAGGAGCGTGCCGTCGCCTCCGAACACGACGAGCGCGTCGGCGCGGCGGACGATGTCGTCGGGCGCGAGGTGCGGGTAGGGCGCCGCGGGCGCGTGGCCCTCGGGGAGCAAGATCGGCAGCGCGAGCCGCCGCGCGAGCGCGACGAACTCCTCGACGATCGCGGCGACGCCCGGCTTGGCCGGGTTGACGCCGACGCCGATCTCGCGGATCGGGCCGAGCGGCGGGCGCGGGGCGCTCAACGTCCGCGCTCGACCGCGTAGTCGGCCAGCGCGGCGAGGAACTCTCCGCGAGGGAACCCGGCCGCGAGCGCTCGCGCTTCGGAGGCGAGCGCGCGAGCGCGGGTGCGCGCCGCGTCCGGCCCGAGGAGCGTCGCGAACGTCCGCTTGCTCCGGCGCGCATCGCTCCCGACCGGTTTCCCGATCCGCTCCACCGTCCCCTCGACGTCGAGCAAGTCGTCGGCAATCTGGAACGCGAGGCCGACGCGCGCGCCGTACTCGCCGAGCGCGCCAATCTCATCGACCCGCCCGCCCGCGAGAAGTCCGCCGAGCTGGCACGATGCGCGGATCAGCGCGCCGGTCTTCTCGAGGTGCACGCGCTCGAGATCCTCCAACGGCATGTTTTGCCCTTCGGCGGCGACGTCGCGCATCTGACCGCCGATCATACCGCGCGTCCCGGCAGCGCGCGCGACGATCCGCGCGGCGTCGGCGCCGGCGCCGGCCAGCACCTCGAACGCCAGCGTGAGCAGCGCGTCGCCGACGAGGATCGCGACCGCCTCGCCGAACGACTTGTGGCTCGTCGGAATCCCGCGGCGCAAGTCGTCGTCGTCGAGCGCGGGGAGGTCGTCGTGGACGAGCGAGTACGTGTGAAGGAGTTCGAGCGCGCACGCCGCGGGGAGGGCGCCGTCGCCCGCGCCGCCGAGCGCTTCGTGCGCCGCGAGGCACAAGATCGGCCGGAACCGCTTGCCGCCGGCGAGCACAGAATATCGCATCGCGCGGTGAAGCGGATCGGGCCCTTCGCTCTCGGGCGGGAGAATCCGATCGAGCGCCGCGTCGATGCGCGCTCGATCCCCGGCGAGGCGCCGCTCGACATCCACGCGCGCCTACTCCTCCGCCTCGGCGCCCTCGGCGAACGGCTCGGTGCGAAACTCGCCGTCGAGCGCGCGCACGAGCTTCGTGATCTTCGCCTCGGCCTCGCTCAGCCGTTTCGAGGCGTGGCGCGAAAGCCCGACGCCCTCCTCGAACAGAGCGAGCGAGCGATCGAGGTCGATGTTCCCCGTCTCCAGTTCGCGCACGATCGCCTCGAGCCGCGCGAGCGCCTTCTCGAGCGGCATCGCGTCGCGATCAGTCGCGCTCGCCTCGACGGGCGCCTCCGCCGGCGCGGTCGATCCCGCCGCGCCTCCCCTCTTCTTCTTCGGCTCCATCGAATCCTCCGGGCGTGTTCTTCCGCGCGGACCGCGCGTCGCACGCGGCTCAACCGCCCCGGTCGCCGGCCGCGCTTCCTCATCCCCAGCGATCGAAAGCTGCTCCCAGGACGCATCCTTCGGCCCGCCGCCGCGCGCCGTCATCGGGGGTCGTCTCCCGCGCGCGTCGTGTCCGCGCGCTCCGCCTCCCCCCACGCTTCGCGAACGATCGCGCGCGCGCCGCCGCGCGCGAGCCGCAGCACGAGCGCGTCGCCCGGCGCGAGCCGCGCCCCGTCGCGCGCCAGCTCGCCCGTCGGCTCGCGCCGCGCGACGGCGTACCCGCGCTCGAGGACTGCGAGCGGTGACAGCGCCGCGAGGCGCGCCGCGAGAGCGCCCAGCTCGGCCGCGCGCCGCTCGCGGCTCGCGCCGACGGCAGCGACGATTCGCCGGCGCGCTTCGTCTGTCGATTGAATCGCCTCGCGCACGCGGTGCACCGGCGATCGGAACCCGTACGACTTCGAGAGACGCGCGAGCCGCTCGGCCCGCATCGCGACGCCGCGCGCGAGCGCGCGCCCGAGCGAGCGCGCGCCGGCCGCGACCCGCTCGGCGACCTCCGCGCGAACCGGGACGGCGATCTCCGCGGCCACCGACGGCGTCGGCGCGCGCACGTCCGCCGCGAGGTCGGCGAGCGTGACGTCGACCTCGTGCCCGACAGCCGAGATGACCGGGATCCGCGACGCGACGATCGCGCGGACGACCCGCTCCTCGTTGAACGCCCACAGGTCCTCGAGCGATCCGCCGCCGCGCCCGACGATCAGCACATCGACTCCGCCCCACGCGTTCATCGCCTCGATCCCCTGCGCGATCTCCTCGGCGGCGCCGTCGCCCTGGACCTTCACCGGCGCCAGGACGAGCGGGATCGACGGGAAGCGGCGCGAGATGACGCGCCGGATGTCGTGGACGGCGGCGCCGGTCGGCGACGTGACGATCCCGATCGCGCTTGGGAACGCCGGGAGCGGCCGCTTCCGTCCGACGTCGAACAAGCCTTCCTTCGCGAGCCGCTCGCGAAGCTGCGCGAGCGCCAGCTCGAGCGCGCCCATCCCGGCGGGGACGACGTCGTCGATGACGATCTGATAACTCCCGCGCTTCTCGTACACCGTGAGCTGACCGAAAGCGCGAACGAGGAGCCCGTTCTCGAGCCGGAACCGCACGCGCATCGCGCGCCCCTTGAACAGGATCGCGGGAAGCTGGGCGTGCTCGTCCTTGAGCGTGAAGTACATGTGGCCCGAGGTGTGGTGCGTGAAGTTGCTGATCTCGCCCTCGACCCAGAGCGCGGGAAACGCGCCCTCGACCGCGACGCGGAGCGCGCCCGTCACCTCGGACACCGTGAGAACGCGCTCGTCGGGCGCGGAGACGGGGCGGACGCTCAACGAGCCGCCTCCTGCACGCGGCGGCGAGCCGCTTTCACCGTGTTCGCAAGGAGCGTCGCGACCGTGACGGGGCCGACGCCGCCGGGAACGGGCGTCACGAGCGACGCGACCTCGACGACGGTCGCGAAATCGAAGTCTCCGACGAGACGGTACCCCTTCTTCGCGGACGCGTCGGGGACCGCGTTCGTCCCGACGTCGATCGCGACGACGCCCGGCGCGAGCATGTCGCCCTTGATCGACTGCGGGTCGCCCGTCGCCGTCACGAGGATCTCGGCGCGGCGCGTGTGCGCGGCCAGGTCGCGCGTCCGCGAATGACAGATCGTGACGGTCGCGTCGCCGCGCGGCGCCTTGCGGAGCAGAAGGAGCGCGAGCGCGCGGCCGACGACCGTGCTCCGTCCGACGATCACGGCGTGGCGTCCCGCCGTCTCGACTCTGTGCTCCTCCAGGATCCGGATGACCGCCGCCGCCGTACACGGCGCGAAGCGCGGGATCCCGAGGTACAGAAGGCCGAGGCTCTCCGGATGAACGCCCTCGACGTCCTTTCCCGGATCGAGCGCAGCGAGAATCCGCAGGCTGTCGAACCCCTCGGGGAGCGGCATCTGCAACAGAACGCCGTCGACCGCCGGATCCGCGCCGAGCGCGCGGAGCGCGCGGATCGCCGCGTTCTCGCCGCCGTCGAGCGGGAGGACGTGTCGCTCGCTCTCGATTCCGACGCGGGCGCACGCGTCCGCGCGCCCGTTCGCGTACGAATCGAACGCCGCGTCGCCGCCGAACCCGGCCACGTCGAGCCGCGGCGCGACGCCCGCCTCGCGAAGGCGCCCGACCTCCACGCGGACCTCCTCCTCGATTTTCGCCGCGATCGCTTTCCCGTCGACGACCGTCGCGCCGGCCACGCGCTATGCGCTCTCGCGGACCGAGAGCCGCTCGATGGCCAGCGCCCGCCCCGACGAGGCGTCCGCCGTCACGACGACCGCAGAGATCCGCACATCGTTTTTCGCGACCGCGAACTTGTTCGGCATCGCGGTCAGAAACCGCTCGATCGCCTGCGCCTTTTCGACGCCGATGATCGAGTCGTGCGGGCCGGTCATCCCGACGTCGGTGATGTACGCCGTCCCGCCCGGAAGAATCCCCTCGTCCGCTGTCTGGACGTGCGTGTGCGTTCCGACAACCGCCGTCACGCGGCCGTCTAGGAACCCCGCGAGCGCCTGCTTTTCCGACGTCGCCTCGGCGTGGAAATCGACGAAGAGAATCGGCGTGTCGGCGCGGAGCGTCTCGACGAGCCGCTCGCCGACGCGGAACGGGCAGTCGAGGTCCTTCATGAAGAGCCGCCCCATCAAGTTGATCACGCCGACGCGCGCGCCGCCCCGACCGGTGAAGACACCACCGCCGCGGCCGGCCACGCCCGCCGGGAAGTTCGCCGGGCGCAACAACGCAGACGCCTCGCGGATGTACGGGAGGATCTCCTTCCGATCCCAGAGGTGATTCCCCGTCGTCACGACGTCGATGCCGAGATGGAACAAGTCCTCGGCCATCGGCGGCGTGATCCCGAACCCGCCGGCGACGTTTTCCCCGTTCGCGATCACGATGTCAACGTCGTGCGCCTCGCGGAGCCGCGGCAGGTGCCGGGCGATCGCGTCTCGCCCGGCGCCCCCCATCACGTCGCCGATGAACAGGATCCTGACGCGACCGCTACTTTGCATATTCGACGGTCCGCGTCTCGCGGATCACGACGACCTTGATCTGTCCCGGGTACTCGAGCTCCTTCTCGACCTTTCGCGCGACCTCGGTCGCGAGGATGGCCGACTCCTCATCGCTGATCGACTTGTTCTCGACCATGATCCGGATCTCGCGCCCCGCCTGGATCGCGTACGACTTCTCGACGCCCTTGAACGAATCGGCGATCTCCTCCAGACGGCGGAGCCGCTTGATGTACGAGTGGAGACTTTCGCCGCGCGCGCCAGGCCGCGCTCCGGAGATCGCGTCGGCGGACGAGACGAGCGGCGTGATGAGCGAGATCGGCTCGATGTCGCCGTGGTGGCCGCGGATCGCGTTGACGACGAACGGATGCTCTTGGCATTTCTCCGCGAGGTCGCCGCCGATCTGCGGGTGTGTCCCGTCGGTCTCGTGGCTGATCGCCTTGCCGATGTCGTGTAAGAGCCCCGCGCGCTTCGCGAGCGCCTGGTCGAGGTGGAGCTCCGCCGCCATGATCCCCGTGAGGTGCGCGACCTCCTTCGAGTGGTTGAGGACGTTCTGCCCGTACGAGGTCCGGTACTTCAACTTTCCGAGGAGCCTCACCAGATCGGGGTGCATCCCGACCATTCCGAGCTCGAGGATCGTCTGCTCGCCGATCTCGCGGACCGTGTCCTCCATCTCTTTCTGGACCTTAACGACCAGCTCCTCGATCCGCCCCGGATGGATCCGCCCGTCCTGGACGAGTCGCTCGAGCGAGATCCGCGCGATCTCGCGCCGCACCGGGTCGAACCCCGAGAGGATCACCGCCTCGGGCGTGTCGTCGATGATAACGTCGATGCCGGTCGCCATCTCGAACGCGCGGATGTTCCGCCCCTCGCGCCCGATGATCCGGCCCTTCATTTCGTCCGAAGGGAGCGTCACGACGGAGACGGTCGTCTCCGCCGCGTGGTCGGCCGCGCACCGCTGGATCGCGGTGACGATCACCTTCTTCGCCTCGCGGTCGGCGTTGAGCCGCGCGGTCTCGCGGATCTCGCGCGCGATCCGCCCGGCCTCGAGCCGCGCTTCCTGCTCGAGGTTTCGGACCAGCATGTCGCGCGCCTCCTGCTGGCTCATCCCCGCGATCCGTTCGAGCCTCTGATTCTCCTCCTTGATGATCCCCTCGAGCTTCATCTCGCTCTGCTTGACCGCCTGCTCCCGGCCGGAGAGATCGTGCTCGCGCTTCTTTTGCTCCGCCTCCTTCTTGTCGAGGAGGTCGACTTTCCGGTTGAGGTTCGATTCACGGTCGAGCATTTTCCGCTCGGACTTCGCGATCACCTCGCGCTTCGCCTCCGCGTCGCGCTCGAAGATCTCCTTCGCCTTGAACCATTCGTCTTTTGCTTCGAGAAGAGCCGCCTTCTTGAGGCTCTCCGCTTCCCGCGCCGCCGCCTCGACCAGCTTCGCGGCCGCGTCGCGCGCCGAATTGAGCTTTCCTGACGCGGCGCGGTCCTGCGCGATCCAGCCGACGACAAAGGCCAACACGATGGCCCCTCCGGCGGCGACTACATATATGATTGTCATCTCAAAGGTCCCTCCCGACTGCCCGAAAATCGAAAGCCCACCCGCGGGGATCCCCCAGGGTCCGGTGAACCCGGACCCGAGCGGAACCTCACGTGTGGGCAGACAAAAGAGGGGGAGAGTCCCCCGCCCTCGTCAGGCGTCCAGCGCCTCTTCGACGCGTTCTAGGAGACCCAGGATGCGACGGCTCCGTGCGGCATCGGCGGCCTCGGCGGCCTCCGAATCGCGGCGCAGCTTTCTCAGCTCGTCCGCGATGTTCATCGCCGCGAGAAGCGCCACCCCGACTGTGGGCGGCGCGGGTTCGGTCGAGGCCTCGCGCACACGGCGTTCGACGAGCTGCGCGATCTCCTCGACGTAGTCCGAATCGGAATCCGTCTTCACCCGAAGCTCGAGCCCCATGATGGAGACCCGAGCGCTTTTCTTGTCTTTCTCCGTTTTTTCCAAGGGTCGTCCTAACTCGCTCTCGTCGGCGGACACCCCCGCATCCGGGAGGGTCCTTGGGGAGCGCCCGGTCGGCTACTCCTCCAACGACTGAAATCGAGAGAGCATCCTCTCGACTTGTTCCCGCGCTAGGCGGGCGTTTCGCTTGTAAAGGTCGTTCTCCTTTTTGAGCTTCGAGAGGGAGTCGTGGGCGCCGCGCTGAACGATCGATTCGTCGCGAAGACGACGGAGCTCGTCTTCGAGCCGCCGCCGTTCTTCCGACAACCGCCGATTGTCCTTCCGGAGGCTGCTGACCTCCTCGAGGATCCGCCCGACGGCTTTCTCCAATCGACCGATCGTTTCATTGTCCACGGCCCTGCTCCTCCGAGCCTGCGGGGAATTAGATCATGGGCGAGCCGGGAGATTCAAGGAAAGTCTCAACCGGCTTCTGAAGGGGCGGTTGACACGCCGCCGGCCGATCGCCCAGAATCGCGCCGTTCCTCCTCGTCCTTGAGTCTCGTTCCCGGCCGGACTGGGAGGGTCGGGCCGCAGCGTCGGCTTCCCCCCCTCCCCGCCTCGTGCCATTTCGCGGTAAACCGAACAGCGCCAGGAGGGCCCCCATGCGTCCGTTGTGTCGAATCCTTTTCGCGAGCATCCTCGCAGTCTCTCTAGCGAGTCCCGCGCTTGCGCAGATCGAGAGCGCGCCGTGCGCCGGGCAACCGCTCAAGTGCGTCGACCTGAACAGTCCGAACTTCCAGCTCGCGGCCACGAGCGTCGTGCGCGTCCGGACGACCGATCGGTACGACAGCGGCGCCACGTCGAACTCGTGCGGCACCGCGTGGAACACCGACTCGACGGTCACGATCAACGGAAACCAGTATCGTGTGTTGGCCACGGTGCGGCACAACCTCGAGGGGACCGACAACACCGGCCACTACATGGCCACTGCGGTGAGCGTGGACTTCTTCTATTTCCCGTTGCGCGAAAAGTGCGGCGTGGCGTTGGGTAGCGAGTGCGGCGCCAACCCGCCCGCCGATAGCTGCAACACGCCGACCACCGTCGTGGCGCCCTGCTGGGACTGGGACAACACGTGCGACATCGGCCGGATCTTCATCCCGATCGCGTCCGAGCCGGGAGGCGCGGGCCGCATCACTCTGGGCGCCAACCCCGCGGCGGGCGATTCGCTCTGGGTCCCCGGCCATCCGAAGGGGCGCTGCATGGAGTGGGATTCGGGACCCGTCGTCAGCGCGAACCGGAACGCCTGC
>Ga0247727_10000861_pt1 | contig 73706 bp, 58 predicted proteins | sample WisWelCaveWW1625_FD_202498 | JGI IMG/M metagenome (GOLD analysis project Ga0247727, IMG submission 202498) | Biofilm microbial communities from Wishing Well Cave, Virginia, United States - WW16-25 | ecosystem: Environmental > Aquatic > Deep subsurface > Groundwater > Cave microbial mat | place...
GTCGTCGAGCGCCCGAGGGAATCGCAGCCCGTGCCGGAAGGATTGGACTGGGACTTGTGGCTCGGACCGGCGCCGGCGCGGCCGTTCAACAACGTCTATTTTCCCGGACCGAAATGGTATCGCTGGTGGGATTTCGGCAACGGGACGATGAGCGATCTCGGCAGCCATTGGAACGATCTGCCGTTCTGGGCGCTCAAGCTCCAAGCCCCGCTCACCATCGAGGCCAGCGGCCCGCCGCCGCATCCGGAAATCGCGCCCGCCTCGATGAGCGCCACCTACGAATACGGCGCCCGCGGCGATCTGCCGCCCGTGAAGCTCACCTGGCATCAAGGCGAGAACAAACCGGAGCTTTGGAAGACCGGCGGCATCCCGCAATGGGACAGCGGCTGCCTGTTCATCGGCAGCAAAGGCATGATCCTCGCCGACTACGGCAAGCACACGCTGCTGCCGGAAAAAGATTTCGCCGGCTTCCGGCGCCCCACGCCGACGATCCCGCGCGTGGCCGGGCATCACGAAGAATGGCTGCAAGCCTGCAAAACCGGCAAAACCACGAGTGCGAATTTCGAGTATTCCGGCTGGCTGACCGAAGCCAATCACCTCGGCAACGTGGCGTTTCGCGTCGGCAAGAAGTTGCATTGGGATCCGATGAAGCTGAAGGCGACCAACGCGCCCGAGGCAGACCGTTTCATTCGCCGGAAATATCGGCCGGGCTGGAAGCTATAGCCCGGAGATTTCAAATACGGTTTGAGAAAGCAATATACTAAAGCGCCGGTCGGTGACCGGTTACGGGGCCTATCTGGTTGCCTCGTGCCCTGTTTGCTTTTCGCCGCTTCGTTGATGGGCGGCGAGCGACCGGCTCACGAGCCGAACATGGAAATCGCTTCGCAGTGGTGGCCGGAGATTGAGAACGTCTGGACGCCCATCGGCTGGAAGGACCATCCGCTGCGGTTCAACGTGCTCTACAACGGCGTTCTCATCGGAGAGCCGGTCCGGCAGCGTGCGTGGGGACAGGGCGTGCAACTGACCTTTATCCCTTCAACGAACGGAGAACTGCCGCCCGCTCGCGCGAACACGGCGCCGTATGCGCTCGCAAAGAAAGATGGCGGCGTTGGCGTGCAGGGCTGGAACGACGGGGCAACCCCGGTGCTCTGGACCGAATGGCGCACGAACGGTCTGAAACTGCGCACGGAAATCTTTGGGCACGTCCCCGGTGGCGGGGCCGTGCGCAGCGGGAGGGAGCCGCTGTTTGCCTGGGTGCGGTTGCGGATTCTTGAGCTTGAAACCACCCGGCAAGGTGAAAGCTCTTGCTTTCTGGTCCAGATCAACCGCCCCCACGTTGACACACGGATGGAGCGCGACCGGAATTTGGTGACGCGACCAGCGAAGGCGGCTTATCCGCTTTTGCTGACGTTGGAGTCCAGCGAGCGCGGCGCGCTGCTTGTCGAGCCGGACGGAAAAATTCGCCTCGGAGTCGCTCTGCCGGCCAAAAACTCAGTCAAGTTTCTCAGCCGAGGCGACGATGGCGGCAAGTTTCTGCATTTGGAGACGCCGAGGCGGAAAGGCGCGCACGCCGATTTGCTGGTGCCGCTACTATCGCAGGAGCGCGCGGTCTTCGAACAAGAGTTGAAGCCCGGCTTCGACAAGGCACTGGCCCAAAGCGATCGGTTCTGGGCGCAAGGTCAGGCGAGCAAAGCGCGCGTCGAGACGCCCGAGCCGCTCGTCAATCAAGCGTTCCGGCTCAGTCCGAAATTTGCCGAAGTGATCGCAGAGGTGAATCCCGCCAACGGCCAGTACTCGCTGCTGTCGGGCTCGTGGCACTATGAAAAGCTTTGGACCACGCCGACCTCGATGAACCTCACGATGATCCTCGACCTGCTGGGGTATCATGCCGAGGTGGAAAAGTATTTGGAGATTTTCAAAGCGCAGCAAGGCACAGTGCGACCTCCCGGTGGCCGCTACCAATTACACGCCGGGTATCTGAGCACGCCCAAGACGTTGACCTCGATTGACTGGTTGAGCGATCACGGCGCGATCCTGCACGCGATCTGCCATCACGGCTTGATCACCGGCAGCCAGCGGTTCATTGAAGACTGGACGCCGGCCATTCTCAAAGCTTGCGAGTTCATCCGTGACGCGCGGGCGATGACCGGTCATGGCGGCGTTGAAGGCATCATGCCGTCCGCGGTGCCGACTGACGCCGGTGTTCCGCTTCAGGCCGTCTGGAACGATGGCTGGACTTACAAGGGTTTGGTTAGCGCAGTCCGTTTGCTAGAGCGGAGCAGACACCCGCGTGCGGAAGAATTCGCCCGATTGGCGCGCGACTACAAAGCCAGATTCACCCAGGCGCTGCGCGAGGCGGCGCAGCGCACGTCGCTCTGGACCGACGCGCAGGGCGGCAAACATCATTTTGTGCCCACAGCCTTGCCCGGCGGCGGCGACCTGGCGCATCCCTTCTACCTGGATACGGGACCGCTGTTCCTGGTTTATAGCGGATTGATGGAGGCGGATGACGAACTGATGCGCGCGGCGCTGCTTTATTTTCGCGAAGGACCAAACACCCACACTTACAATCTCAACGGGAACTGGGATCAACCGATCTGTCTGCGCCACGAACTCTCGAGTTGCGAGCCGTGCTACAGTTGGAACGTTTATCATTCGCACCAGACAGGCGATCGGCTTCGCTATCTGGAAGGGATGTACAGTCTGTTCGCCGGCGCGCTATCGCGGCACACGTCCATCGGCTGCGAACATCGCGGGGGCATTGGCGGAACGCTGTTCTCCTCGTGCCTGCCGCTGGACCTGGCCCGGCTGGCGGTGATTGACGACGAGTTGAATCCGGAAGAGCTGCACCTGTTGCGCTTGGCGCCTCGTGCCTGGCTCAAGGCGGATCACCAGACAAAGTTTGAACGGATGCCGACGGAATTCGGCCCCGTCACGTTGCGCTTCCAACTCCGGAAACAGGGACGGCAACTCGCGGTTGTCTTCAAAGCCAAATTCCGAGAGCCGCCGAAAAAGATTCTCCTGCATGTCCCGCCGCTGGAAAGCCTCCGGGAAGTCGTGGTGAACGGACAGTTCATGAAAGCCGCGTCCGGCGACGTGCTCTCCCTCCGATAACCGCCGCGCTCCATCACTGAGAGCCGGTCTGAAAACTCCGGTTTGGTGTCCAGCCTTTCGGCTGCCATGGCGCGAAAGCACGATAAAGCGTGGACACCAAACTTTCGCCCGCCTCTCGTCGGTGGTTGGAAATGGAGTTTTCAAACAGGCTCTGAGCCAAGCGATGGAGTCGAAGATCACTTCCCTCGCCAATGCGAGGTGAAGTTTACCCTCTTTGCCCAGGGGCGCGGACGGGATTTCAACCGGCGCCGCGCCCTGAACCACTGGAAGGCTGGGCGCGATCTGCCGCGCCCGGACGCGGGCGTTCCGTTCGACATACTTTGCTCATCAGCCGCCTGACGGCTTTTCTCCGGGCGCCAATCCCGATCCGCGCAGCCGGATGTCCCCCGAACTGCTGCGCAGCAACAGCGTCGGTCCGCCACCGTTGATCTTGCCCTGCAACACGCCGTGTTTCTGTTCGCCCTGCACGGAGACGGCAATCGGCGTCTCAGTGACTATCTTTCCGCCACTGCTGTGCGCGTCGAGATTGAATCCTGCCGAGTTCGGCAGACCAACGGTGACACCGCCGCCGGAGACTTGCAGCCGACACCCGGCTTTTGGCGCCGCCGTGAAATTCACCGTGATCCCGCCGCTCGAAGTCTCCGCTTGGACGAGGTCCCGGGCGTCGTTCACCGTTATGGAGCCGCCCGAATTCCGGGCCTCCACTTTTCCTTTGGCGAGGTCAACACTGATGGAGCCGCTGGATGTGCGAAGCGAGCTGTCGCCACCCACCTCCTCCACGGCAATGCTCCCTCCCGAGTTCCGGAGGTCCACGTTGCCCTGGGCGCGCTTGATTCTAATGTGTCCGCTGCTCGTCTCAGAAAACACGTTGCCGCCGGAGTCGCCGATTTCGACGTTGCCGCCGGAATTCTTAAGGTCAAGATCGCCGCCCGCAGTCTTGATCTTGATGTTCCCGCTGCTTGTCGCCGCCGTCACGTTGCCGTTGGCGGCCCCTATCTCGATGCCGCCGCCCGAGTTCTTGGCGTCCAAAGCCTTGCCTTTGGCCGTCCCGATCTGAATTGAACCGCTTGAAGTATGAGCCGTCACATTGCCGCCAGCCGAGTCAATATGGATGTTCCCACCGGAATTGGATGCTTCCACCGCGCCACCGACGCTGCCCAGGTTGATCGTTCCGCTCGAGGTTTTGACGGCCACATCGCTTCCCGCCTCCTCGATCCGGATGTTGCCTCCGGAATTCGAGGCTTCGATTTTTCCCCGGCCCTTCACCACGCTGATGGTTCCGCTGGAGGTCCGCGCCACCAGATCGTTCCCGGCCTGCTCGACAGCGATGTTGCCACCTGAATCAATGGCCTCAATCCGGCCGGTAATCCTGCCCAGCTTGATCGAACCGCTCGACGTGCGCGCTTCGGCGTAACCATCCAGGTCGCCCACCTGAATGTTGCCGCCGGACGTTCTCAATTCCACGTCGTATCTGTTTGGCAGTCTGACCTCGTAGCGGACTTCCAATCCGTATCGGTTGCCAATGGACCAAAGCTTTCGCTTCTTGTTTTTTGCGATGACCGAAATCGTGCCGCCCTGCTGGTCGAAGTTCACTTCGTGGTCGGCGAACAGCGCATCTGCGTCCGCCTTGCTCCGTCCGTTCACCTGCCGGAACACGCTCACCTGGACTTTGTCGTTGCCATCGGTCCTGACCTCAATAGACCCCATGTCCGCGTCAATCACCAACTTGCCTCCCGGAGTCGCTGCGAATGATTTTTCGAGGTTCTGGTCATACCGCGTCGCGCCGAAGCTGGCTTGCGCCAGGGCAAACAAACCAGCCAGGAGTCCGTTTCTGTAGCAGCCAATACTTGTTTTCATACGTGAATGAAGAATGATCAGCCCGGGAGTGCCCGGACCTTTTCAGCCCATACCGCCAATCAATACCCCTTGCAAGCTCGACTTGTTTCAAAAAACCGGTCAAAAAGACGCGCGCTCGTCATGTAGCTTCAGCCAAAACCTCTTCGGTCGCCTCGCACTTCCGGTCTGCGGGCCACCGACCGGCGCGGGCGAGTCGCCCGTTCCACCATTTTACACAGGCTCGCTACGGCGTCGCGGTCACTGCGAGCTCGCCTTCTTTGCCGCCTTGCCAAGGCTTTCCCCCGAAACTAACTTGCGCGCCCTATGGAAAACGTCGTTGTCATCGGATCGGGCTGCGCGGGCTGGACGGCCGCGCTCTACACGGCGCGCGCGGGACTCGCGCCGCTGGTGCTGACCGGCGGACAGCCCGGCGGTCTGCTCACCACCACCACCATCGTCGAGAATTATCCCGGCTTCCCCGACGGCGTGGACGGCTACGAATTGATGACGCGCATGCAGAAGCAAGCCGAGCGGTTCGGCGCCCGCACGAAATTCGGCACTCTCGAGGCGGCGGACCTGTCGAAACGCCCGTTCGCGCTGACGGTGGACGGCGGACGCGCTGAAACGCAAACCGTGATCATCGCCACTGGCGCAAGCCATCGGCATCTCGGGCTCAAGAACGAGCAGTTGCTGGAGAACAAGGGAGTGACCTACTGCGCCACGTGCGACGGGGCGCTGCCGATGTTCCGCAACCAGCCGCTGGTGGTCGTGGGCGGCGGCGACTCCGCGTGCGAAGAGGCGCTTTACCTCACACGGTTTGGCTCGGTGATCCATCTCATTCACCGGCGCGACACGTTGCGCGCCTCGAAGATCATGGCGCAGCGCGCGCTGTCGAACCCGAAGATCAAACCGCTCTGGGATTCGGTCGTGACCGACGTCCTTGACGCGGCGCAGGACAAGGTCACCGGCGTGCGCGTGAAAAACGTGAAGACCGGCGCGGAGACGGAGCTTGCTTGCGCGGGAGTGTTCGTCGCGATTGGCCACCTGCCGAACACACAGATTTTCAAAGGCCAGATCAGCCTCGATGAAAACGGCTACATCGTCCCGGCCAAAGGCGCGTCCACCAACGTCGCCGGCGTGTTCGTCGCCGGCGATTGCGCGGACTACGTCTATCGCCAGGCGGTCACGGCGGCGGGGATGGGCTGCGCGGCGGCGATTGAAGCCGAGCGTTTTCTGGCGGCGCAGGGTTGATGTGACGGTATCGCGGGCGCCGGCGTTCCTCCCGACGAAGGCCAGCGGGAGGGATTCCGCACTCTGCTCGAGTCGTTGCGGCTCAAGCCGCAAGCGCAGCGCGCGCGGTGCGGTCCGGCCGGAATCCGTTGACCACCGTTCGAGGGGCCGCGAGGCCGGCCATGATCTGGCCGAGTTTCATCAGCGCGTGCTCAATGCGATCGGACCACGGATTGCCGAAGTTGAGGCGGATGAAGTTTTCAAAACCCTGTTTGGCCGAAAAGATCGGACCGGGCGCAATGGTGATGTTCTCTGCCAGCGCGCGCGAATAAACCTCCAGCGCCCTGATCCGCGGCGGCAACTCGACCCACAACGCCATGCCGCCGGTGGGCCGGCTGACTTTCGTCCCCTCCGGAAAACAACGGCTGACAACCTCGGTCATGCGCCGCGCGTTCTCGGCGTAAATCCGGCGCAACTTGCGGACGTGGTGCTCGTAGCCGCCACTCTGGAGAAAGCTGGCCATCGCCAGTTGCGGCGGCGAGGAGGTCGCATGCGTGTTGGTCCATTTCAGGTACTCGACCTTTTCCTTGAAGCGCCCCGGCGCGACCCAGCCGACCCTGTAACCGGGCGCGAGCGTCTTGCTGAACGAATCGCATGACATCACCCATCCGTCCTCGTCGAAGGCTTTGCACACCTTGGGCCGCGTGGGCGCGAAGGCGAGGTTGCCGTAGATGTCGTCCTCGATGAGCGGGATTTCCCGTTCCGCGAGCATCTCGACGAGGCGCTTCTTCTTTTCATCCGGCATGCAACTGCCGAGCGGGTTGCTGAAATTGGGCGTGAACAAACAGGCTTTGATGCGGCAGCACTTCAGGCGTCTGGCCAGTTCATCGAGGCAAATGCCGTCGCGCGGGTAGGTGGGAATTTCACACGCGTGCATCCCGAGGGCTTCGATGATCTGCAGGATGCCAAAAAACGTGGGCGACTCGATGGCAATGATGTCGCCGGGTCTGGCCACGGCGCGCAGGCAGAGATTCAACGCCTCGGACGCGCCGGTGGTGACGATGAAGTCGTCCGGCGAGAGCGTGCAGCCCGATTCAATGGCGTGTCGGGCGATCTGTTGCCGGAGGCCAGGGTCGCCGGAAGGCGCCAAGTAGCCGTGGCAGGCATTGGGAGAACGGCGGCCGGTGGCGGCCATCACGCGGTTCAGTTCGCGCGCGGGGAACAACTCCGGGCTGGGCAGGGTGGCGCCGAGCCGGATGATGTGCGGGTTGAAGCTGCCCTTCACCATTTCCATCACGAGGCTGGCGACCCGCACGCGCGTGACCTGGGGTTTGGGGCGGTAAATCTCCGGCTCCGGCGGCGGCGACCAGCGGCGCGCGCGGACGTAATAACCCGACTGGGGCCGCGCTTCGATCCAGCCGCGGCTTTCCAGCAGGCGGTAGGCCTGCATCACCGTGGCGATGCTCACGTCCTCCTGGGCGCTGTAGCGCCGCACCGACGGCACGCGCGCGCCGGGTTGCAGCGTGCCGTGTTCGATCAATTCCGAAATCCGCGAGGCGACGCGTTCGTAAAGTTTTCCGTGCGCGCCGGCGTGACGGGCCGCGTGCGAGGCGAGGTCGGTGGCAATCATGGTGTAAGGATAGAACGGGTACCGCGACCGGATAGTAGCACCTGGCCGGAAAAGCGGCCAGTACAGTTCCGCGACGCCGAAAAACTGTTCCGGTGTAATTTCGCGCCGGCTGCGTCTGTGCGTCACAGTTGGCCGGACTAAAATGCTGTCATGCAAATAGAACAAAGCCCGACCATCACAGTTGTGCCACGGTTGCGCTGGAGGGGAACTTCCTTGCAGCGCAAGGCGCCCACACATGCCGGGCGCCTCTGTCCGGCGCCCGCCTCATCGCTGGTCCAGCTCGCGCGAGTCACGGCTTCACGCGAGCGGAGGTGGGACAACGCCGCGTGGGTGGTGTTGGCGTTGTGTGGCGCGGTGGCGCTGGCTTTGAGCTTGTGAATCGGCTTGATGCTTCGCGCGCCAACGAAAGCCGTGCGCCGGCTGATTTCATGCCGGCGAAGCCTGGAGCTTGTAGCCGACGCCGTGCACCGTGAGGATGTGCTGCGGTGCATCGCCGTTGTCGCCGAGTTTCTTCCGCAACTGAACAATCACCTGGTCCAGCGTGCGCGTGGTGCCGTAGTAATGGTAGCCCCAGACTTCGTTCAACAGCCGGTCGCGTGAGAGCACTTCACCGGCATGTGCATGAAACAGTTGGAGCAGTTTCAACTCCTTGGCGGTGAGTTCGACGACTGACCTGCCCCGGCGTATTTGGAACGTCTTTGGATCAATTGAGGCCGGGCCAACTTGGAATTCTGTCTCGGCGAGCGCGGACTTTGCTCCCGCGCTCCCGCGTCGCAGCAAGGCGTGGATGCGCGCCAGCAACTCACGCACGCCGAACGGCTTGGTCACGTAATCGTCCGCGCCAAGATCGAGGCCCACGACCTTGTCAATCTCCTGTCCCTTTGCGGTGAGCATGAGGATGGGCGTGGCGGCCTTCTTCGCGCGAAGCTGTTTGCAAATGTCGTAGCCGCTCGCCCCGGGCAGCATCACGTCCAGCACGATGAGTGACGGTTGATGTTTGCTGACCGCCGCCAGCGCCTGGTCGCCACGATTGCAGGTCACGACCTCGAACCCGTCGCTCTTCAAGACTTCCTCCAGACCCAGCAGGATGTGTGGGTCGTCTTCGACCACGAGGATTTTGGTTTTCATAAAGTCAACCCCTCACCCGGCCTTCGGCCACCCTCTCCCCATCGGATGGGGAGAGGGACGGGGTGAGGGGCAACCGCAGCGAGAAACAACTGCCACCGTCCTCGCGCGGCTCATAGACAACGTCGCCGCCGTGCGCCCGGGCGATCTGCCGGGCCAGCGTCAAGCCCAGCCCGGAGCCCTGAATGCCGCTGCTCAACGAATCGTGCGCCCGATAGAACTGCTCGAAGATTTTTTCCTCGGAGCCGGCCGGCACGCCGGGGCCGCGATCCAGCACGCGAACTTCGGCGTGGGGCAGGGGAGCGCTCCGGCGCTCGACGCTCAACGCGATCTCTTTCGCGCCGTTGGAGTACTTCTCGGCGTTTGACAGCAGGTTGACGATGACCTGAGCCAGGGCATCGCCATCGCCGCGCACTGGAACGGGCGTTGCCGGCAACTGGCAGTCCAGCTTGAACCCGTTGTTCTCCAGATGCGGGCGGTAGGTTTCCGCCGTTTCGCGGACGAGGCGGGCGAGGTCGCAATCCTGGAAGTTGTATTTCTTCTCGCCGCGTTCGAACCGCGAAAAGTCGAGCACGTTGTTGATGAGCCGCGTCAACCGCGCCGCTTCCGCTGTGATGATGTGCAGATAAGAGCGCTGTTTGGCCGGGTCGTTCACACGTCCCTCGGCGAGCAGTTCGGAGAACATGCGGATGGAAGTGAGCGGCGTCTTGAGTTCGTGCGAGACGTTGCTGACGAAATCGGTTTTCTGCCGCGCGAGCGTCACCTGGCGGTTGAGGTCGTTCACGATCAACCAACTGCCGACGATCATCGCGATGAGCAGCACGGCAATCAGCAAGCCGAGCGAGATCCGGATGGTCAGGGCTGTCTTTTTCAGCGAATCAGGATTCATCAGATACGCGGCCACCTCCCAGTGCGGCAGGACCTCGCCGATTTCCGTGGCGACGAAAGGACGCTTCCAGTTGGTCTTGGGTTTGGTGGCGGAGGCGACAACTGGCCTGGCGTTGTCGTCGAGGACTGCCAGATAGATTTCACCCGGCTCGCCGCGATTCCAACCGCCTGATTGCGAAACTTCCTTCACGACGTTGTAGGAACTCGATTTGACCGCGTTCAATTCTGGGTCGGGTTTGGCTTCGACGATTTCCCGCAAGCTCGCGATGATGCGGTTCAAATCCACCTGTGCGCCAAAGACGAGTTGCGGATCGCGCGCCAGCCGATGCCAGAACATCAGCCGGAGTTTGTTCTGAACGAAACGCGCCACCGTCCCGTCCTTGGCGTCGCCGATCAATTGTCGGAACTCCGCCTCTGCGGACATGATCTTCGACACGTTTTGCTGCGCGGTTTCTTGTTCGTTCGGCAAGACGACTTGCTGCAACTGTTGCGCCGGATTCACCTTGCGCGACTGCACTTTGAGGTTGCTGGCCGACGGGGAATAATTCGTGAACTCGCCGCGTGCTTGGTTGGGCAGAGCGTTGTTCACCGATGGCTGTTGCGCCTCGGTTTGCGGATTCGCGCCTCGCAGAGCGATTTGATTCATGCCTTTGGTCGAGTAGTCATTCCAGTAAACTTCCACGCTTTCGCGGTTCGCCAGGAAGCCGCTGTTGTCCAGGCAGAACGTGCGCGTCTCGGGTCGCGCCGCGGGCGAGGGGCAGAGGAGGCTGCCGTTGAGAGTAACGGCAAAGCCCACTTCCGCCAGCGGCCAGGCGGCGCGCAAACGGTCATCAAAGGAGGCGGCAGCCATCTGTGGCTGCGAGTTGGTCACCAAGCCCTCGACCAGTTCGTTGAACTGGCGTTGCTGGTCGGCGAGGTAGTCGTTGATGTCCTTGGCCAGCGCATCCGTCACGGCCTGGTAGAGCAGGGATTGCTGGCGCTCGACGACGAACTGCTGATCGCGCAACGTCCGCGCGGCCAGCAGGGCGAGCAACACGCTCGGCACCAGCACGGCGAGCACAAACAGCAGCGCGACCTTTTTCATCGGCGTCTCATCACCCTCGTCGCGACCAGCACATGCGCGCATGTGCTGGGCGGAGAGTTTTCACCGGGACGCTATCACTTCCGCGCCTGGAGCGCGATGGGTTTGTTCGGCTGCGGGGCGAGTTCCTCGTGCGCCAACTGGAAGGCGGCCCCGGCGAATCGGCCAAGTTTTTTCGCCATGGCTTCAACCCTTTTTTGGGCAAATGGGTCGCCGGTGTCGGCCAGCGCGATTTGGTGCGCAATCTCGTGCTGGGTCTTAGGAGGAATGATTTCGGCGCGGCCGACCATCACGCGCACCAGCGCCTCGGGTTGTGGATTCAGTTCGAGCGGGAGAATCTCGTCGGTCCACGCGCGCGGCAGGACGTAGAGCACGCGCAGGCCGTCCTCGGCGAACCACGAGTCGCTCCACGTGTTGACCATCGCCCGGGCTTCGCGGGGGAACAGGCCCTCGCTCACCAGCGCGGCCTCCATCGCCGCGGCGATGGTGCGGGGTGCAACTCCCGAACAGGAGATGTTCGCCAAGCCAGCCGGCATCAATTTGTCGAAAGATTCCCGCGCGCCCGGTTCGAGCCTCTCCAGCGCCGACCATGCCTGACCGGAGTCGTCAAGGCGGAGCAAAAACAAATGCGCCAGCGGTGCCGTGCCCGTGTTCTCGATGCTCACGCGTCCGTCGTCGCTGGTGGTCACCTTGAGCGGCGAGCCGAAGTTTCCGGCGCCGCGATAGAACAGGAATTTGTCGTGTTCCTCGGCGTTGTTCGTCAGGGAATGATTGTTGACGCGGAGCAACGCGGCATCCGTTTCGCGGGCGGCGAAATAATGGCTGGCCTTTTTGTCATTGGGCATCAAGTGGGCAATGGCGGCGGGCTCGTGCCCGGGCAGGACCTGCACGCCGCGCCAGGAAACCAGACTTTCGTAGCTCGCGGCGGGATTCGTCACCGTGCCTTCCTCCAGTTCGGCGATGGAGACCGCCGGGCCGATCTGCGCCGCCTGCGGAAACCACTCGGTGACCAGTCCCTTGGGAAAACGGATCGTCACGTCCGCCGACAGCGCGGTGGGCGAATAGAAATAGATGACCGGCGTTTCCATGCGCTGAAGGGCCGTCAAGCCGCCCTTGCCGAACAGCAAAGCGGCTGGCGCGTGGCGGTTTAGGCCGGGCTTGTTCCAGTTGTAAACGAACGCGGGCAGATCGGAGACCTGGGTCGCGTGCCATTTGCGCGGGACGCCGTCGCCCCCCTGGACGGAGGTGAACGTGCCCCATTCATGAACGACGAGGTTGGCTGGAGCGGAGTCGTCCGCGGGGACGAAACCCGCACCGGCAACGATGATGGAGAGAACGAGCGTTGGGATTGTTTTCATGCGGCCACGTTACGTGGACGCGGCCCCGGAGTTGTCAGAGCGGAGCGAAACGATTGTAAGGTTTTTGTGAAAGCGCGTGCAGCCCAGGATGGCCTCCGGTAATTGTACGTCTTGAAAAGACTTGAACCGCGACTCACGCGCAATACACGAATGCAGAAAACCCTTTCGCGTGGTTCGTGTATTTCGCGGTTCAGACTGTACCACTACCTGGCCTCCAAAACGCAGACAGGATGCCGGTGGTCGCCGAGGTCCGGGCCAAGGGTGAAGGCGCCGGGAACCAGCGTGGCGGGCGTGGTGGAGGTGGAAACGAGAGAGGCAGGGAGGTTTGTTTTCATAGGCAGACTTTATCACCCAACGCGTGTTTGCGCCGGGCGTCTGCCTTCTCATCTAATCTGGTTAGGTGTCATGTTTCAACACGTTGTCATCAAACAAGCAATGCCAATAACCGCTGCTCCGCGTCGGCGACGAGTTCGTCGCGATAATCGTACCACGTCGTAGGACTCGGAACGTCGGGAACATGCAGACTATCGAGCTGCGGAAATGAACGACTCCCCGTCGCCGGAATGGTCGCGCTCTTGCCGTGGAGCGAAATCTCCCACAAGCCGTGCCGAGAACCTTGTCGCTGATATGTCATGCTGCCTCCGAGCCGCTCGATGATCTCGTGCAGCTTGTGGCAGGCGCGTTTGTTGGTGCTCATGTGTGCGAATGCGGCCTAGACGAGCTCAGGCACAGCCGCCGGAAACCGGCGTGGCCTGCAACGATGGTGTTCACATTTCATGTCTCGGTCAAAGCTGAAGCGGCAGCGGCTGTGGCCTGCAGCGCCTTGTTAGGCGGCTGGGTAACTTCTGACAACTTCCTGCCTAAATCAGTCATCTCTGCAATGAACTTGTCACTGCATCTCTCAAACCAATCCCCGCCTGCTTTTTGTGCGTGTATCGCTCGCGCTACACTAAATAACGCCTCGCGTCCCGAATCTGTAATCTGCCAAACGCCATGCTTTGGCATCGTGAGGTACTTCCTCTCCTTGAGATTCTCTCTGGCCCAAGCCAAATCGTTCTCAACTCGCGTCTCCCGCGTCTGGCGTATATTGGCGTCTCCTTCTCTCGGCTTTAGAAGCCGATTTTCGATGATGTAGTAAATAATGCGCGACTTACTGCCTTTGCCACCGCAGCGATGTAGCGCATAAAGGACAACAACCTGATCTTCTTTGTCTAACGTCATAAACGCTCGAAGCCGCCTAACATTATGTTAAGCCGCAAAGTGCGGTCTTATTTTTCCTGGCCGGAGGATGCCCCGTCTGGCAGCGCTTTCCAGCCGCGAGTTGTGGTGAAATCTTTCCCACGGTCCCATCTCTCGCAAAGTGCTTTCCGTTTGTCCAGGGGGTTTTCAGATTTCTGGACAGCGGCGCACCATTACGCCGGGGCGTCGGGCTGGGTGTCCCGGAGGTTCACAACCTACCGTCCCATCAAGTGTTCGAGCACGAGTTGATCGAGTGCGGCGTAGTCGCAGTCGGCGATGAGGGCCTGCGCCTTCTTTTCGGGGTATGAGCGCGCTTTCTCGACGAGGCGCAGGAAGGTGCGCCGGCTGTTTTCCAGGTGCGCCAGCCAGTGCCCGACCTTGGTCGTGCGGAACGGATGCACGTCGAAGCAGACGTATTCGCCGCGCCGGCCATAGCCGTTGCGTTCGAGGGCGCGGACCTGATTGAAGGCCACACGGAGGTTCGCACTGCCGAACGGTTTGTCCTGGTCGAATTTCAGCCCGTTCTGGTCGTTGAGGTGCAGCGACCAGAGCTTGCCGAACGAACAGGCGAAATCAATTTCGTCAGCCGGATCGAGTCCGGCGAGAATGGCGTGCGCGCTCTCGATCAGACAACCGACGCGTTTCGGGTCGCGGGTGAGTTGCGCGATGGCCAGCGCGTGGCCGATCGTCGGCAGGTAGGCGTGGTCCATCGGCTCGTTGGGCTTGGGTTCGATGGCCAGGCGGATCCGCCGGTCGTGGGAGAGCATCCTGTCCAGGGCCTCGACGATTTGGTCCACGCAGCGGCGGGCATTCTTGGATTCGCGGATGTAGCTGCCCTCGCGCGCGAGCCAGAGGATGATGAGGTCCGTGCCAAGGTGATTCGCGACGTCAATGCAGCGGAGCGACCGCTCGATGGCGTAGCGGCGGCACTTGGGATCATTGCTCGTGTAGCCGCCGTCAATCGTGCGGGGATCGAACCAGAGCCGGGGAGCAACCATCTCGGCGGCAACGCCGGCGTCGGAAAGTTTTTTTCTCAACTCGCGCGTCTCTTTGCGAACCTGCACATCGGACTTCGAATCAATGTTCGGCACCGCGTCGTCGTCATGGAACATCATCGCGTCGAAGCCGAGCCGCTTAAGGGCGTCGAGTTTCCAATCGAAGGACTGGGGCGGGCGGGTGGTCGGGCCGTAGGGGTCCTGGCCTTCGCTGATGTTCCAGGGGCCGAAACAAAACTTGTAGGCTTGGGGCTTTGACATGGCGGGACGAGATTAGCCGGGCGGATGAATAATTCAAAACCGAAAAGTCATCGCGCCGCGTTCCACCGCAACACCTGTTTGTCGGCCAGCAGCCGCGCGGAGAGTTTTTCGTAACTCACGGATTGGACCGGGGTTTTGTGCTGAAGAGCGAGCGACGCGGCAGTGGCGGCGGACTGGCCCAGGATCATGAACACCGGTTCCATCCGGATCGAACCGTAGGCAATGTGCGTCGCGGAGAGGCAGATCGGCACCAGCAGGTTTTCGCACTCGGCGGCCCGAGGCACGATGGAGCGATACGAGATCGGATAGGGCGGAAAGCCGCCGACCTGAACGTCGCCTTCGTTTTCCGCGCGGCAGTTTTTGACGAGGCGCTGGCAGTTGTGCGAGTCCATCGTGTAGGCGGCGAGGCTCACGGGATCACTCACCGTCTCCTTGCCGCGGCAGTTGTGCTCGGTCATCACGTAGCCCGAAACCATCCGTCGCGCCTCGCGGACGTAGAGTTGGTGCGGCCAGCCGCCGGTGTCGGTGAATTCGTCGCGGGCCGGCCCCCACTGCTGCATCTCCTGTCGCATGTGGTCCGGCACGCGCGGACTGGTGGCCAGGAAATAAACGAACCCGCGCACGTAATTCTCGTGCGCCTTCCAAATCCTCGCGCGCGTGGCGTAATCGCCGTTCGGGTAATCGTAATTCGCGCCGATGTAATCAGTGGAGAACCCGCCGTTGTTGTTGATGTCGGTCTTGCCGTTGGGCATCCAGATCGGATTCCAAAACTGGTCGAGCACCGGCTTGCGATCCGCGGCGACGAGCGCTTCGAGATAGCGGGCGAGAAGTTCGTAACGGGCCGGGTCGTAATCCGGCGGCGGGACGTGCGGGAGGCGGTTGGCGGCGGTCCTGGTGTAGCAAAGGCGGAAGTTATACGCCTGCACGGCACGATCGCTGTCGCCGGGTTTGCCGCCGTCGCCTGGTTGAATGAAAGGGAGGAGCCCGCTTCCCGGGTCACCCGGCTTCACGAAGGGATCCACCGGCACGGTGAACTGATGTTTGGGCGTCTCGGCGCGAATGCCGTTGATCGTCTCGCCATACTGGGCGTTGGCTTCGCGTCCGACCGTGAAGCTGACGCCAGCCTTGGCCATGAGATCGCCCTCGTAAGTCGCGTCAATGAACATCTTCGCGCGGCAGACCGTGCCGTCCTCCATCACGATCTCCGTGATGCGTGCGGCCGACTTCTTCACCGAGCGAAGCCTTTGTTCGAAGTGCGCCAGCACCCCGGTCTCCTTGAGCATGTCGGCGAGAATGGCCTCGGCGACGTGCGGCTCGAATGTCCACATAGTCGCATCCGGTTTCTGCAAATCTTCGAGCCGGTTCCGGCCGGTGCGTTTGGCGAAATAGTCCTCCGGTTTTTCGAACCGCCACGATTCCGGCCGGGCGTAATGCAGCGCCACGCGATGGTAGAACTCGCGCGCGATGCCACCGATCGCCGCCTTGTTCCCGATGTCCGTCGCACCCAGCCCGCCCGAGGTCATGCCGCCGAGGTGTTTGCCCGGTTCGAGAACGACAGCCGTCCTGCCCATGCGCGTCGCCTGCACGGCTGCCGCAACGCCGCCGGCGGTGCCGCCGTAAATGCAGAGATCGGCCCTGATGGTTTTGGCGACGAGGGAGCATTGGTTGAACACCAGCGCAACCAGCGCCAGACAGAAAAGATAGTTGTTCATGGACGCGGCTGCCGGTCAGCGCGGATGGGGAATGGCCGGCTGCCTTTCCCGGAGGGCAGTGAAGTTTCCCTCCTCGCAGCAGGCGACGAAACTCTCGGTGACCGATTTCAATTCCTCCCAGCGGGCGCGGATTTTTTCTGCTTCCTTCGAGCTGACATGGTTGTCGGAGGCGGCGATGGCGATCACGGCCAGCAGGTCGGCGAATTCCTGCACGATCTGGTTGGTGGCCGGGATGAGGTAGGGTGGGTGGGGCTTGCTGGTTTTAGGATTGAGGATGAAAAAACCGCCGGCGCGCTGGCAAATCCACTGGACCAGGCGGGTGTCGCCCGTGCTGCGCAACAGGCTCTCGATGCGGTCGAGCGGGTTCGCCGCGCCGCTGCCGTCGCCTTCGTCCGGCTCGGCCCATTTGTAAATCATCGAGAGCGAAAGGCCGAGATCGGCGGCGATCTGTTTGGCGCTGGTTTTCTGAAGGACTTCACGAAGGAGTTCGTGCGATTGCATGAGCGCAGGATGCGGAGCGGGCACGGGCTTGGCAAGCGGTGAACACCCGTGCAGGAGGCTCTTACCGTCGAGGTTCAACCGATGGAAGTTGAATTCGCCGGCGTGATCGCGACGAACGCGTCAGAACTGGATGTTGCGCAAGGCGAGGGCAACGAGGGTCGCGACGAGCATCAAACCCGCGGGCATGAACTTCTTTGTCTTGGCGAGCCGCATACCGAAAACCACCAAGAGCACCGCCATCAGCACGTTCGCCAGCCCGCGGCGGAAGCCTGCTTCGAAGAGATTCGGAATCGCGCTGAGGACGAGCGCGGCGGCGAACGCCACGGACATGATGAGCGACACCTGGCTGCGCGCCTTCAAAAATCCGATGAGGCCGCCGATGACCAGCAGCACGATGTAAATCCAAAGCACGGTGTTCTGCATGGACGCGCAGGCTGCCTCAACCAGCTTGCACGTCCAAGCTCAGAATTTCCCCCGGCTTGCAATCGGCGATGACCTCAAAGGGACGACAGCACACTTCGCAGTCGGTGGTGAAACGTTGGGAGCCTGCCGAGGTGTCCACGACGATCTCGACCGATTGGCCGCAATAAGGACATTCGATGGTCGCGGAGACTTCCATCGGCCGAGGCTACACTTTGACGAACCTCGGGCCAACGCATTCCGCGGAGGACGCATGGAATCCCGGCGCGAACTGGTCTCACACGAATGGCGATTGTCTTCGTGCCAGGATCACCTCAGCCTCGCTTGTCATTCAGCAGGGGTGGAGGCTTTTGCGGAGGTGAAGTGAATCCCGCCCCCGGGCCTTGCTGACGCCGCCGCAAGACGGTCACCGCTACCACGCAGCCCGTCCATGTCGGCAGCATGTCCACGAACGGAATGAATTCGATGACGAACGTGGGCAGGAGCAACGGATGAAATCCCAGCAGTCCCATCATGAACGCCATCGCGGCCACGTCAATGATCTGCTGGATAAACATCCATTCCAACGGCACCAGGACGATTTGCAGGAAGTCAGCGACCAACGCCACGCTGAGGGCGAGAATGATCCTCGAGCGCGAAACCTGCGGCGCGGAGAGCCGGTTGGTCAGCCGGTCCAGCAATTTCATGATGGCGCGAAGTCTGACGAACCCTTGGAAGAAAGGCGAATCAGAACTCGTCTCCGGCGACCACGCTGATGGCCAAAATCATATCTTGCAAAGGTTGGCCGATCGGATAAGACTCTGGCATAGTCTATGGCCACCGGCTTGATGCACCGATACTCGTTTGCGGGAACGCCCCGTTTGAGCGCGATTCCTTGCGCCCGGCGGCGGTTGCCTGAAATCGGCAATGGCCTCATCGGCCGGGTCCGACTAACCACTCAACCTCCGAAATGAAAACAAATCATACCGAACCCAACTTGCGGGCAAGCCGTTTGTGCCGCCGGGGATTCACGCTGATCGAACTGCTCGTCGTCATCGCCATCATCGCCATTCTCGCCGCGATGTTGCTGCCCGCGCTCACGCGGGCGAAGTTGAAGGCCCAGGGTGTCTTCTGCATGAACAACCATCGGCAACTCGCGCTCGCCTGGCGCATGTACTCGGAGGACAATCGGGACGCGCTTTTGTACGCCAGCGCGGATACGACCGGCTGGAAGCCCGGCGTCTGGATGACGGGCGGTCTGGATTTCGATCCGGCCAATCGCTCGAATTGGGATCCGACCGTTGATATCGAGCGGAGCCCCATGTGGCCTTATTGCGGCAAGAACCACAGCATCTTCAAGTGCCCGTCTGACAAATCGGTCGTGGTGGTGAGCGGGGTAACCAAGCCGAGGGTCCGCACGATGGTCATGAACCTCAATCTCGGAGGGTTCTATGGAGGCTTGAGCGCTCCGATGGGTGGGAACACCTTCATCGTTTACAAGAAGTACTCAGACTTCGCCAAGCCCGGGCCGGTGAAGATTTTTGTTTTTCTGGACGAGCGCGAGGACGCGATCAATTGGGGGAATTTTTATACGAACATGAAAGGCTATCCCACGCCTTCAACTCCGGGTAATCCGGCGGCTTACATGTTGGCCGATCTCCCCGCTGCCTATCACGGCAACGCGTGCGGATTCTCCTTCGCCGATGGTCATTCCGAACTCAAGAAGTGGCGCGATAAACGAACGACGCCGCCCCTCAAGGTCGGTGCTCTGACCTTCGACGGCTACACCGAAACCGCCAGTCCCCGCAATCCGGACGTGGGCTGGCTTCAGGATCACACCACGCGGCCCAAGTGAGCGGCGGCACGCTTCCTTCCGTCGGGCCTCCTTCCTGCAGCCAATCACCGGTGCGCCAGCCGATTGCTTTCCCGGCACCGTGGCTTCCCAATCGAATGCAGGAGGCCCGATCCTCCCAAGACGTCCGATTGATGCACATTCCTGCGGCAGACAAGCCTTTCCCGACCGGTTCGAAGCTCGTCAAAAAACCTGTAAATAGTTTCTTGCATCGGCAGGGTGATGCGGTAAGAGTCGGGCATCGTCTATGGTCACCCGTGTGAGACATCCACACGCATCTTCAAGAGTTTCCGCCAGTCACGGAGCCCTTCGCGGTGCGTGCTCATTGCGGGGACGACTGAATCCTCTACCTTCGCGGTTGAAATGCGAGGCTTGCTGAATGAAACTCACGATCCCGATTCAAATCAAATCCATGCGCAGGCAGCCCACGGCATCTGGCGGCTTTACGCTCATCGAACTGCTGGTCGTCATCGCCATCATTGCCATTCTGGCCGCGATGCTGCTCCCCGCTCTCTCCAAGGCCAAGTTGCGGGCGCAAGGCATCTACTGCATGAACAATCACCGCCAGCTTGCCCTGGCGTGGCGCATGTACACGGAGGACAGCCGTGATCGCATCCCTTATGCGAGCGGTTCCGGACCCAACAACACCGGCCCGTACACTTGGATTGAAGGGGCGCTCGATAATAATCCCGCGAATGCTTACAATTGGAATCCCGACCTGAGCATTAAGAAGAGTCCCCTGTGGAAATACTGCGGGAACAATTTGTCCATCTGGAAATGCCCGGCGGACCGTTCATCGGTCGTCGTGAACGGCGAACGCAAGCCTCGGGTTCGAAGCATGTCCATGAATTGGTATCTCGGCGGCTTTGGCGGCCAGTCCGGCGGTATCTCGGGCTTAACGAGTTGGAAGATTTTCTTCAAAGTTTCGGATTTCAACGTCATCCCCATCACCAAACTCTTCGTGCTGCTCGACATGCGCGAGGACAGCATTGACTGGGGCAATTTCCTGACCAAGATGGACGGGTACGAGCCATACAATCCGGGCGCCTATGGATTCTACGATCTTCCTGGCATTTATCACAACGGCGCGTGTGGCTTCTCGTTCGCCGACGGCCACTCTGAAATCCGCAAATGGGTGGACGCACGAACCAAGCCGGCTCTCGTCGCCGATGGGCAAGTAAACGACCAGTATCAAAGCCCGAGAAATCCTGACGTAGCCTGGCTCCAAGACCATTCAACGCGCCGCAAGTGAGGCGCGGCGCCATTCCGCCCCATGCGCGGGAACAACCTCGTGTTGCCACCCCTCCCACAGGTGGATTCGCGCAGACCGTTTGCGGTGACCCATGGCAAAAAAAACGTGAAAATAATTTCTTGCATTGGCAGGGTAATGAGGTAAAAGTCGGGCATAGTCTATGGTCACCCGCGTGAGAAACCCACACGCATCGTCGAGAGTTGCCGCCAGTCACGGAAACCGCGGCGATGCGCGCTCTTCGCGGGGACGACTGAACCCTCTACCCTCGCCACCGAAGCGCGAGGTCCGTTGAATGAACATCGATACGCCTCCACGTTATCAAAATACCCGCAAAAAGCCCCTGAAGTCCGGGGGCTTTACACTCATTGAACTCCTGGTGGTCATCGCCATTATCGCGATTCTGGCCGCGATGCTCCTGCCGGCGCTTTCCAAAGCGAAGCTCCGCGCCCAAGGCATCTACTGCATGAACAACCACCGCCAACTGGCCCTGGCGTGGCGAATGTACACGGAAGACAGCAATGACCGATTGCCGTTCGCGAGCGAGAACCCCTCCGACAGGAACACCTATGCCTATACGTGGGTGACGGGCACGCTGGATTTCAACGCCAACAATCGGTCCAACTGGGACCCGGATCAGGACATCAAGAAAAGTCCGTTGTGGAAGTATTGTGGCAACAACCTCGCGATCTGGCGCTGCCCAGCGGATAAATCGTCTGTGACGGTTAATGGAGTCGCAATGCCGCGTGTGCGCAGCATGTCCATGAACATTTACCTCGGCGGTTGGGGCGGGACCGGTGGCGGCTGGTCCTGGAGTACGTCCACCAAATTCTTCTTCAAGATGTCCGAGATCACCCAACCGCCCCCGACCAAGATGTTCGTGCTCCTCGACATGCGCGAGGACAGCATTGACATGGGCAATTTTGCCACAGATATGGAAGGTTTCGCCAATCCGTTCAACCCGGCGGCGTACGGGTTTTTCGACCTTCCGGGCATCTATCATAATGGTGCTTGCGGCTTCTCGTTTGCGGACGGGCACTCGGAAATCCGCAAGTGGGTGGACAGCCGGACGAAACCTCCCATCAATTACAACAGCATGATCAACGATGGCTTCAAAAGCCCGCGCAACCCGGACATCGCCTGGCTGCAGGACCGATCCACCCGTCCCAAGAAATAATCGGCGAGATTCGAGTGGCTTTGATTTCCTAACTACGCGGGCACGTCGGCCCGCCCGTCAATGTGATTTGTCAGTCAAACAACCGAACAAAAAAGCAGCACCCCCCTATGAAAAACAAATCCCCATACCTCCGCATTGCGGCCACCGCCGTCGCCATGCTGGTTGCGTTGTTCTCCCTGACGAACGTCCGGGCAGACTACTCGAACACCGTCGGCAGCTTCAATCCGCTCGCCTATTGGCGGTTCGATGATATCACCACGTCGCCGGCGTTAAACATCGTGTCGAACCTGGGCAGCCTCGGCAGCAGGGCCAACGGCAATTTGATCCTTGACGCCACGAAGGGCCAAGCCGGGGCGTTGGGCCTGTTGGGCAACTCGGTTCGCTTCATCAATGCAGGCGGGCTGGGCTACTGCGGCTCCAAGATAGACGTGCCTTACTCCTCGGCACTCAATCCGGGAGGGGCGTACAGCATTGAGTTCTGGGTGAAACCCAATGCGCTGGGCGGCGACGCCACCGGCAATTGCATCCTCACTTCCTTGAACCCTAATTTTTCCGGTGGCAACCGGTCTGGGTGGGTGATCTATATGAGCAATACGGGCATTCTTCGATTCTGGATGGGCCTCATCAGCGGATATGCCGGCCAGATGGCGACGTCCGTGCCGGTGTTGTCGGTAGGCACCTGGGCGCATGTTGTTTGCACTTGGGACGGAGACATCATGCGGATTTACGTGAACGGCGCGTTGTCGGCCTCGCTCAACCCGTCCCCATCCCAGGATGCCGCGTGGAGGCCCAACAGCCAGATGCCGTTGCGCTTCGGCGGAACGGCATTGGCCGGCGCACTCTCAGACACGGTCTGGCCTTCTGCATCGGGCATTCCGGGTAACCGTGGATTGGACGGCTGGGTAGACGAGACGGCGATGTATTCAGGTGCCCTGAGTGCCGCCACCATCAAGGCCCACTATGATGCCGCGACGACAAATACCGCCGGTTACGGCGCGCAGATCCTGGCCGACAACCCGCTTGCCTACTGGAACATGAACGAGCCGGCTTACCCCACGCCTCCGGAAAGCTCCTATCCCATCGCGGTGAACAGCGGCAGCGAGGGCGCCGCCGCAGACGGCACCAACTGGTGGGGCGTTTTGGCAAATCAGGATGGCGCCGCCAGCCAATGTGGCACCCCGTTTGGCGGCTTTGGCGCGGGCAACCGCTCCTGCTTTTTCAATGGCGCCAGTGGTTATCTCGCTGTGCCCACGAATGCCAACTTAAACTTCGCGGGCAATATCACGCTCATGGCGTGGGTCAAACCTCAGGTCAAAGACCACATCCGGGACATCATCGCCCAAGGCTGGGTTGGCGCACCGGCTTATGCTGGCGCCAGTTACAAGGAGACATTCCTGCGAATCACCCGCGGTTACGGCAACGGCGGCTATGGCACCACGAATTTTTACGAGGTCGGCGCGACCGATGCGGAAGATCTAACTTATTACCACTCCGCCCTTTCGTTGATCCCGGCAGGGGACATCGGTAGTTGGGTCTTCCTCGCTGGCACGTATGACGGCTCAAGTTGGAAACTCTATCGCAATGGACAACTGGTCGCCGAACGGCCCGGCAGCAGTGGCCCGCTCAACCTCACCAATCGGTGGTCAATCGGAGCAAAGAGCAACCCGATCACTGAAAACCCTGGTGGGGATGGTGTCTTCTTCGGCGGCAATATTGATGAACCGGCGATTTTCAACACCGCACTCTCCGCAGCCAACATCCAGGCCATCTATGAGGCCGCAGAAGTCCCGCCCGTCATCACACGGGCCGTGCAAGTGCCCACCGGCGTGTTTAAGGGGTCCTCGGGGTCGTTCTCGGTTTGGGCCGAAGGCAACCCGACACTGACTTACTCCTGGACCAGCAATGGAATCCCGGTGGCGACCGGTGTGACCAACATCACGCTCAACAATCTGTCCGCCGGCATCCTGGATGTCGTGGTTGTCGTCACCAACTCGTACGGCGTCTGCACCAGTTCAGTCTCCTTCAATGTGGTCGCGTCGAAGCCCCTGATCATGCAGCAACCTCAGGCGGTTTCGAAATATGAGGGCCTGCCTTATGGTTTCTCGGTCACGGCAGGAGGCACGGCGCCAATTTCTTATCAGTGGCGGACGAATGGCACTGACATCCCGGGCGCTACTTCGTCCACCTACTCCAACACAACCAGTCTTGCGCTCAATGGGCTCGGTTACAGTTGTTCGCTCAGCAACGAAGCCGGCACCAGCAACAGCGTGGCGGCTGTGTTAACGGTGTTGGCGATACCCACGGGATATGCTGGAGCGGTTTATTCGAATTCGCCGATCGCCTACTGGCGGCTCGGTGAAACCAGCGGGTCCGTCGCAAGGGACTACTACGGTGGAGTCAATGGGACTTATTACGGAGCCACGCTCAACCAGTCCGGCTATTCCGTGATTGATCCGGACAAGGCCGTCGTGTTCAGCGGTGTGAACAGTTACGTCGGCGACATCAGTGAAACCGCAATTAACTTCGCTGGACCCGGCCAGAGCTTTACGCTGGAGAGTTGGGCCAAAGCCGATGCGACCCCGAACGACATGACCCTGATTGCCAAAGGCACCGGGGCTGGCGGAACCGTCGCCAGCGAGCAGTTCTGCCTGGATACCACCGGTGGATTCTATCGCTTCTTCGTTCGCGCGGCGAACAACAATGCGCTGGTTGGCGCCAACGCCGATGTTGGACCCAACGGCACGTGGCAGCATGTCGTCGGGGTTTATGACGACACGGCCGGGAAAGTGAGGATTTACGTCAATGGCGAACTCAGGCAGACGGTGGATGCGCCAGTAGCGGGGCCGCGGGTCACCAGCCACCCGGTGAGCCTCGGTTCGAAGCGGGCGGGTAATGCGCCGGCTTACGACATCACCCTCGAAGGGACTTTGGATGAAGTGGCCATTTACAACACGGCGTTGGATGACAGCACCGTTCTGGCTCACTACGGCGCGGCCTACGGCCCAAGCCTGCCGCCCTTCATCAGCCTCCAGCCGGTGGCGGTCACGAACTACGAATCGCTCCTGGCCATCTTCTCGGTCGGCGCGGGAGGCACCGTCCCGTTGTCCTATCAATGGAAGAAGAACGGTAGTGACATCGCAGGCGCCACAGGCACGGCGTACGGGATCTATCCGCTGACGCTGGGGGATTCGGGCAATTACTCAGTCACCATCACCAACGTCAACGGCGTGACCAATAGCGCCGTCGTGTACCTGTCCGTGCTCTCCGTGCCCAATTCCACGGTGGCCATCCCGGGTCTGGTGATGCATCTGCCGTTCGACAACAACCTCACGGACATCACGACCCGCGGCAACAACGGGACGGCCGTCCACCGGGGCACGAATGCGGGGGCCATTTCGTACGTGGGCGGCAAGATCGGCAGCATGGCCTTGCACTACTACACCGACGTGGCGGGAGACACCTACAACTCCGTCTATCTGGGCTTGCGCCCCGATCTGCAGCTCAGTTCTAACGTGAACTTCAGCGTGGCCTACTGGATCCGGTTGCCTTTGAATTACCAGGGCGGCGACCTGCCGTTCTTCGGCAACGCGACGAATTCTGCCAACAACCCAGGATGGGTGTTCGAACCTTCCTATGGTTCTGTCGCCAACACCACGGCCACCTCGCCGTGGGATGGTTCCTGGGCGTATAACTTCTTCGACCTTGCTGGCGCTGGCGACCACGCCTACGGCACGCCGGTCGGTAACATCAACGACGGCGAGTGGCACCATCTGGTGCATGTCTTCGAGCGTGGCTTCCCGAGCCGGCACTACCTCGACGGTCTGCCCGGAACCAGGAACAGGATTGCCGGAACTCATTCCGGCAACGCCGGCAACGTGGACGCCGGTCCGGCCGCCATCGGGCAGGATCCCAGCGGCCTGTATCCGGAAACCGGTTCAGCCGACATTGACGATCTCGGCGTCTGGCGCAAGGCTCTCACGCCGTTGCAAGCGGCCGCGTTGTATGTGGCCGGCACCAACGGCTTCAGCTACCAGGGCGCTGCTGTCCAGTTGACGGCCACCAAGTTGCCGAACGGGACCGTGCAATTGGATTACCCGGTGGGCTTCCCACTCCAGTCGGCGACCTCGCCCACTGGCCCGTGGACGACCATCGCCGGTGCCTCGCCGCCCTACATCGTGACGCCGACGGCGGGTACACCGAGAAGGTACTTCCGCTTGATCCAATAATTGGCAACGCCCTCAGCGTTTAGCCCGCAGGCGCGGGCCACGGCGGCCGGGAAGCAATTCCCGGCCGCTTTTTCGTGTACTGCGTCGAGCCCCTGTGGCGTCGCTCACCGCCACTCGTGCTTCGGATAGCGGCGCTGCAATTCCGATTTGATCCTCGGATAGTGTTCCCGCCAGAAACCGGCCAGGTCCTGGGTGATTTGCACGGGCTTCATTCCCGGCGTGAGGACGTGGACCAGCACCGGCACGCGGCCCAGCGCCACGCGTGGTGTCTGCGTTACCTCGTAGAGTTCCTGTATCCGCAACGCGACGTGCGGCGGGGCGCCGGCGGCATAGGAAACCTTTGGCGTGCGGCCATTCGAGAGGGTCAACCGCTCCGGCGCGTGTTTGTCCAGCACTTCACGCTGCGCTGGCGAGAGCCAGGACATCACCACCGGCTTCACCTCGCGGTCCTTGATCTCCTTGTAACTCACAGCGCCGTGGCATAGTTGTTCGATCAGATGCTTCCGGTCCTCCTCCGTGACCGGCGGCAGTTGAAATTCCGGGCAATGTTCGCAGACCAGCCGCAGCCGCAACAACCACTGCTCCACCGCGTGATCCCAGTTCGGCAACGGCAGCCGGCCAGCGATGATCTCCTGCGCGAGCAGGCGTGAGGCGGTCTCGGCGGGCGGCGGTTCGACCCGCTTCGCCGAAAGCGCCAGGTCGCGAAATCGTGACAGTTCCGCTGCCACCACCCGCCGGCTTTGCGCGTCGAACTGCGCGTGCAACTCGCTCCGGAGGTCTTCGGGGAACAGCTCGCCCAGCCAGGCGGCCTCGATTGCCGTCGCCAGCGACAGAATCGTCTCCACGTCGCCGTCGCGGCCCCCCACTTCCCGGATTTCCGCGGCCACCAACAACGGGCTTTGCTGCACTGCGCTCTCGCGCGCCAGCACGCCGCGGCGGCCGTGAACCAGTTCGCAGCGCAACGTGCCTTCATCCAGCCGCCGCGCCACGCGGTCGCTGAACCCGATGAGAATGCACTTTTGCAGCGCCTCGTCTTTCACCTCACGCGGCTGGACGTCCAACCCTTCAGCCCTGGCAATCCGCAAGAACTGTTCGAAGAGCGGACCGACCTGCCTGGCAGTGACCGCGTGAATGCCCAGCCGCCGGCAGGCCTCGACGCGGAATTGATTCTTCATCGCAAAGTTCCAGGCGCGCATCAGAATCCAGAAGTCCGATGAAGCCTTTTCCCCGAGCAAATCCTCGCGTTCGCTCCGGACCTCCCTCCCGCCGCCGCGTAGCAGCAGGTCGCGTCCCTGCGTCAACGCCGCAACGAGACAGGCCTGGTGAACGCACCCGTATTCCTGCGCCGCGAGCAACATGCGCGAGTAGCGCGGGTGGACCGGGAACGCGAGCATCTTTCTGCCGATGTCCGTGATCGTGCTAGCCGCCGAGGTCACGGCGGAAGCGCTTTCAGCCGTGCCGGATTCCGCCGGCTCGCGCTGCCGGCGACTGAGCGCCCCCAGGTCCAGCAACAATTCCTCCGCGCGAGCGAGCGCGATTTCATCCGGCTTTTCCAGCCAACGGAACGCGCGCAAATCCGCCACGCCCGCCGCCTTGAGCGTCAGCACCACTTCCGCGAGATCGAGCCGCTTGATCTCGGGAAGCTCCCGGGGCGCGCGTTCGTCGTGCTCGGCCCGCGACCAGAGCCTGAGGCAGCTTCCGGGCGCCGTCCGACCGGCGCGACCGGCGCGCTGATCGGCGCTTGCCTGTGAGATTCTCTCGACGAGCAGAGTGTTGATGCCCCGATTCGCGTCGTAACGCGGAATCCGCGCCAGGCCGGAATCAATCACCAGCCGCACACCGTCAATGGTGATCGAAGTCTCCGCAACATTGGTGGCGACGACTACTTTTGGCTGGTCGTGCTGCGCGACCGCCAAATCCTGTTCTCGCGGTGGCAGTTCCCCGTGCAACGGCAGGACGATGAAGCCGCGCGACTCGGGCACGTTGCGAATGGCCTCGATGGTCTGCGAAATTTCAAAACCGCCTGGCATGAACACCAACACGTCACCACTGCCGCCGGACTGCATGAAGCGAACGAAGGCATCCGCGGCCAGTTCCCACGGCGGCGGTGGATTCGGCCCGAGGCGGCGCGGGAGATACTCGATCTCGACGGGAAACATGCGGCCTTCGGAGCGGAGGAGGGAACATGAAAACCCCTCACCCGGCCTTCGGCCACCCTCTCCCCATCCGATGGGGAGAGGGCCGGGGTGAGGGGCTTGCCGCACTTCGCTCAGATAGTTTTCCAATTCGCGTGCCTCCAGCGTCGCGGACATCACGGCGATCAGCAGATCGGGCCGGTGTTGCTCCTGCAGATCCAGCACCCGCGCCAGCGTGATGTCGCCGTAAAGATGCCTTTCGTGAAATTCATCGAAGATCACTGCCTGCACGCCTGGCAATGTCGGGTCCTGGATCAACTGCCTCAGCAAGATGCCTTCGGTTTCGAACTTGATCCGCGTGGTCGCGCTGACGCAACTCTCGAAGCGGATTTGGTAACCCACTTCGCGCCCCAGTTCGACGCCCAGTTCCTTCGCCACCCGTGCCGCGAGCAGCCGCGCCGCAAGCCTCCGGGGCTGGAGGATCACACACTGCCCGTTTTGCAGCAGCCCGTGCTTGAGCAACATCTGGGGGACTTGCGTGGACTTGCCCGAGCCGGTGGGCGCCTGCAGCACGAGCCGTCTCGTCGCGGACAGCGAGGCGACGATGTCAGCTTCGAGGTCGTAAATGGGCAGCCGCTCGGGCATGGCGGATACAGTTACGGCGATCACCGCGACTGGGTGAAACGGGAAAACCGAGCTACCCGCCGCCTCCAATCTGTGACCATAATTGCCGCGACCGCGACGGATGATGTCGCAAACAAATTCACGGCGAAAGCGGCATTCAGGTGATGTGCGCGCCCTGCGTTTCCACGTACACGGCGTAGAGGGACTGGCTGGCGGCCATGAAGAGGCGGTTGCGCTTCGCGCCGCCGAAACACAGGTTCGCGCAAATCTCAGGCAACAGGATCAGACCGATGCGTTCGCCGTCCGGCGCGAATACGTGGACCCCGTCGTAACCGTCGCCCACCCAGCCGGCGGCAGCCCAGATGTTCCCCTCCACGTCGGCGCGAATGCCGTCGGCGCCCCCGGTGCCTTTGCCCTTGAGTTCCATGGAGCAGAACCGGCGTTTCTTTGCCAGCTTCGCGCCGTCCACGATGTCCCAAACGTCAATGCCCTTTGGCGATGGTCCGCCAGTGTCGGCGACGTAAAGCTTTTTGTAGTCTGGCGAGAAGCACAATCCGTTCGGTTTGGCGCCTTCGTCGCTCACGAGGTCCAGCCTGGCGGTTTTCGGTTCCAGGCGATAAATGGCTTCCTTGATCTCAAGCGGCGCTTTGTGCCCCTCATAATTCCCCATGCTGCCATAGCCGGGATCGGTGAACCAGATGCCGCCGTCCGGATGGACCACGACGTCGTTCGGGGCATTGAAGGGTTTGCCCTGCCACTTGTCGGCGAGCACGGTGATCCGGCCGTTGTGCTCGTAGCGGACGACGCGACGGTTGCCGTGTTCGCAGGAAATCTGGCGGCCCTCGAAGTCGAAAGTGTTGCCGTTGCTGTTGCCCGCGGGTTGCCGCATGACGCTCACGTGGCCGTCTTCGTCAAGCCAGCGGAACTGGCGGTCATTGGGAATGTCGCTCCAGATCAGATAACGGCCCACTGCATTCCATGCGCAGCCTTCGGCCCACAGCGAACCGGTGTGCAGCCGTTGAATGGGCGTGTTGCCGATTCTCTTGAAGCGTCCGTCGAGCGCAACGATGTGCGGATCGGGATACCGGACGGGTTCCTTTCCCGACCAATCCCGCCCGGCCGCCATGACTGCGGGAGCGAGCGCGGCGGTGGCGAGCGTTGTCGTTTGCCGGAGAAAGGTCCGGCGATCAATCGTCGTCGAACCGCGTTCGTCATCGTGAGTTGAAGGCAGCATGGCGTTCCTGTGGGTTGAAGTTTCTGCGCGAGCTTGCCTGCGGGGGCTGCAGGGTTCAACCAAAAGGTAAATGGCCGGCTGCCGGCTGGTGACGGCCAAAGGCTTACTGGTCCTCGCTGATCGAAACCAGCCGCGCCGAGACGGCTTTCCCCCCGACGACCAAGGCCCGGAATTGCCACTCGGCCCTTGGCTCAATTGTTTGTTGGTAATCCTTCGCCGTGCCGATCCGGCTTCCTGATGCGTCGAGCAGCTCGATTTCCACCTTCACGCCAAAGCGGCGTTTGTCCGATTCGTTTCGCACCGTCCCGATGGCATGAGTGAGCGAACTGCCGTCGGTTTTCTCGATTTTGACCGGCGAGACGCGAAAGCCGGCCTGCGAAACATACCTGGCTGAAGAACCAGGAGTCGAGGTGGTCGTGCCGTTCGCGCCGCCAGCCGTTTGCTGTTGCCCAGCCAGGCGTCTGGCGCGTCGCAGGGCAACCTGGGTTCCGATCACGCCAGCGGCCAGAATGGCCAGCGCAAGGACGGCAAAGACAATCGTCTTGGCCGGAACGGATCGTTGCGGCGGCGGTGCCGGAAGGGTCAACGCCGTCGGCTGGCCGCAATGCGGGCAATCGGCGGTCGTGCCCACGGCCTCGACCGGGAATTCGATGTGTCCGGCACAATGCTGGCAGTCGCATCGGAAGTATTGCATCGGCATTTTCTGGCACGGCACCTGCGATTTTCCGAAACCTCGGACTGGTCAGCGCCGTCGTTTGCAGTATCGTCAAGACCATGAACACCGACGAGACATTTAAGCGGGAGCACAGCCTGCGGCTGGAGGATTGCTTTCTGACGCGCCGGCAGTTTTTGCGGCGCGCGGGCACGGGCTTCGGCGCGTTGAGCCTCGCGGCGTTGCTGGGGGAAAACTTTTTCGGCGCTGTTGCCGGCGCGGCGGAAACGGCGTCGCTCGCGCCGCGGGCGCCGCATTTCCCGGCGAAAGCAAAACACGTCGTCCACGTCTTCGCGCAGGGCGCCCCCTCGCACGTGGACACCTGGGATCCGAAGCCGGCATTGGCCCGTTACGAGGGCAAAAACATTCCCGACCAGAACGGTGTGGCCATGGCGTCGCCGTTCAAGTTCACGCCGCGGGGCAGCTCGGGCATCGAGGTCAGCGAGGTTTTTCCCAGGCTCGGCGACCTGGCGGACGACCTTTGCGTGATCCGTTCGTGCTACACGGACATCCCCGCGCACGAAGTGGCCACGGTATTCATGAACACCGGTTCGACGCGATTGGTCCGGCCCAGTCTCGGCTCGTGGGTGCTTTACGGCTTGGGCACGGAGAATCAAAACCTGCCGGGCTACATCTCGCTGCGGCCGGGCGGCGTGCCGCCGGGCGGCAGTTCGAACTGGCAATCCGCCTTCCTGCCCGGCACCTATCAGGGCGTCAGCATCAACACCAAGGTCGCCTCGGTGGACGCGTTGATCGAAAACATCCGCAACCAGCGCACGCCGCTGGCTGAACAGCGGCGGCAGCTCGATCTCGTCCACAAGTTGAACGAACTCCATGCGCAAAACCTGCAGAAGGACGCGCAACTTGAGGCGCGCCTCCAATCTTACGAGATGGCCTTCAAGATGCAGACCGAAGCCACAGACGCGTTCGACATCCTCAAGGAGCCGGCCAGCGTGCGCGACGCGTACGGGCGCGGCAGCCAGGGCAACCAATTGCTCGTCGCGCGGCGGCTGATCGAGCGCGGCGTGCGCTTCGTGCAAGTATGGGCGGGCGGCTGGGACCATCATCAAGACATCGAAGACCGATTGCCAGAACGGGCGCGGGAGATTGACCAGCCGCTCGCGGCATTCATCGCGGACCTGAAACAGCGCGGCCTGTTCGACAAGACGCTCGTGATCTGGGGCGGCGAGTTTGGCCGCAAACCGGTGCGTGATCGCAACGGCAACGACAATCCGGGCCGCGACCACAATGCGAAGGCGTTTACCACGCTCCTCGCCGGTGCAGGCGTCAGGCGCGGTTTCGTTCACGGCGCGACCGACGAGTTCGGCGGAGCGGCCGTGCGGGACAAAGTTCACGTCCACGACTTGCACGCGACGGTGCTGGCGCTGCTGGGCTTTGATCACAGGCGGCTGACCTATCGCTACAACGGGCGCGATTTCCGGCTGACCGACGTGCGTGGCAACGTTGTGAAAGCGGTGATGGCATGAGGAGCGGAGAAATACCCAAACACCCAAACACCCGAGCACCCAAACTCAAGTGTTTGGGCCGGGGTGGATTGCGCTGCGTGGGTATTTGGGCACTTGGGTGCTTGGGTGCTTTGGCCGCGCCGCCTACTCCCGAGCAGATTGAATTCTTCGAGAACGAAATCCGGCCCATCTTCGCGAACCACTGTTACAAGTGCCACAGCCAGCAGGCCGAAAAGGTCAAGGCCGGTCTGCTGCTCGACACGCGCGAAGGTGTGCTCAAGGGCGGAGACAGCGGCCCTGCCATCGTGCCGGGCGATCCGGAAAAAAGCCGCCTCATCAAGGCCGTCCGCTACACCGACTCCGACCTGCAAATGCCACCCAAAGGTAAGAAGCTTTCCGACGCAATGATCGCGGACTTGACCGCGTGGGTGAAGATGGGCGCGCCGGATCCGCGGGTGGCAACTGCCGGGCAGAAGGCATGGGTGGATTCCGGCAAGAAGCATTGGGCCTGGCAACCACTCACCCAACCGACTGTGCCTGCGGTCAAGAATGCTTCGTGGTGCATTTCGCCCGTGGACCATTTCATCCTGGCCAGACTCGAGGACAAGGAGTTGAAACCCAATCCGCCCGCCGATAAACGGACGCTGATCCGTCGCGCGACGTTTGATTTGACCGGCTTGCCTCCGACACCCGAGGAGGTCCGGGATTTTCTCAACGATGATTCCCCGGAGGCTTTTGCCAGGGTTGTGGACCGTCTGCTGGCTTCACCCCGCTACGGCGAGCGTTGGGCGCGGCATTGGCTGGACGTGGCCCGTTACAGCGACACCAAAGGCCAGGTCCGCCGCCAGCGCGAGGATCCGCGCAGTCCCTATGCGTGGACCTATCGCGATTACGTGATCCGCAGCTTCAATGACGACAAGCCGTACAACGTGTTCGTGATCGAACAACTCGCCGCGGACAAACTGCCGGCCACGGCGAAGAACCCGACCAACCTGACCGCGCTAGGCTTTCTGACCGTGGGCGACCGCTTCATGGGAATGCCGAACGACATCATCAACGACCGGATTGACGTGGTGACCAAGGGTTTCCTCGGGCTCACCGTCACTTGCGCGCGGTGCCACGACCACAAGTTCGACCCCATTCCCACGAAGGATTATTATTCGCTGCACGGCATTTTCGCGAGCACGACCGAGCCACAAGCGGAGACAGTAATTCAGAAAATCGCGATGACGGACGACTACAAGGACTACTACGCGAAACGCACGGCGCTGGACGCGAAAGTGGAACTCCTTCAGACGGAGTTTCGCGCTGCGCAACGGGGACGCAACCGCGACCGGGAGAAAATCCGCCAGTTGCAACGGCAGCAACGCGAGGCCCAGGGCGACATCGCGCGGCTGGAAATGACGCATCCCGGCGCGCCCGTGCGCGCAATGCGGGTGCAGGATTCGACGCGGCCTCACGATTCGCCGGTGTTCATCCGCGGCGAAGCGGGCAGCCGCGGCGAAGTGGTGCCGCGGCGTTTTCTGGAAGTGCTGGCCGGTACGAACCGCGTGGCGTTCACCAACGGCAGTGGCCGCCTGCAACTGGCGCACGCCATCGTGGACAAGAACAATCCGCTCACGCCGCGCGTGATCGTCAACCGCGTCTGGCAGCATCACTTCGGCGAAGGCTTCGTCCCAACGCCGGACGACCTGGGCACGATGTCGGAGCAGCCGAGCCACCCGGAATTGCTGGACTTTCTTTCGGCGCGCCTGGTGGCGGAGGGCTGGAGCCTCAAGAAACTTCACCGGCTGATCATGCTGTCCAGCGTCTATCAGGAGAGCAGCGCAGCCAATCCGCGATACGCGGAGGTGGATCCGGGCAACCGTCTGCTCTGGCGCGCGAACATCCGGCGGCTGGAGTTCGAGGCCATCCGCGATTCGCTGCTCGCCATCGGCGGCACGCTCGATACGGCAATGTTCGGGCGGCCCGTGGACTTCGAGCGCAATCCGGAGTCAACGCGCCGCACGCTTTACGGCTATCTCGACCGGTCGGACGTGTCCGACGTGCTGGTGAATTTCGATTTCGCCAATCCGGACATGCCCAACGGCAGGCGCCACGACACAACCGTGCCGCAACAGGCGTTGTTTTTCATGAACAGTCCCCTGGTCATGAAGCAGGCGACGCGGCTCGTGGGTCTGCCGGAGTTCAAGTCGTGCAAGGACGATGCCGCGAGGATTCAATTCCTATGCGAGCGGATTTATCAACGACAGCCCGCCCCGGCAGAGACGGCCCTTGGATTGGAGTTCCTTGCCGAGACGCCTGCGGCGAAGCTGGCCTCGATTGAATCCGATGGTGTGCGGCCCGTGGCCGACACAGGCAGATTTCGCCCGAAACAGGCCGCGCGGCAACGCCTGGAACGGACCCGCGCCGAGCCGGCGTCCGGGCTGACGGCCTGGGAAAAGTACGCGCACGCCTTGTTGCAAGCGAACGAGGCTTCCTTCGTGAACTGAAGCCGAGTTCGCTGGCACCCCGAATCCACTGTTCAGCCTCGCCAGGACCCAGGCAAGTCGGTCCAGCCTTTGAAAGCGAAAGCTCCAAAAAGTATCCCTCGCGCCGGCGAGGCTGCGCGAGGGATTTCTGCAAGCGAGATGCGGCTTAGTTCTGATCCTTCTTATGACGGCCCAAGCCCGCCTTTTTCATCTTCTCTTTGTCTTCGGTGCTGATCTTGGCGCGTTCTTCCTTGTCGAGTTTGCCGTTCTTGTTGGTGTCGTATTTTTCGCGCATCGCCTTTTTCAGTTCCTTCTGCCCGGCGTGGCTCTTGTGGTCTTTCTTGTGGTCCTTGTCGTCGGCGTTGGCCGTCAGGGCCAGGGCGCAAGCGATGGAGAGTACGGTGAGGATTTTTTTCATGGATTTGTTCTGATCGTTTGACTGTTTCAGTTTCTGGCAAACAGATTGCCTGGCCGAGAGACGCGGCGGGCGGCGGCAGGGTTACATCCGGGGTCGCCTGGGTCGCTTGAGCCTCAGGCGACGGGCAGTTGCGCGCCCGCCTTGAAAATGTCGTGCTGGCTCGGCATCGGTGGTTTTAAGGTGCGGAATGGTCCCCATTGCATGGCGGCCGGGTTTTCGTACATGAGGTCGGGGCCGTAGGCAAACTTGGCCTGAAGCATGTCGTTCCACTCGACCACCGCGCCGCCGTAGGCTGCTTCCCGGCCCATGATGGCCGTAAGCGTGCTGTCGGTTACGTTCTTCGCCTCATTCAAATCCGTGTCCATGAGAATGGCGTTGATCAGATTGCAATGCTCGTTCACGTAGCCGTTGTCGTCTTTCATCTCGCCGGTTCTCCAAAGCGTGCCACCCTTGGGCCGGATCAGGTTGCGGCCGTCGCGCAATTCCGAAGTTCCCTTGCTCCCGACCACGGCTTCGCTGACCGACGACCACTCGCGCTTGATCTGGCCGCAATAGCTGTGCATGCGCACACCGTTGGCGTACTCGAACTCGATTGCGAAATTGTCCCAAATCTCACCGGACTTGCCCTGGAGTTGCTGGCGCGCGCCCATGCCCCAGGCTTTGACGGGATGATCGCCAATGACCCAGTTGCACACGTCAATGTTGTGGACGTGCTGTTCGCAGATATGGTCGCCGCAAAGCCAGATGTAGTGATACCAGTTCCGAATCTGCCGCTCGAGTTCGGTCGTGGCCTTGGCCTCCTGCTCGGTGCGATGCCAGATCGGACCGCTGTTGACCCAGTAAGCGCGCAACGCGGTCACGTCTCCGATCTCGCCTCCGTGGATGCGCTTGACGGTTTCGATGTAGCTGGGCCGGTGCCGGCGCTGCGTACCGGCGGCGACCTTGAGATTCTTGCGTTTGGCCTCCTCGCCGGCGGCATAGACGATCCGGCAACCGGTGCCGTCCACCGCCACTGGCTTTTCCATGAAAACATGCTTGCCCGCGGCGATGGCGGCTTTGAAGTGCGCGGCCCGGAATCCTGGCGGCGTGGCGAGGATGGCGTAATTCACGCCCGCCACGGCGAGGGCCTTTTGATAGGCATCGAATCCGCTGAAGCATTTGTCCTCAGGCACGCCGAAGTTCTCCCGGCCCCGGATCGCCTGCTCGGGGAAGATGTCCGCCACGGCCACAACCTTGCCTTCGGCGCCGGTGATCTTGAGCGCCTCCATGAAGTCCTTGCCGGCGCCACCGCCACGGCCACCGATGCCGATGATGACGGCGTGGATCGGTTGCTTGGCCTGTGCGTTGAGGATGGCCGGAGCGCCGACTGCCGCCGCGGTGGCGACGGTGGTCATGCGGAGGAATTGACGTCGGGAAACGGCTGGCGATGGAGTTTCGGGAGTGAGTTGCGGCAGTTCTTTCATGGCGAGTTTAATTTGGTTTCGGCAGTCGGTTTGCGATCCGATGGGTGTGCTCGGGCTCGATCTGGGTTCCGAATGTCACTGGCGGAGACTAATCCTTCTCCACACCGCTCGTCCAGTATTTCACCATCTCCTCCGGCGGCGGCACTTTCAGCGGGCGTACCAGCCGGAAGCCGATGAATTGCGCGTCGGTGAGATACCAGATGCTCTTGGGGAGTTGCGGGTCCTGCTGCTTCCAGGCGCGGCTTGATCCCCGTCGCGCGCCGCTGCGCAACGCCGGCGGGTCGTCGTCCCACGAACCCCCACGCGCCGCGTGCGGATACGGTTTGGCGGCTTTGTTCCATGGGTCCACGACCGTTCCTTTGGCGGCGCTGGCCTTGTAGAACTCCCCGTCTAGCTGGTCCAACACCCACTCGGTCACGTTGCCGTGCATGTCGTAGAGTCCCCAGGGATTCGGTTTCTTCCGGCCGATCTTTTGATACCGCGAGTCGCTGTTGTCGAAGAACCAGCCGTAATCGGCGAGCTTGGCGGGATCGTCGCCGAACGAGTAGGCCGTCGTCGTGCCGGCGCGGCAGGCGTATTCCCATTCCGCTTCCGTCGGCAGGCGATAAAAGTGGCCGGTCTTGGCGCCGAGCCAGTGGCAGAACTTGTTCGCGCCGTGCTGCGTCATGCTGATCGCCGGGAAGCCGTCCTTGCCCATGCCAAAGCTCATGTCCACATACGGTTTGGACGGGCGCGTGACGGCGTCGGAAACGGCGTTGACGGATTCCTCGGTCGCGAGAGCCTCCCGCAGTTTTCGCTCGTCGTCCGGATACATGAACAGGAGGAACTGGTTCCAGGTGACCTCGAACTGGCCGATCCAAAAGGGCGAGACTTTGACCTTGTGCGGCGGGCCTTCGTCGGGCTTGCGGTCCTTCTCGTCCTCGGGAGTGCCCATCGTGAACTCGCCGCCGGGAATCGCCACCATCGAGTAACTGACTTCCGTGCCCGGAATCGTGTTGGTGTAGGACGTCATGTCCGCCTCGGATTTTTCCGTGAGCAACGAAACGATGCGCTTGTGAATGTCCGGCACGGTCGAATCATCGCGATCCGCCAGCGACGCGAGGCTGCCGTAAGCGCCTGCAACGAACTTTCCGCCTTCGATGGTGTAAACCTGATAGTGCGACGCCGGGCGGTTGTTGGTGATCGAGGAGAAAAGCACGATCGCGTCCGGCAGAGCCACCGCCGCGCTCAACAACTTGTTCGTCACGCCGGGCAGCTTTTGGGCGGTCACCGGCGGATTCGCCCCGTCGAAATCCATCAGTTCGGCCGGCTCCTGTTCGCCAAAAAGCGCGAGCAGCCGCGTTTGCCTGCGGCCGTCCACCGCAATCATTTGGCGGACGGGCCTGTCGAGCGTGAACGTCTTCGCCTCGGCAGAGCGAAATCTCCCGTTCGCCTCGCTGACGGTGCGCAAAGAAATGGCCTGCTCGGCAGGGCTGTAGAACAGAAACGCTGGCATGGGCGATTTCCCAAACTGCCCCGTCACATAAGCGGCGCCCGCCGGAAGATTGCCGACGCTCAAGACTTCCTCGGGCTTGCCGGAATCCAGTTTCAGCACGCGCAGGGAATTCCCCGTGTCACCGCTGGAAACCACCGCGACGAATTCGTGCCCGCCGGGTTTGAGCGCGACGCGATCGCCACGCGCTTCCGCACCCGGGGCAGGCAGGTCGGCGATCTTGGTGAAAGCGCGGCCCTGGTTGCGGTAAAGCGTCACGAGGTTTGGTGTGGGATCGTTGTTGTAGATGCTGGACACGTACAGGTCCGGCAGTGGCGAGTTGCCCGGGCCGCCGACGTCCAGGGCCACCACCGTGTTCGGGCCGAGCGCGGTGTTGGGCACATGGATGAGATCGCTTTCGATGTTGGCGTTTGGCGCGTCCACCACCGTCACGAGATTGGCATCTGCGGAAGTGAGCGCGAGCGAGTCGCGTTTTGCATCCACCAGCCGCGCGACGCTGACTCCGGTCGGATTCTTCAACCCGCCCGGCTGCCAGTTCGCCCAGTCGAACGAACCGGGTGACAACTGATAGCCCAGACGGACGCGGCCCGAGAAACGGTCCACGATCGCGATGTCCAACTTCCCGTCGCCGTTGAAATCTCCCGTGGCGATGAATTCCAGTTCACCTTCTTGCACGAAGGCCTTCGCGGTAAACGTGCAAAGGGCCGCAAGGCCGGCTAGCAGCACGGCTTGAAGCGCTTTGGCGGCAGGAGTGAAGGAATGACGACATTGGGTTAGCGAGTGCATGTCGCTTTTTTTGGGATCCGAGGTCATCAGTCGAACAATGAGTGCGCACGTTCTCCCTCTCCACCGCCGAGGGAAAGAGGGCCGGGCTGAGGGGGCGCATGGGACATTTCGCCTGGCGCTGCGAGAATTGAAACGCAACCCGCCTCTCACTCTTGCCCTCTCCCCTTCCGAATGGGAGAGGGAAGCCTCCGATGCCAGGTCAGCCGCGGGTATTCTCAGATCAACGACGGAGTCGGGCACAAGGAGCGGATTGGATGTCATTGTCGGTGTTTCTGACGGTGGCAGGCCGTTTTCGCTTCAGATTCGTGCCGGTTGTCCGGCGCGAAGTCCAGCAGAATTCGGGTTCGCGGCGCGAGCGAACCGGGCTTTGGGAAATGGTTCGCGAGCAGCAAGCCGCGCTCGAACGCATTTGGGCCTTGGTGGCCGCCGACGTGAGGAGGCGGGAATTGACAGGATCCATAAAGGTCCGCCTGCCTACGTCGGACGCTCTCCTGCACGGATGGGGCAGGGGCGGAAGAGCTTCGCGTTGATGGAACGCTTTTCGCCAGCGCAAGCAATGGCGGCCAGTCCTCCTCGCACGAACCGTTAACCACCATGCGCGCGACCACTTCGCTCGCGCCAGCGGCCAGCAACTCCGCCTGCCGCCCGGCAAAGCGCTCGTCTTGCAGGTGATTGTGCGCATCAAACAGGCGAAGGCTCATCGCGCCGAAAAGTTCTGCCGTGCTGCACTGGCAAGACAAGGCCGGAGGCTTCTGATTCGCCTCCTTCCGTACCGCGGCTACTTCTTTTCGTCTTTCTTGGCCTCGAACGTGAGCGAGGCGGAGTTGATGCAGTAACGCAAACCGGTGGGCTTCGGGCCGTCCTCGAAGACGTGGCCGAGATGGCCGCCGCATTTCGAGCACAGGACCTCCGTGCGTTCCATGAAGTGGCTGCGGTCGTCAGCCGTGGCCACCGCGTTCGAGGACATCGGCGCGTAGAAGCTCGGCCAGCCGCATTCGGTGTCGTATTTGGTCTCCGAAGTAAAGAGCTCCTCGCCGCAACCGGCGCAGCGGTAGGTGCCGGCCGCGTGGCTGTTCCAATACGCGCCGGTGAACGGGCGTTCGGTGCCTTTCTGCCGCAGCACGCGGTACTGTTCCGGGGTCAATTTCTTTTTCCAATCGGCGTCTGTCATGGCGGTGGATGCGTTCGTGGTGGTCGTCAAGTTTGCGGAGGTTGGTGGGGTTGCAAGATTGTTCTCGGAAGCCGGAGTCATTCGCGAGGCGCCGCAGCCGGCGGCCATTGCGGCAGCGGCAGCCAGGGCCAGGTTCGTTTGCCATCTTGTGCTCATGCGAATGTATTGTGGGCGAGAATCCGGTTTCGTTCAAACTTCACCAAGCTTTTTTTCAGTTCACCTGCGCGCTGCCTTCGGAGGTTCGTCATTCAGTCTCAGAACTCCATCCGACTCTGGATTGGTCGTCCAGGTTCGCTAAAGATTACCATCGCAATGCCTCTGGCGCACAAAAGGTTAGCGCAAACGTGGCGGTTGACGCGAGCTCCCTGCCCGAACAATTTTTGAGTGTAAGGCGGCCTTGGGCTGTCCGACCCATTGCCAGAGTGAATCGTATTCCGCACGATGCAAACAACCGCCACGCCACGCTTCAACCGGATCATCGAACGGTATTATCAGCCGTTGTTCCGGTTCGCGGTGGCGCTCTGCGGCGACCCAGAGGCGGCACTGGTCTTCACGCAGCGCACGTTTCAACTGGCGCACGAGTGCGCGCCGCATCGCAAGGACAAGTCTGGCATCAGCCAGTGGCTGTTCACGATTCTGTTCACTCAATTCTTGAAGGCGCGGGTTTCGCCGAGGCAGCGGCGAGACTGAATTCCGACCCGGTTGGTGGGCGGGGTTGGACCGGTTGATTCGATGATACGGTCGGCGTGAAGCAATCCTTTACTGTTTGCGGCCCCCAGCGGTATAGTCCGGGCCCGAAGACCAACAAGCCGTCCCGCGAAAGTGATCTGATGATTTCGCCCAAGTCATCGCTTGAAGCCGCGCGCCTGCTCGTCGCGGAAGATGTGACCTATGTCGTGCGGCTCGCGCGCGACGCCGCGGACGTGCGGGCGGCACAAGTGCTTCGGTTTGCCGTGTTCAATCTGGAGTTGGGCGAGGGACTGGACCACGCGTTCGCCACGGGCCTGGATGCCGATCCGTTCGATGCGGTGTGCGACCATCTGGTTGTCGAGCACGCGACGGATGGGCAGATCGTCGGCACTTACCGGTTGCAAACCGGCGCCATGGCGGCGGCCAACCGCGGCTATTACAGCGCGCAGGAATTCGATTTCGCGCCGTTCGAAAAGGTGCGGGGAGCAATGATCGAGCTTGGGCGCGCGTGTGTCGAACGCACGCACCGTAATCTGCACGTGCTCGGCCTGCTGTGGAAAGGCATCGCAGACTACGCGCGCGAGCATGGCGGCCGCTATCTGTGCGGTTGCAGCTCGCTTACCTCCCAGGACCCGGCGGTGGGCGCCGCGGCCTACACGGATTTGTGCCGCAAGCATCTGGTCCGGCCGGAATTTCGGACGCGCCCGCGCCCGGAGTTCGAGTGTTCGCTGGCCCGGTTGGCCGAGCATCCGCCGCCGATTCCCAAACTCCTGCGCGCCTACCTGTCCGTCGGCGCGAAAATCTGCGGCCCGCCCGCGCTGGATCGCGAATTCAAGACGATTGATTTCCTCACGCTCCTGGACCTGGATCAGCTGCCCGCGACGGCGCGACTGCGGTTTCTGGGTTGAGGCAGGCTCTTCTGGCGCATGTCTCAGGGAACACTTTGGCTCGGGCTTGCCCGCCTGGCGGTGAGGCTTCCCTGGATGGCGGGTGAATTCCTGCTGTTCACCTTGGAGTACGCCCGCCGCCGTTTGTGCGTCAGGGGCGCCCTCTCTCTGCCCGAGCGCGCTCGCTGGGTGCAGTGGGCGTCGCGGCGGTTGTTGCGCGTTTGCGGTGGAAGCGTCATGCCGGCGGGCAAGACGCCAAGTCACGGTTTGCTGGTCTGCAATCACCTCAGCTACCTCGACATCCTGGTCCTGACTGCTGTCACCCCCGCGGTGTTTGTGGCGAAGCGTGAGGTCCGCGCCTGGCCGGTGTTTGGCTGGCTGGCGCGCATGGGCGGGACGCTGTTCGTGGACCGCGCACGCCGCGGCGACGTTGTGCGGCTTGCGGAGGAAATGGAGCGCGCGATGGAAACCGGCGTGTTGTTGGTGCTCTTTCCCGAGGGCACCAGCACGAATGGCCGCCATGTGCTTCCGTTCAAATCGTCGCTGCTCGAGCCTGCCTGCCGCCGTCCCCAAGCCCTCTCCGCCGCCTGCCTTCATTACGAAATGACCGATGGCGATGCTTCTAACGACGCCTGTTACTGGGGTGACGTGACGTTGCTGCCGCATCTGTTGAAGCTCCTGGCCCGGAGGGGCGTCACCGCACAAGTGCGCTTCACCGAATGCAACTACTCCCCGGATCGAAAAGAACTCGCGCAGCGGCTGCATGGAGTCGTAGTCGGCTTGCTTGCGAGTATGACAGAGGCCAATCCGTCCTCGTCTTCCCCGCAGCCCGCTGTCGCAAATGCCTGACTCCAGTTCCACTTCTGATCGGCCCATGCCAGCCAGCCTCCTGCTGGGGATCGTGGAAGAAATCCCTCCTTCATTCCGCGGAGAGCGGGAGTTTCGTGGCGGTGTCGGGTGACGGCCACGTTGGGGGGCAACCGAAGATTCTTTTTGAATACGCCACGCCGTTTTTCTATCGTATTCCCCGAAGATGAAGTTCACGTTTTTCAAGAATTGTGGGCCGGTCTATCGAACCGGGTTCGCCTGTGTCATCGTCATGTTCGCCGTCGCGTTTCAAGCCGACGCCGGCGAAGGCGACTCCGAAGCGCTGAAACTGCAACTGCCCGCGCCCACGCTCAAGGGCACGCCCGAGGATTTGCCGTCCGGACCGAACATCGAACCGATCCGTGACAAGCCGCGTCCGCCGTTCATGGTGGCCAAGGGCGTGAAAAACGTCGCCCTCGGCAAGAGCGCCACCAGCAGCGTCAAACCTTTTAGCGGTGAAATCGCCCAGATCACCGATGGGAAGAAGGAAGCCTTCGACTACGACGCCGTCGAGATGAAGAAGGGCACGCAATGGGCGCAGGTGGATTTGGGCGAGGCGGCGACGATCCATGCCATCGTCCTCTGGCACGATCATCGTTACATCCAGGTGATGCGGGATGTGATTGTGCAATTGTCCGACGATCCGGAGTTCAAAACCGGCGTCACGGCGGTGTTCAACAACGACATGGACAATTCGTCCGGCCTCGGCGTTGGGTTGGACCGCGAGTATTTTGAAACGCACGAGGGCAAGATCATCGAGGTCAAAGGCGTCAAGGCCCGCTATGTGCGCGGTTACACCAAGGGCGGCAGCCTGAGCGCGCTGAATTGCTGGCAGGAGATGGAAGTGTACGCGTTGCCGGCAAAATGAACCGCTGGGCCGCACTGGCGTTGCTCCTGGCGCTCGCCGGTGCGCTCGCGCTGCGCCTCCCGAGACTCGACGCGCGGCCCCTCCACAACGACGAAGCGGTCAATGCCGTTCGTCTCGCCGCGCTCTGGGAACGGGGCGACCACGTTTACGATCCCGAGGAATTTCACGGGCCAACCCTCTACTACTTTTCGTTGCCGTTCCTCTGGTTGAGTCCGGCGCGGAATGCCGGCGACATCACGGAAGCGATCCTGCGGGTCACGCCAGTCGCCTTCGGGATCGGCTTGATCCTGCTTCTGCTGATGCTGGCCGATGGTCTCGGCCGGCAGGCGACCCTGTGGGCGGCCCTCTTCACAGCCGTCTCGCCCGCGATGGTGTTCTACAGCCGTTACTTCATTCACGAGATGTTGCTTGTGTTCTTCACGGCGCTCGCGTTGGCCGCAGGCTGGCGATATTCGCAATCACGCCGGGTGGGTTGGGCGGTGCTGGCGGGTGCCGCGCTCGGGCTGATGCACGCGACCAAGGAGACGTTTGTACTGACATTCGCCGCTCTGGCACTGGCGCTCGTGGTTGCAAGAATGTGGGAGCGGTGGAGAGCCTCATTATCTCCGGTGGCCGGGCGCGAATCAAAAGTGAAGCGCGTGGGTGACTGGATGCTGGCGCCGCCGCACCTGGCACTGGGCCTTGTGGCCGCGCTCGCTGTGTCGCTGATTCTATTCACCTCCTTCTTCTCGAACTGGAGCGGGCCGCTGGACTCCATCCGGACCTATCTGACGTGGCTGCCGCGGGCGGGAGGACAGTCGCCGCACGCGCATTCTTGGTACTTCTATCTGGAACGACTCGCCTGGTTCCACGCGGCGAAGGGGCCGGTCTGGAGTGAGGGGCTGGTGCTCGTTCTAGCGGCTGTCGGCGCGAGTTTCGCGTTTTCCAACAACCGCCTTGTGATCGCGCACGCGGGCTTCGCGCGCTTTCTCGTCTTCTACACCGTGGCGTTGACAGCGATCTACACAGTCATCGCCTACAAGACACCGTGGTGCTTGCTGAATTTTTATCACCCGATGATTCTGCTCGCCGGGATCGGCGCCGCGGCGCTCGTGCAACTCTGCCGGGCCAACGCCACGAAGTTGCTCGCGCTGCTGCTGATCCTCTCGGCCGGCACGGGGCATCTGGCCTGGCAAGCCTGGCGGGCGGCACAGCAGTTCGCCGCCGACAGTGGCAACCCTTACGTTTATGCTCAAACGGTGCAGGACGCGCGGCAGCTCGTCGAGCGCGTCGAGGCCATCGCGGGAATCGCTTCGACCGGTCACGACACCGTCGTGAAGGTGATCGCCCCCGAAAGTTACTGGCCGTTGCCGTGGTATCTGCGGCGATTCAAACACGTCGGGTTCTGGGACCAGCTCCCCGCCGATCCTTACGCGCCGCTGGTCATCGCATCGGCGAAACTCGGCGCGGCGCTCGACGAGCAATCCGGGAAGCGCTGGCTCATGACCGGACTGTTCGAGATTCGGCCGGGGGTGTTCTTCGAGTTGTACGTCGAGGCGGACCTTTGGAAACGATTCGTGGCGACCTTGCCGCGCGAGCCGGACTGAACCCACCGCGTTGAACAAGCTTCCTCGCCTCCGACTTCCTGAACTCTGTGCGATGAATGGATTCATGTTTTTCCGGCTGACGACGCTGCTCGCGGTGGCGTGTGGTGCTCAAGGCGTTCGCGCATCTGCGGCCGCGCCGGCCAGGCCCAACGTGTTGTTCGTCGCCATTGACGACTTGAACGATTGGGTCGGTTGTCTCGGCGGCCATCCGCAAGCGCACACCCCGAACCTCGACCGCCTCGCCGCGCGCGGTACGCTCTTCGCCAACGCGCACGTGCAGGCGCCGCTTTGCAATCCCTCGCGCAGCAGTCTGCTTACGGGTTTGCGTCCCTCCACCACCGGCATCTACGGCCTCGCGCCGGGCATCCGTGACGTTGCCTCCACGAAAGACTGCATCACCCTGCCGCAGTACTTCGCGCGGCACGGCTACTTCACGGCGGCCTTCGGCAAGGTGTTTCACGATGGCTCGATTCCGGCGGCGCAGCGCGCGAACGAATTCAACGTGTGGGGCCTCGCGCCGGGGATGCCGCTGCCCGCGCGGAAGTTCGTTCAAACGCCGGCCACGATGGCCGTCATGGATTGGGGCGTGTTCCCTGCGGACGATCACGAGCAGGCTGATTGGAAAATCGCCGAGGCCGCAATTGGCCAACTGAAATCCCGCCCTGCGGACAAGCCGTTCTTCCTGGCCGTTGGGTTCCGGCTGCCGCACGTGCCGTGTTTCGTTTCGCAACAATGGTTCGACCTGTTTCCGCCCGAGGACCAGATTCGCCTGCCACCGGTAAGGGAACACGATCGCGACGATGTGCCGGAGTTCGCGTGGTATCTGCACTGGAAATTGCCCGAGCCCCGGCTCTCGTGGTTGAAACAAGCTGGCCAATGGCGTCCGCTGGTCCGCGCCTACCTTGCGAGCACGGCGTTCATGGACAGCCAGGTGGGCCGCGTGCTCGACGCCCTCGATGCCTCGGGCGAGGCCGCCAACACGGTCGTCGTCCTCTGGTCCGACAACGGCTGGCATCTTGGCGAGAAGGGCATGACCGGCAAGACCACGCTTTGGGAGCGCTCGACCCGCGTGCCGCTGGTCTTCGCCGGGCCGGGAGTCGCCCGGGCGGCAAAATGCACGCGGCCCGCCGAGTTGCTCGACATCTATCCGACGCTCATCGAACTCTGCGGCCTGCCGCGGAGGCAAGGGCTTGAGGGACACTCCCTCGTTCCCCAGTTGAAGAACGCGAAGTCTCCGCGTCCGTGGCCGGCAATCACCACGCACAATGTCGGCAATCATGCCGTGCGCTCGGAGCGCTGGCGCTACATCCGTTACGCCGACGGTTCGGAGGAGCTTTACGATTTGCGGCGCGATCCGAACGAGTGGACCAATCTCGCCAGCAATCCGAGATACGCCGGGGTTGTTCGCGAACACGCGCGCTGGTCGCCCACGACGAACGCACCGCCCGCGCCCGGCAGCGCGACCCGCATTCTTGTGAAAGAAGACGGCGTCTGGCTCTGGGAGGGGAAACCGATCATCCCGTCGGAGAAGGAGGAATGAACGCAACGGCGGCGGAGTTAAATTGTGCCATCGTTGCATGGTTACATGTGCCCCCATGAAACCATGTAACAATGTAACCAATCACTTTCTCCGTCCCGCCCGCAAACAATGCTTTCCCTATCTGCCGGCGCCGGCATAATTGGCCACGACAGCCCGCCACTGTCGCCGGCGGTTCGGACCAGATGAAAACGACTTCGACCATGCACAACCTTTGCGAGTTGTCACTGCTGTTGTTCGCCGGATTGGGCCTGTTTCTTCTCACCGGCTGCGCGACCCTGCCCGGTGGATCGGAACGCATCACCAGGGCGCCGTTCGGCGAACTGACGGATGGGACGCCGGTGGACATCTACACGCTGCGCAACGCCAAAGGCAGCGAGGCACGCATCAGCAACTATGGCGGCATCGTCACCTCGCTCAAGGTGCGCGACCGGCACGGGCGGTTCGGCGACGTGGTGCTCGGTTACGACGGGCTGGCGGGTTACCTCAGGAGCAATCCCTTCTTCGGCTGCCTGGTCGGGCGCTACGCCAACCGCATCGCAAAGGGTCGGTTCACGCTCAACGGGAAGGAATACACGCTCGCCCAGAACAACAATGGCAATCATCTTCACGGCGGATTGAAGGGTTTCGACAAGGCGGTGTGGGAGGCGAAACCCGTCCACAGCAAGCTCGGCCCCGCGCTCGAACTGCGTTACCTCAGCAAGGACGGCGAGGAAGGATATCCCGGCAACCTGAGCGTCACGGCGCGTTACACGTTCACCGACGACAACGAACTGCGTCTCGACTTCACGGCCACCACCGACCAGGACACGGTCATCAACCTGACGCAGCACTCCTACTTCAATCTCGCCGAGAAGGGCGACGTGCTCGATCACGAGGTCATGATCGCCGCGGACAAGTTCACGCCCGTGGACGCGGCGCTCATCCCGACCGGTGAATTGCGCCCGCTGAAGGGCACGCCGCTGGATTTCTCCAAGCCCACCGAGATCGGCGCACGCATCCACCAGGACGACGTGCAACTGAAACGTGGGAACGGCTACGACCACAATTACGTGCTGCGCAAACCGGCCGGTCAGCTTGGGCTTGCCGCGCGCGTGTTTGAGGCCACGAGCAGGCGCGTGCTGGAGGTCTTCACGACCGAGCCGGGCATGCAGTTCTACACGGGGAATTTCCTCGACGGCAGCATCACCGGCAAAGGCGGCTGGGTTTACCAGCAGCGCAACGGGTTCTGCATGGAGCCAGGGCATTTCCCGGATTCGCCGAACAAGCCGGACTTTCCCACAGTCGTGTTGAAGCCAGGTCAGACTTACAAGCAGACGATCATTTACCGCTTCTCGGTGCGGTAACGCCGCCCAGTCCTTTGGCGGTTAGCTGCTCCATTCAAGGTGCTGGCCTGAATGATTGAACGTACCGCTTCATTATTTCAGAAAACGCTAACGAAGGGTTTGATTCAAATGCGCGCGACTCGCTGTAAGCCACCCGATACCACTGATCCCTGTGATTTACGACCAACTCATAAGTCAGCCGGGCGTTCTCCCCTCTGCCGGTGACGATACGTTCAAACCCCCTCAGGTTTAAGAATGGTGTTTCGCGAAACTGCGATAGGTCGGGCGGTGACGCCAATGTCAAAACAGAAAGCCCTGGACCGTGGCGACCTTTGTATCCTGGGCCGAGTGCTATGCAGGCATCGTCTTTGCCGAAATCCCACATTCTGGCCTTCCATCCGGGAGGTGAGACAATCGAGAAACCCAGACCGTGAAAAACGCGCCGATCCTCGGTCGGCTCTTTCGCAGGGATCCAACGTGCCCCAATGGGATTGACCAACAGCGGGTAGCACACGACCCCCGCCATCATGATTCCCGCCAACACCGCCACCGTAACGAGTAACTTGCGGATCATACCACCTGTCGGTCTCAGCGCTCGCCGGAACTTCACGAAAACAATCCAAATCGAGCTGAGGAAAACTACAGTCCAGATTGCCAGAAACATAAATGTGGGCAGACTTGGGCCGTAATGTCCCCAATCGTTATAGAGCAGGCCACCGATGATTAACCAAGGCTGAAGGAAAACAATTAACGCAGCACCGATCGCGAAGTTGGAGGCGTAGGAAAAGTTGTTCATGACGCTCCTTCGTGAGGCGGCATTGTTATTGAACTCCATCGGCGACGCCATGCGCCTTCACATTTTTCCTTTTCGGAATCTCCGCCTTTGGTTCCAGATGGCTGATGTCCTTTGAGATGTCGTTGCCGGCTTTGCAAATCACGGTGGCCATAGAGTTATTGGGTTGGCGGTCAAGTCATCAAAGGATGTTCCCCACCCCTCTCCGTCAAGCCGCTCTCCAGTCACCGGCTAACCGACGAGGGCATCCTCGCGGCGGATGTTCACCGTGTAAACCTCGACACAACGAGCGCAGGCACCAAGCTCCGGAGACCAGTTGGCAAACTCGCGCCGGATCGCCGCGCGCGCCCGTCCGGCGAGGCGCTCCAAGGATGCCCAGTGAAACGTTGGGAACCCGCACAACGGGCACAACGCGCCGGGCAATGGCTCGTGGGCGGCCTTGACTTCGCGCGGGTCGGAGGCGATGGCCAGCAAATCGCCGTGGCGCGGGTTCGTTCCGTTCCAGAGCGAGTCAAAAACTTCATCGCGCCGGGTTTCGCTCCAGAAATTGAAAGCGCGGTCGAACGCGGCGCGATGCGACTCGCGGTGGCCGGTGGTGGGGCACCTCGCGTGCGTGAGGCGACCGTCAATCGTGATGTCCCAGAGCAGCCGATAGCGCTCGCGCGTGAGACGCTGTTGCGCGGGGTTTTGTCCTGCCAGGTGCAGTTGTGGAGCATAGCCGAACGCCGCGTCGAGCATGTCGTTCAAGTGCATGAACTCGTGGCGCAGGAACGGCGCGAGTTCCTCGTCGCGCGCGAAGCGTTCGGGACACAGCGCCACGACGGCGTTGCGTCCGGTCTCCGCGCTTACGAAGAGTTCCGCGCCCTCTTCATTTCGTCCGCGCGCCTTGCGGAACGCCAGGACGGCGAGCGATTTTCGGAGCAGTGGAAATTCGTCCACCAGGTTCAGGAGCACCTGTTCAAGCCCCCACTCGCGGAACCACTCGAGATGAAGTGTGAAGAAGGCCGCGTTGCGTTCGTCAGGGTCGAGGATGCCGTAGGGCTTTTCGCGCTCGCGGTGGAAACGGCGGATTTGCAGCGGCGGAACGTCCGCGCGACGGCCGCCGGCGCAAAGAAACGCGGCGGCTTCCACCAACTCTTCGTCGTAGCGCAGTTGCATGTCAGGCTGTGGCCAGTGCACCGGGCGGCAGGTTCGTGATGCCGCACGAATCGCACATGCGGTCGGCGGCTTCGTCCACGGGCCGGAGCAGCAAGTCCTCGCTGCCGGGCGTAACACCAAAGCGCGCACACTCGCTCAACACAAAGTGTCGCGTGAACTCCGCCAGCGATGCCAGCGCGCCCGGACCGGCTTCGCGTTCAAGCCGGCGGGTGAAGGCCGGCAACCAATGGCCAAGGTGCTCGCGTAAAAACTTTTTCTGCGCGTCGCGGCCTAGCGCGATCTGATCGGCATCAAGTTGGTGTTCCAACGCATAGGCTTCCTTGGCCGCGAGCACGGACATGAATTCCAATTCGAGGCAGATGTGATCGGGCCGTTCAGCGGCGTTCTCCGCGAGTTCGAGTCCGAACGCGCGGTAGAATGCGTTCAGGTCGGCGAGGCGGTGCGGTTGGAAGAGCGAATCGGCTTTGAGATTCCCGTATTCGATCTCGTTCATCGGGCACGGGCCGCGCGCGGCGTGGCCGAATGTGACGAGGTAGCAGTCGTTGAATGCTTCCAGGCTTTCGGGCGTGAGGGTGGCCAGAAGTTTCTCGGCGCCAGCGCACAAGCCGCCTCGTTCCGCTGCCAGCGCGTGGAGCGCGGTGCGGAAACTGGTTTTGGTCGCCGCGTCGGTGAGAATGGCCCAGCCTTGCGGGGTCGGGTCTTCAAACACTTTGGCGATGAAACGATAGACGAAGGAACGGGCGATGGCGTGGTCAATCGCGGATTGTAGTGTGCGAATGGCGGGTTCTCCCTCACCCTGACCCTCTCCCGCTGGGAGAGGGAACAGCATTCGCGCGCGCTCAGATTGTTCGGGATGCGTGGAGTAACGACCGCGCCCCGATTTTCCGTGAGCCGGCGAGCGATTCTCCCTCTCCCCTTGGGAGAGGGTTGGGGTGAGGGGGAAGTCTCCTTCCGCCAACTTCGCGTCGCCCAAGTCGTTAGCCTCCACAACCTCAGATTTGAAATTCGAAAAGACCGAGCGCGGCGGTTTGTCCGAGCGCGCGGCCCAATCGGTGCTTCGACCTTCGGTTTCCAGCTTTTGGATTTCGTCAGATTGAGTTGGCATGTTTTGCGTCCCGCACGTGCACGGGTTCTTCGACTGTGGTTTCGATGATCTTCGTGCCGTCCTTCGCGTAGCCGATGATCGTGTCGTTGTATTGCTCGAACTTCTTGCCGCGAATCTCGGTCTCGAAAACTTTCGGGCCTTGCTTGATTTCGTAGTGGTGGCAGATGCGCATGTCTTTGCCAAAAAGCTGGAGCACGGCGAGGAGTTCGCGGTCGGGGTTGGAATATCTTTCGATGGCGGCGTCCACGCCCGGGCCGAACATCTGGCGCAGGTAGGGCCGCGACACCCAGCGCGGAGGAATGTAGTAGCCGTTTGGCTCAGTGCCGAATTGCGGGTAGAGCGGCCGCGCGACTTTCGCAACGTGGATCAAATAATAAAGCGGGTTGTAGCGGTCTTCCTTCCACGTGCCATCCTTGTTGAGTTGCACGAGACCCTGCAACCGGATGTGGCCGATGCACGCGGCCATGCAGCGCGTTTGCATCGGCAGGCCTTTGCCCTGCGGGTCGCGGCCCTCGACGCGCGGGAAACAGGCGATGCACTTTTCGGTCGTGCGCGTTGTGCCGCGGTAGAGCGTCTTCTTGTACGGGCACGCCTCCATGCACTTGCGGTAACCGCGGCAGCGTTCCTGGTCCACGAGCACGATGCCGTCCTCGGGCCGTTTGTAGATCGCGTTGCGCGGACACGCGGCCAGGCACGCGGGATAGGAGCAGTGATTGCAAATCCGCGCGAGGTAGAAGAACCACGTCTTGTGTTCGGGCAACCGTTCGCCGCCCTTGAAACCCATCTGGCCTTTCGCGCTTTTCTCCGAGCCAGTGGGGTTGTCCTCGAAACGGTTCGGTCCGGCCCATTCTTCGTCGGTGGGCAGGTAGCCGAGCGCCTTTTGCGCGCCTTCGGGGCTGACGTTTTTAAGCGCGGCCTCGAAGATGGTCTGACCTTTGAATTGGCCGTAGGGCGCTTTGACATCTTTCGTTTCGCCGTTCCACTTCTGCCCGCCGGGGTTGTGTTGCTCGAGCAGGTTTAGAATCTTCACGTCCCAATGCTGCGGGTAGCCGCCGTAAGGCTTGGTCTCGACGTTATTCCACCACATGTATTCCTGGCCTTTTGAAAACGTCCAAGTGGACTTGCAGGCCATGGTGCAGCTCTGGCAGCCGATGCAGCGATTGATGTTGAAGATGAAGGCGAATTGCTGGTCCGGGTAAGCGGCTTCGTAAGGAAATTCCGCGTCGCGGCCGAGTTGCCAGTTATAGACGGTGCTCATAATTCGTTAAATCGTTAAAACGTGAACGCGGTTCATGGGTTTAAGATTGGGATCGGTGCGCCGGTGGGGTCGGTCAGCGTAGCGTCGTGTTCGATCGTTTGTGAGTGTTGGAAATCTAGGCGCGGTTGGGCAGCCGTTGCCCCCTCACCCTGACCCTCTCCCCCTCCAAGGGGGAGAGGGAACAGCCAAGAACGCTCTTTGTAACTTCCCATCGCGCCAGATTCGCCGACAGACTGGCAACAATTCTCCCTCTCCCCATCAGATGGGGAGAGGGCCGGGGTGAGGGGTTTTTCGGTGGCGGTCGGTAAAACAACGGGTTTCCCCCAGCGCGCGAAAATCTCGGCGATGCGATCACGCACGAATTGCTCGCCGCGATTTTGCACGACCATGTTCATGCCGATGTAGTGTGGGTTGCGGAACAACGCGAGAATCTGCTTCGCGTTGTAGCCAAGCCGCATGAACTCCTCGATGAAGCACTCGGTCATCGCTTCGGTTGTGTCCTCCTCGGACGCAATGCCAATGCCGTTCAACTCCATCGGATCGTCAAAATCGAATTCGTCTTTGGGCATAAGTCAGATGATGTTTGCCAGAGCTGCGCCGGATGTGTTATGTATCTCTCGCGCATTATGTGTTACCGCGGAACAGTCAGGAATGGCGTGGTGGTGCTTGAGCCTGAGGCCAAGCTGCCGGAAGGAACGTCTGTGCGCGTGGAGACCGAGAAGGTGCCGGCCACGAACGACGAGGACTTGGATCCTGTGTTCCGAATGGGCGAGCTTGCCGTGGATACAGGCATCCCCGACTTGGGAGTGAACCTCGACCACTACCTTTACGGACATCCCAAGGTGACTGATGGGCGCTAACAGGGTTTTCCTCGACGCTAACGCTTGGGTCATCGTCCTCAACAAGCGAGAGTCACTGCACATTGAAGCGAACGCGAAGTTGCGCGAATTGGGTCGCGCGGGGTGCATTCTGGTTGTAACGGATTGGGTGATTGCCGAGACTGGCAACGGTCTGGCTCGCAGCCCGGCCCGCAAGGGTTTTCGCGAAGCGGTGCAGCAATTTCTGAGCAGCCCACGGACCCACGTCGTCCACATAACAGCTGAACTCCTGGAACGTGCGTTAGACCTGTACGCCGACCGGCCCGACAAGACTTGGGGACTTGTTGGCTGCGCCAGTTTCGTCATTATGAAAGATGAGGGGATCACCGACGCGTTCACGACGGACCGACACTTCGAGCAAGCAGGCTTCAACTGCCTGCTGCCAGCTTCCGCGCTGTAGTCGCTGCGATTCATTTCCGTTTTCCGGTTTCGCGCTTTATTCAAACCCCGCCCCGCTCCCAGTGCTGCCGAGCGTGCCGGCGAGATATTTTTTCATCATGTCATTCTCGGCATCGGGCGACATGCCGTCCGTGCCGGGCTTCCACGGACCGCGCCCGCCCAGGCCTCCGTCTTCCGCTTTCGTGATGCTGACCAGACATTCCTTGGGCACGGTGTTGACGGCGTGATTGTCCGCCTCGCCGCCGAAAATGAACCCCATCATCACCTTCGCCTTGTGAAACAGCGTGTCGGTCTGGTGCATCGGCATGTGCCAGTTGCGATTGATAGATTGCTGCGAGCCGAAGCGAAAATTCGCGATGTACCCGTCCTCGGTGAGCGCCATGCCGTCGGGCCGCGTTTGTTGCGCCTTCACCGTTTTCTCCGTCGCGATGAACGTGCCGTGCTTCATCATCACGACGTGGTAGGGGTAGGCGGTGTTGTAGGTGACGCGCAACATGCAGCGCGCGACTTTGTAAAACGGATCGCTCGGCGTCGCGCCGAGATACGGACGATCCGCGGGGTTGGCGTCCACATAAACGTAATCGCCGTCCTTGATGCCGAGGTCGCGCGCGGCCTGCGGGTTCATGTGAATTTGATGCTCGCCCACGGTCGGCAGGCGTTTATCAATCCGATACGGGTCGCCGAAGTTCGAGTCGTGAATCAAATGCCAGTCCACGTTCGACCACGACGAGTGGACGCGGTGGCGTGACTTGGGTGTGAGGCAGTAAAACTGGTAGCCGTCTTTCCACAGGAAGTTCGTTGTCTTTTTCGCTTCGGCCCACGGCAGTTTCACGTTCCGAACCGTGCGCTCGTCCCAATGTTTCGCGGTCAGCGGGATGCCGTAATCGTTCGGCCGTACGAACGGATTCGAGCTGATGATCACGTTCGGCAGATACGGCGTCGCCTCCGGGCCTTCGCGGTGCACGATAAAATTCTCGCCGCAACTGATCGCGGTCGGGTCGTCGCTGTAAGAATGCAGCCGGCCCGTGTCCGTGTAGAACGGGTAGTTGTCGTGAATCTGTTCGTAGAACGGGATGCGCGGATAGGTGCGGAACAACATCAGCGCGCCACCAGGCGGGCCGTATTTGCCGGCCATGATGTCTTCGAGTTTGTAGCCCGCGGTGGTGGTGCAGGTGTCGAGCAGGCGTTGGAGGTAAATGCCGCGTTTGCCTTCCAGCTCGAACTTGAAGTAATCCTCGAATCGTTTGTCGCCGGTGATTTTGCCCAGCACCTTCGCGATGCCCGCGAGAATGGAAAGGTCGTCTTTCGTGTCGTAGAGCGGTTTGATGCCGCCCTTCCAGATTTGCAGAAACGGATTCGAGCAAGACGCGGTGACTTCGATGTCCTGAAATTCCACCCAGCAGTTGGCCGGCAGACCGAAGTCCGAATGTTCGACCGACGCGGTCATCTGGATGTCCGTCGTGCAGATCAATTCCACGTTCGGGTTGACGTTCTTGATCATCGCGTAAGCCCACTTGGCGTTGTTGATCAAGTTGACGTTGGTCGTGAAGATCGCCTTGGTTGGCGTCGGCATGTGGGTTTTGCCGGTGAAAACTTTTCGCCCTTCTTTGGGCGTGTTGACGATGAGCGGCAGGTCGCCGTGATTCCAATACGCCGGCTCTTCGTCCTTCGCGTAACCGTGCGCTTTCACGTCGCGTCCGTGCGCCTTCGGGTCAAGGTTCGGCTCGAACGGATCTTCGGCGACCCAGCCCTTGAAGCCCGGCCCGGTGAGCTTCGACCCTTGGAACAGCGCGGCCTTGTAATTTCCCGCCCAACCGAAACAGCCTGCGCCCGGCTTGCCGATGTTGCCCGTGAGCATGATGGGCAGGTGCGCGGCGCGATTGCCTTCAGTGCCGTGAAACCAGTGGTTGATGCCTTCGCCCTGATGAATCCCGCAGGGCTTGATGGTCGCGATGTCCTTCGCCAGTTGCTGAATCAACTCCTTCGGCGCGGATGTGACTTCGGAAACCGTGTCGAGGTCGTAATCCTTCAAGTGAACCTGGTAAAGATTCCAAGCCGTGGCGACTTCGACTTCTGAGCCATCGGCCAGCTTCACTTTGCCGCTGAAATCAAGCTGCGGATCAATGCCCGACTTCGCCAGACTCTCGCCCACGAGGTCGCGGTGCAGCGCCTTCGGTGAATTGCTCTTCGCGTCCCACACGACGTAATCGCCGAGCTTCGCGTGTTGTTCGTCGGTGATCCCCTGAACTTTCTTGCTGGGGCTGTCGGCGGAGAGCGTGTTCTTGTAATTCGCAAACACTTCCGATGCGCGCAGGCGCTTGAGGTTGTCCGCGCGGACGAGCAGCGGAAAATCCGTGAACTGCTTCACGAACGTCTCGTCATACCATTTGTTGTCCATCATCACCTTCGTGACGCCAAGCCAGAGCGCCGCGTCGGTGGAAGGACGCACCGGAATCCAGTAATCGCACTTGGTCGAGGGCGCGCCGTATTCGGGCGCGATGACGACGATCTTGCAGCCGCGCTCCATCGTCTCGATGAACCAGTGCGCGTCGGTGATTTTATTTTCGACCAGGTTCTTGCCGTTCATGATGATGAGCTTGCAGAACCGAAGATCGTTAAAATCGCAATCGGCGTTTTGCAGGCCGTGAACCCACGGTTGGCCGGGCGCTTGATCACCGTGCCAGGTGTAATTCGACCAGTTGCGGCCAGCTTTCGCGTCCTCGTGCTTCACGCCGCGCACATTCACGTCGAGCAGCGCGAGCGAATTGCAGAGGCGATACATGCCGTACTTGCCGAGCACCCCGAGAAGGCCCATGCCGCCGCGCATCTTGATCGTGCGCGTGCCAGCGCCACCCGTCTCGGCGATCATCTCGGGCGGATAGCCCTGCTCTTTGAGCAGTTTCGCGCCCTCATCGCCACTGTATCGTTTGGCAATCGCCTTGAGTCCCTTGGCGATGTAGGCGAACGCGTCATCCCACGCGATGCGCTCGAAAGTATCCGTGCCGCGCGAATCGAATTTGTATTTCGCCTTCAACTCTTTCGTCAGTGTCGGGAAGCCGTCGTCCGCCCAACGCTTCCAACCGCGACGCACAATCGGATGCTTCAGCCGATACGGACCATAGACCACACGATGGAATGTGTAGCCCTTCGCGCAATGGCGATTGCCCCAGTTATAGGAAGCCTTGTTGCCGTAGAGGTCGGCATACGTGCCCACGTCGTACTGCTCGCCCATGCGAACGATGACGTTGTTGCGAACGTGGGCGGTGATGCGGCAATTGTGCGTGTCGTTGGGCGCGCAGACCCACGAGAACGCGCGGTCGTAGGCGTATTGGTCGCGATAGAGTTTTTCCCACTCGCGATTCGGATACAGAGCGAGCGGGTTGGCGATGTCAGATTGCGCCTGCAGGAAACGCAACGGCAGCATCTGAACGGCGGCGATGCCCGCGCCGACGAGGCCGCTGCGTTTGATGAAGTCGCGTCGTGAGAAATTGTCGCTGGTCATGGTTCGAGTTGGAGTTTGAGCCAGTTGCTGATCACTTTTCGCCCATTGCGATCGCGGTTTTGTCCGTCCCAGACGCCAAACGCGATGGGGACGGGTTTGCCGATGACGAGTTTCACGTCGTCCGCGTCTTTGGATTTGAGGTCGCGCACGAATAACACGTTCCAATGGCTGTCGCGCCAGATGCCCTTGCCCTGCACGTTCTGGCCAGCGGGTGGTTGGGCGGTGAACGAACCGAAACCACGCGCGTTTGCGTCTTCCACCGGCGATTTGCGGGCCGGCTGTGCGAACTGGTTGCCGGCGGCTTCGGCCGTGCGGAAGAGCGGCTTCGTCTCCGGATACAAATCCGCGTGCATGGAAACATAGGTCGTGCTCACGTCTGGCCGCGTCTCCTCGACTTCCTGCTGCCAGCCGGCTTTCCATTGCCAGAAGTTTACGGGATTCTTTGCGTCGCCCATGCCGAGGAACGGCGTGCCGTCGGTCAACGGAAACTGCAACGCGATAGCATCCTGAAAATCCTGCACGCGCACGGGCGCGCCGTTGGCAATCGGGTCCTGCCATTGGCAGAGGATCGCCACGCGCTTGCCATCATGCACTGCGCGCACCGCCACGGCGGGGATCAAATCAGGCTCGGGCCATAGCGGATTGAGCGGCACGCGCACGGGGTCGAGCCGCTCCCAAGACGAATCACTTGGCTCGGCAGGCAGCTTCTCGACGCGCGTTGCGTGAATCGTGTTGTCCTCTGGTTGGAGAATGTCGTTGATCTCAATTTCCTTCCTGCGCAGCGATTGCACGTAATGCACGAGATGCCAGCGGTCTTCTGGCGAAACCATCTTGTCGTCAAAGGTCGGCATCGGCGTGCCGGGCAAACCCGTGGTGATGCGCAGATAAAGGTCCTGCCCCGTGTGGCCGCCGCGAAACGCGCCGCTGTTGAAATCGCGTGGCGGTAATGAGAAGCCCCAGAAATCTTTCAGCGACGGCGCGGATGGCCCCATACCTTCGCCGGTCAGTCCGTGGCAGGTGAAGCAATTGAGTTTGTTATAAAATTCCAGGCCACGTGCCAGTGCCTGCACTGTCACCGGCGGCTCGGGCGGGACTGAAATCGGCTGGCCGACCTGGCCTTTGACCTTCTCCTGTTCAAAGAAATTCACACGCTTGCCGGAGGTGTCCACGAAGGCCGTCAGATATTTGACGTATTGCACCACCTCGCGCCGCTCCTGCTCGCTCAAATACGTGAAGCTCGGCATCGAACTGCCGGGCATGCCGCGCGTGACGGTCCGAACCAAATCCTCATCCGTTGGCAGAAAACCTGCGGGGGGTGGATTTGATTTTAAAGAGTCCGGAGTTGAAATGACGCGGCTTGGGATAGAGCCACACCGCCGCCGGACCATCGCCCGCACCGTTGACGCCGTGGCAGGCGGCACAGTGTTGGCCGTAAACCGCTTTGCCGCCCTCTGCCGCATGTGAAATCGCCAGTGGATTCGCACTGGAAAGCAGACCGGCTCCAATCAAAGCGCCGAGCGTCTTGAGCTTCATCTTCGACGCAAAACAGGGTGCGGGCTGGGCTTGGGCTTTGATGCAAATTACACCGGTGGCCCAGCGGTGGGCCGCAAAGGGTGAGTGGTTGCGCTGTGAACAGCCGTCCGGTATTTCCATTCTCCCTGACAAGTTTTCGGACGCTTTTTGATTCATGGACGGGCGAAGTCTGGCCCGACGGTGTTCGCATGGCTCAACCAATCTTGCCCAAAACTCTGCATTTTTTGGCCACAGCGGGGTGCGCGATGGTTGGCCCTTGACCGAGGCTGGAACGCCGCGTGAATGCCATCGAGTCTGCCGCATCAACGGAATCCCGGAAGGCCGAAACGAAAGCCCCACCTGGGGCGCGCCTCAAGGCGCGCGGCGTTACTCGCCAAGGTTGCGGCGCAGTAGCAGTCGCAGTTTCTGAGGGGAGAGGACGGTCAACAGCCTGCCTTTGACCGTGATGAGCTTTTGTTCGCGGAATTTGGCCAGGGGGCGGGAAAAGGTTTCGCTCACCATGCCAAGCTCCGCGGCCAACACACGCTTGGTGGTGCGCAACTCAATGGTCACCGGGCGGTCACTGTTCGGGTCCGCGCAGCGTTTCATGAGCCAGTTGGCAAGGCGGGTTTCCACGTCCTCCAGCGTCATGTCTTCAAGCTGGCCGACAAGCACGCGCAGATGGAAGCTCATCGAGCCAAGCATCCGCAACGCCAGCTCGGGCTGCCGCTTGAGCAACTCCAGAAATCCGCGTTTCTGCACTAGGAGCACCTGCGACGGCTCGACGGCCCGCGCGTCAGCGGGGTAACTGGCCAGCGTGGCCAGCGTGGCCTCGGCGAAGGACTCCCCCGCGCTGGAGATGTGGATGACCTGCTCCTTGCCGGCGGCGTTGACGCGGTGGACGTTCACGGCGCCCCGCTGAACGATGTAGAACCCGTGCGACGCATCGCCCTCCCGGAACAGGTAGTCCCCCCGATCCAGGGATTTGACCAGGGTGATCTCGGCGATGCCGCGCACGTCGGCCGGCGCCAGCCCGGCAAAAAGTTGGTAGCTGCGCAGCGTATTGGCGATTGCCGCCTGTTTGAACTCAGCGAAGGAAGTGGCCATGTGACGGGGTTATTCGGCCGGTTTTCCGGAAAAAGTAAACTCCCCGGTCGCGTCCATCAATCTGTCCGGTGCGGGGGCGGGCGCGCGCAAAAAATGTCCATTTTTCGCCAAGCCCCGTGTAGAGCGCGGCCGGGCCCGGGCGTACGCTGCTCCCGAAATCGTGACAGACGTAACAGACAGGACCGCGGAGGCAGCAGAGGTGGCGGATTTGCGAAAGCCGGCACTGCTCGCGGGCGTTTGCTCACCCGAAACCGCGTTTGGCTGTCCGCGGGATTTTCTCGACAACCGTTTCGTTTACCTGGTGGTGTCGCCGCGCGCGCGCGGACTGTCCGTCGGCGTGAACCTCAATCCCGACAAGCGGTGCAACTTCGACTGCGTGTATTGCGAGGTCAACCGCGCCCTCCCGCCGCGCGAGCAACAACTGGACGTAGAGGTGATGGCCGTCGAGTTGCGAAAGACCATCGCCTACGTCCGCACTGGCCGGCTGCGCGAGCGTCCGCACTATCGTCCCCTGCCCGACGAGTTGCTTCAGATGCGGCACGTTGCGTTGAGCGGGGACGGCGAGCCGACTCTGTCACCGGATTTTGCCGAGGCCGTCCAGGCGGTCATCCACGTCCGCGCCCTGGCCAACAGCGCCTTCTTCAAGCTGGTCCTCATCACGAATACTGCCGGCCTGGACCAGCCGGACGTTCAACAGGTCTTGAAGCACCTCACCAGGTCCGACGAAGTCTGGGCCAAACTGGACGGCGGCACGGAGACCTACCTCCACCGGGTCAACAAAAACGACGTGCCTCTCGAAAAGATTCTCGCGAACATCCTGCTGACCGCGCGCCAACGGCCGGTGGTGATTCAGAGCCTCTTTCCGGCGCTCAACGGCGGGGAGCCGCCGCTGGAGGAGATTGACCAATACGCGCAACGCCTGCTCGAACTCAAGCGGGCCGGCGCGCAGATTCCGCTGGTGCAGATTTACTCGGCCACCCGGCCCACTGCGCGTCCGGAATGTGGCCATCTGCCGCTCAAGTCGCTTTCACGCATCGCGCAAACCGTGCGCTCGGTAACCGGTTTGAAGGCGGAAGTATTCTAGGAATTCCAAATGAACGCGATGCCTTTGCGACTGGCAGGGTTTTGATGCTCCGCAATCAGCGCCCCAACGCACCGGCGCTCACTTGGAATCGTCCTCAGGCTCGGTCTCTGATTTCTCCGCAGCCTTGGTGGTGGCCACCTTGCTCAACATCGGTTCGACTTTGGCGAGAATCTTCTTGGGGACTTTGGCCAATTGCTCGGGTGTTTCGATCTCGCCGTCGAAAACCAGTTTGCCATCCTTGTCATGCGCCGTGAGGTGCTTTTTCGGGCTGGCGACGATGACGTAGGTGCCCGAGTCGTCCTTTTTGACGGCGGTCTTCACCTCGTCGCTGGAGCTGTTGACGGTGACGGTGGCGCCCTTGGCGATCTCGACGTGTTTGCGGGCCAGGTCTCGCAGCACGCGCCCACCCGGGCCATACACGGCAATGTGATTCGAGGAATGCCGCAGCGCATCCTTCATGGCTTTGCGCGCATCTTCCATGCTGCGCTGAATCTCCTGTTGCAATCCCTCGCGGTCCACGTGCAGGTTCTTCAACGAGTCTTGCAGGTGTTTCATCTCAAGGCGCCAGGCACCGCTATCGCCGAAACCTTTCGCTCCCGGCTCGAACAAGAACACGTTCCCCGGAAGGTTCAGCTCGCCATCCGACATGCTCAAATCCGCCTCGCGCTTGGCGAGCGTTGCGGTGGCTGACTCCTTTTTCCCGCCACGGAAATAGGTCAGCTTGACTCTATCCCCTTCCTTCCGGACCTGCACGAGCTTGCGCAACTGGGAAGGATGAACCAACGACTGTTCCTCGAACGTCACGAGCACGTCGTTCTTCTGGATGCCGGCCTTGGCCGCGGGGCTGTCGGCGACAACATAGGTCACTAGCAATCCGACGCCGGAATCCAGCCCAAGCTGCGACGCCATCGCGTCGGAGACCTCCTCGATGCCAACGCCGAGCCACGCGGTTTCCTTGCGCTCCTTTTGGGCGCCTTCGCCGTCCGACTCGATGGTCTTGACCACGATGGTCCTCGGCTTTCGACCGGGGCTGGCGGACGCCTCGGCGGCGGCCCTGCCGGCTCTCACGGTGACAGCGGCGCTGGCCGCGTTGGTCTTTGTGTCCGGATCCGCTAACGCGCCAGAGGCGGCAAGCGCCAGCACTGAAGTCATCAGGCTTCGGCTCAGGAGGGTCATGCGCGAGATGGAGATGTTCCTGTTCATAATTTGATTCAGATGTGGATCAGTAGGTTTCAAAACGGACCGCCACCACTTCGAAGCGCGGCTCGCGTTGCTGGATCACCACGCCGCCCGCCGTGTCGCGGAACGTCACGGCGTCCATCCACTCGCGGCAACGAAAGCGCACCGGCTCGCCGCCGGGCAGTGTGGCCACCGCGTCGTAGGAGTTCAGCAGTTGCCGGTCAATCTCCACGTCGTCGGCGCGGATGGCGGGTGCGCTTTGGAGTGGGGCGGGCCGCCAGATGGCAAGCGCCACCGCGGCGATCACGACCGCCGTGGCCGGCGCGAGCCAGCGGAACAACGGCAGCCAATCCAGCCGCCACGCCGCCCGTTCGGGCGCTGCGGGCTGGCGCTTCGCCACTTGGCAACGGGCCGCTTCGAGCCGTTCCAGCAATTGCTCCGGCGGCCTGGCGGGGCGCAGTCGAGCCAAATCTCCTTCGACTAGTCTATGGTCAAAGTGATTCACGCGGCCACCTCCCTGGTCAACTCACGCAACTCCGCCAGGCCATACCGGTAACGCGACGCCGCCGTGTTGGCGGGGATGGCGAGCGTCTCGGCGATCTCGCCAAAAGTCAGGTCGCCCCACAACTTGAGGGTGATCACCTCCCGGTAAATCTCGGGCAACTGGTTCATGGCTGACTGGACAATGCGTGCGCGTTCGCGGTCCTCGACTCCCGGATCGAACCAACACTCGAGGACTTCCTCGCCGGCAACCAGTTCCCGCTGGGCGCGGCGATCCAGGGTACGGGCCAGGTCAATGGCGCGCCGCCGGATGGTCGCAAACACCAGGGGCCGCGGCGGTGGCTCGCCGTCGCGCTGCCGCTGCCAGCATTCGACGATGGCGTCCTGGACCAGGTCCTGGGCGTCCGCCTCGGTGCGGGACTGCTGACGCGCGAAAAGCAGCAGGCTCGGCGCGTGCTCCGCCACCCAGCGTTGCCACGCCGATGGAGTCGGTGATTCGCTTCGTTCATCGCTGTTCACGCGATTTCAATCTGTTCAGCGGCACGGCCGCCGGGGTTTGTCTAAAGATTCTTCCCGCGTTGCTGGAAGTTAATTGCCAGGCGCACGGTACAAGGGTCCGTTGCCTTTGACCGCCGGTTTCGGCCACCGCTCAAAAATCAAGATCGCCTTCTCAGCCGGGGTTCACGCGACTTGCCTGTCCGTCGGAAAAGGCGCACGCTCTGGCGCGCCGCTACCACCAAATGCATCGCCGTTCCCCCAGCGCCGTGACACGGAGACTCTGCGGAGCCGGACTCGCGCTCGCCGTTTCATTCGCCAGCCTGACACCCGGCCACGTGGCCAGCGCCGCTTCTCCAAATCCCCCAAACGTCGTGCTGATCATCTCGGACGATCAGCACTGGGGTGACTACGGCTTCATGGGGCATCCGAAGATCGAGACGCCGCGCCTGGACCGGCTGGCGGCGCAGAGTCTCGTGTTCCCGCGCGGTTACGTCCCGTCGAGCCTTTGCTGTCCGAGCCTGGCCTCGATCATCACAGGCCGTTACCCGCATGAGCACAAGATCACCAGCAACGACCCGCCAAATCCGGACGGCCTGCCCGCGGCGGCGTTCAATCGCTCGAAGGCGTTTCAAGACGGGCGCGAAGTGATGAACCGGTTCATGGACGCGATGCCGACCTTGCCTCGCTTGCTGGCGCAGCGCGGTTACGCGAGTTTCCAGTCGGGCAAATGGTGGCAGGGCGATTTCCGCGGCGGCGGTTTCACGCACGGCATGACGCAGGGCAACCGGCACGGCGATGTCGGATTGGACATTGGCCGCAAGACGCTGCAACCGATCTTCGACTTCATCACCGAGGCACAATCCAATCGCCAGCCGTTTTTGGTCTGGTACGCGCCAATGATGCCGCACCAGCCGCACACGCCGCCGGATCGCCTGTTCGAGAAATACAAAAGCCGCACCCCGTCGCAGCATGTCACGAGATACTGGGCCATGATCGAATGGTTCGACGAAACGTGCGGACAATTGCTCGACTATCTCGACCAGCGGCGGCTCGCGACCAACACGCTGGTCCTCTATGTCACGGACAACGGCTGGATCACGGATCCCGAGAAGGGTGGCTTCGCGCCCAAATCAAAACAGTCGCCTTACGATGGCGGACTGCGCACGCCGATTCTCGTTCGCTGGCCTGGCCACGTGACGCCGGTCCGCTCATCGCAGCTCGCCAGTTCACTCGACATCTTGCCCACGGTGTTGGCCGCGGCAGGAATTCCACTTCCGCCCGGCGTTCGCGGTATCAATCTCCTCGATACAGCGGCGGTCGCGAAACGCACCACTCTCTTTGGTGAATGTTTCACCCACAGCGCCGTGGATTTGACCCAACCCGCGCGCAATCTTCGCTGGCGATGGGCAATCGAGGACAACTGGAAGCTCATCGTGCCCGACCCAATCAACCAGCCTGGCTCGGCGGTCGAGCTTTACAACCTTGCCGCCGATCCGGACGAGGAAACGAACCTGGCTTTGAACGAGCGGCAGCGGGCCGGCGATCTGCGCAGGCGTTTGGAAGCCTGGTGGAATCCAAGTCGCGTCAATGAAATCCTGCAACCACCCAATCCGTGAACTCCGCTGACATTCGCGAGGATTGCTTGTCCCACCGTATGCATGGTTGCCGCCGACGCGAGGAGGCGGATCTCCTCAATTCAACAGGGCTCCGCCTCCTCAGGTCGGCGGCTGCCGCGGAGTTCTGCGGGCGTCTCCTGCTTCTGGCCGCGCTCGCCTTCGGCTGCTGGTCTCATGCTTCGCCTGCTGCGTCTAGGGCCGCAAGACCGAACCTGCTCATCTTCCTTGCCGACGATCTGGGTTTCTCCGACCTCGGGTGCTACGGCGGCGAGATCGCCACGCCCAACCTCGACGCGCTGGCGGCCAACGGACTGCGGTTCACGCAATTCTACAACACCGCGCGGTGCTGGCCCACGCGCGCGGCGATTCTGACCGGCTATTACGCTCAGGCCATCCGTCGCGACACCGTGCTCGGTGTGCGCAGCGGCGCCGGTGGAACGCGGCCCGCGTGGGCGCAACTCTTGCCGCGAATGCTACAGCCGCTCGGCTATCGGAGTTTTCACTCCGGCAAATGGCATGTGGACGGCACACCCCTGACCGGGGGCTTCGACCGTTCATATCGCCTCGACGACGGCGGGCGCTACTTCAATCCGACCGCCCACTTCCTCGACGACCAGCGGCTTCCGGCAGTAAAGCGCGAAGACGGCTACTACTCGACCATCGCCATCGCCGACCGCGCAATTGAATTCCTCAAGGACCACCAATCACACCACGGCGGTGAGCCATTCTTCGGCTACGTCTGTTTCACCGCGCCCCACTTTCCGCTGCATGCACTGCCGGAGGACATTGCGAAATACCGCGACCGGTATCGTGTGGGTTGGGACGTGATCCGCCGGCAACGCTGGGAGCGCGCAAAAAAACTGGGCATCGTCCGCCACAACTTGTCGCCGGTCGAACGTGACGTGGGTCCACCCTATGACTTTCCGGAGGCGTTGAAGAAACTCGGCCAAGGCGAAACGAACCGTCCCGTGCCATGGACCGAACTCAGCGATGCGCAACGCGAGTTCCAGGCGACCAAGATGGCCATTCACGCTGCGATGACTGGCCGGATGGACCGCGAGATTGGCCGGGTGCTGGACCAGTTGCGCGCGATGGGCGCGATGTCGAACACGCTCATCTTGTTTCTCTCCGACAACGGCGCGAGCGCGGAAATCATGGTGCGCGACGACGGGCACGATCCGGACGCCGTGCCGGGTTCGGCTGGCACGCATCTCTGTCTCGGCCCGGGCTGGTCGAGCGCGGCCAACTCGCCGTTGCGGCGGCACAAGACCTGGGTGCATGAAGGCGGCATCGCCACGCCGCTCATCGTCCACTGGCCCGCCGGCATCAAAGCCCGCGGCCAGCTTCGCCACACACCCGGACACGTCGTGGACATCGCGCCGACGTTTTTGGAATTGGCGGGAGGACAATGGCCGGCCCAACTCGGCGAAGTTGCTGTTCCGCCGAATCACGGAATCAGCATCAGAGGGTTTTTCTCGGGTGATCGCAACTTGCGCCGCGACTCAATCTGGTGGGCGCATGAAGGAAACCGGGCCGTTCGCGTCGGCAATTGGAAATTGGTCGCCGCGAAAAAGGGTAGCACCCAAGGCGCTTGGGAGCTTTATGACCTGAGCCGCGACCGCACCGAAACAAAGAATCTCGCCGCTCAACGTCCCGCAAGAGTCCGCGAACTGGATCTTGAATGGCAACGGTGTACGGACGAATTTTCTGCTTTGGCCGTGCAGGCGAAGGACTGATTGACGGGATGCTTGCAGACGACACTAGAAGCCATCTCATAAACGCCTCAAGAGGATAACGGCTGCCGCCAAATGTAAAAACTCTTGGAAATTCTCCGCGTGATATTCATAACGCACGACCAGCCGCCGAAAGTTGAACAGCCAGGCGAACAGCCGTTCAATCTTCCAACGTCGCACGTAGCGACGCAGCGGCCGGCCGTCCTGCGTCTGTCTTCGGTTGGCGCGGTTCGGTGCAATCATTTCGATGCCATAGCTCTCCATGAGTGCTCGGTCCAACCGGTCACTGTCGTATGCCTTGTCGCCGATCAGCCGTTCGGGCACGTCGGCCAAGGTCCGTTCTTCCATTGTTTGCGCGACCAGCTTCACTTCAGCCGGCGAAGCACTTTCTGTCCGCAAGGCGAGAGGAAGACCGTGGCCGTCTGCAATGCCCATGATCTTGGTGCCCTTGCCGCGCTTGGTTTTCCCAACCCAGCGCCCCCTTTTTTGGCCGGCACAAACGTCCCGTCCACAAAACATTCTTTTAGATCCAACCCGCCGGCTTCCTTGAGGTGCTGGGCCAGCGCCAAGAGTATTTTCTCTATCACACCAGATCGCACCCAGTTCTGGAAGCGTCGGTGCGCCGTTTGGTACGGCCCGTACCGTGGCGGCAAGTCTTGCCACGGCGCTCCGGTTCGAAGAATCCATAACACTCCGTTCAACACTTTGCGGCGATCACTCCATGGACGGCCTCGTCCATCGTCCCGTACCGGATCTTCCGGCAGGATGGTTTCGACTATCTTCCACTGCTCGTCGGTCAGGTCCATCCATAACTACCTATACATCAATGGCAAAGGTACAAGGACAAAATTCAACTGTTTGTGAGATGAGTTCTAGTGAATCGGATGGGGGAGGTGGCGGCGTGTCTGTTCCCGATTCGGAACGCGAAACGAAAATGGCAAGCTGGTTCGGCAAAGTGCTGGGCCATATTCCATTGATAGGAGGAATGCTCGGATATGCCGGAGATATTGTTTCTGGATTTGTGAACACAACGCTCGGCGTTCTGAGCTTTGGCGAATCAGGCACGCTCGGTAGCGGGCTCAGACAAATCGGGCATGGCCTTGGCAATGAATTGGACACACTGGCGCGCGACTTCTCAGCCACTGTTGCTGGAGCGGTAGGAACAGTATACTCAACGCTCCGCGATGCGGCCAATCTAGCGACACTCGGGCAGGTTCCAGAGCTTGGCGGTAGGGTTCGCGCCAGAGAGAAATGGGGGTTCTTCGGAGGAACCAAACCAACGGGGGTCTTCTTGGCATTTGGCCGAGCACTTTTTGACGCACTCCTCCCAGAGTACGGCACGATGGGTGGAACACAGTGGGGGGTGCCGAGCTTCGGTTATCGGCGAGACCTCATCCTTAACCAAAGTGATGTAGCCTCACGTCAGCACGATATTTATCTCCAACATTTCGACTGGATTCGGCGACAGTATAGCACGAGTCCAGAAAGCCAATGGGTTGGGCCAGTCGGAGCTGCATATGCTATTCTAGGAACAATTCCTTTTGCCACATGGGGATGGATTCGAGGACAGCGTTAACTATGAAAAGGAAATTGTCCACCTTGCTGGGTGCGTTGCTCCTGGCTTTGGCTGCTTACATCCTTGTTGGCTGTAGAACCGCTTTGGTCTATGCCGGTAGTGTTGTGGCAAATAACGATGAGGCGGCGATTGCAGTAAGCAAAGCGCTTGAACGAGAGTATGAAAGCGGAGGACTAAGGAAGGATCCCTGGGCCGCTAGGCCGGTTTCAAGGAAAACCTCTTATTGGTCAGCATGGATTAAGCCTGTGGAACGATCTGATCTTGTGAGTGTGGGGATCGGCCACACCGTTACGGAGGGGCGGCTAATAATTCGCATAGTGCCGCAGCCCGGATACGATGATATTTGCAAAGATATGGGAGAAAAAGTCCGCTCCTTCTTGCAGCTGCATTATCCTGACCTTCAATTCCAAATGGCTGGGAAGTGGGAGCCAGACCCATTCCGGTGAAAAGGCTAAGCGCGGAGAAACGGGAACGGAAACTGGCCTTGCCTCGATTTGCTGGAAAACCGTTGGGGTGATTGCGTGAGCCGACGCGACATATCGTTAGCAACGGAAAAACACCCAGGAAACGGCACAACGTGCATGGGTCGATTCTTGGTTTGGCATATCAGAGAGCACCGGCTTAGGAATGCCGCACCTGCGACTCTCCATTGAGTTGAGCCGGAAAACGCTATGGAATCCCATCGTGGCTACACAGCAGCCCAATCCCGTTCCGAGCAGCGGCCGGGACGGTCTTATCCCTCGCGCGAAGTTGTGTTAACATACCGTTGGCCCCCTTAAGGCTTGGCTGTCCCGGCTTTCGTTGAGTGTCCCCGAGTGAAAAACCACAGCGATGCCGCCAGCGCCGTCGAAAGGATCAATGCCCCGATCCACACGGCGAACACGAGGCGGAACGAATAGGTCGTCGTGCCGTTCACCACCAACTTCGACGCATCGAGCAGATAACCGCTCACCGTGTCCTGCACGCCGGCGACAAGGTAGCTGAACAGGCCGACCAATCCCATCGCGGCACCGGCGGCTCGGCGCGACACCAGATCAATCGCCATCAGGCCGCCGAGATAGACCAGCAGCGCGCCCAAGGTGAATCCAAACACCGCCAGAGCGACCGAATCCCAAAGCCTTTGGCCCGCCGGAATGAGATAAAGCGCGATCAGCGAGGCGATTTGCACCAGACCGTAAAGCAGCGCCGGGATATTGCGTCGCGAGCCGAAAAAGCGATCCGAGACGAATCCCGAACTGACCGAACCGAGAATCTGCGCGATGGGATAGGCTGCCAGAACAGAGCCGGCGGCGGTGATCGAGTATTCCTTGGCGGTCTGCAAGTAGAGCGGTCCCCAGTTGCCGATGCCGTAGCGGCCGACGTAAAGACAGCCACTCGCCAGCGCCAGGACCCACACGCCGGGATGCCTGATGACTTCCAGTTGCAGCTTGCCGATGGAGGCCTGTTCGCGCGCGGTGGTTTCGGGCGGTTCGTTCTTGTATTCGTTGACGGGCGGCAGGCCGTAGGTTTGTGGGCGGTCGGCGAGCGTCCGGTACATCACCAACCCCGCCGCCAGGCACGCCAGGCCCGGCCCCCAGAATCCCCAGCGCCAGCCGAAGGACGCCACCAGCACCGCCGTTCCGACGAACGTGATCCCCTCGCCGATGCTGTGGCTCGCGCTCCAGACGCCGTAACGGGTGCCGCGCTCGGCTTTGGCGAACCAATGCGAGAGCGCGACCACGCTGGGCGCCGAGCCGACCGATTGAAACCAGCCATTGAGCGCCCAGAGCAACAGGAACGCGGTAAACCACGGGGTGAACCCGAGCAGCAGGTTCACCAGCGCCGAGAGCAGCAACGCCGTGGACATGAACCGCCCGATGTTGCAGCGGTCCGCCAGGAAACCGTTGGTGAACTTCCCGAGTGAATAGACGAACAACAACGCCGATCCAATGACGCCCATCTGCGTCGTCGTCAGCACCTGTTCGTCGAGCATGGATTTTTTGGCGACGGAGAAATTCATCCGGCAGGTGTAGAACAGCCCATAGCCGAAGAGCACCGAGAGAAAGACCGACCAGCGTTTGCGTTCGTAAACCCGGCGGACTTCCGCGGGATCGTCCGAAAACGGCGGTCGGTCCGCGCGGGTCTTGAAGAAATCGAGCAGCCTCATCGCGCCGTGGTGGCGTTTGACTTCACACGATCTCGGACAACTTCACGGGCCGCCCCTCGCGTAACGAGCGCGCGGCGGCCAGACCCATGACGACGGGTTGGAGGCCATCTGCGCCGGTCACCGGCGGCTGCCGATCGTGCAACACCGCTTCCACGAACGCCCGCATCTCGATGACATACGCCTCGGCGTAACGGTCCAGGAAGAATTGTCGCGGTCTGGCTTCGTGCGCGCCCGCGGCGTCGAGCAGGAGATGCGCGTCCGGCGTGCGATTGCCGGCGGAGGCAGAACCCTTCGAACCGAAAACCTCGATCCGCTGGTCGTAGCCATAGACCGCCCTGCGGCTGTTATCAATCGTCGCCAGCGCGCCATTCCTGAGCCGCAGCGTGACGATGGCCGTGTCCACGTCGCCGGCTTCGCGGATCGCCGGATCCACCAGCGCGTCGCCCACGGCGTAGATCTCGACGGCCTCGCTCCCGCTGAGAAACCGCACCATGTCGAAATCGTGGATCGTCATGTCGAGGAAGATGCCGCCGGAAACCTTGATGTATTCCAACGGCGGCGGGCCGGGATCGCGGCTGGTGACGCGGATGAGGTGTGGCTGGCCAATCGCGCCGGAGGCGACGAGTTCGCGAACCTTGGCAAAGCTCGGATCGAACCGGCGGTTGAAACCTATCTGGAGTTGCACCCTCGCCTGCTCGACGGCGGCAAGCGCGGCCCGGATGCGCCCCAAATCGTAATCAATCGGCTTCTCGCAAAAGATGTGTTTCCCGGCGGCGGCGGCTTCCTGAATGATGCGCGCGTGAGTGTCGGTCGAGGAACAGATCGCCACGGCGCCAATCGCCGGGTCGGCCAGCAGCTCGTGGTAATCGCCAGTGGCTTTTGAGACGTGAAGCTGCACAGCGAGCAAATCTGCGGCGTGGGCCGCGACATCTGCGACCGCAGCCAGCCGCGCGCCCGGAATGCGCGTGGCGAGGTTCTCCGCGTGGATGTGGCCAATGCGGCCACAGCCGATGACGGCGACGTTTAGAATTCGAGCGGGCATGGGTGTGCGTTGAGGGCAGCGAAGTGAAAGACGGGCCCCTCACCCCGGCCCTCTCCCCTTCCGAAGGGGAGAGGGAGAACTCGCGGCAGGTGCTGGTTGCATGTTGTGTGGATGAAAGGTTGCGGTGCGATCACGGCTCTTCCCTCTCCCCATCCGATGGGGAGAGGGCCAGGGTGAGGGGATGTTTTCACTTGCTCGTTGGCCAGTCAGATGCCGAGTTTCCACAGGTACTCCCGGTTTCGCCGCGCGAATTCCTTCGGCGCCCCCATGCCGGGTAGCACGTCCTGTTCAACAACGATCCATCCCGAGTATCCGCTGCGGCGCAATTCCTCGATCACAGCCGGGAAGTCCACGTCGCCCTGACACAGTTCGCAAAAGATGCCGTGCTTGAGCGAACCGAAATAGTCCCAGCCCTCGGCGCGCGAGCGTTGGTGGATCGCTGGGCTGCAATCCTTGAAGTGAACGTGCCAGATGCGGTCGCTATGACGGCGCAGTCCCGTCAGTGGATCGCCGCCGCCGAAGCGATAGTGCCCGGTGTCGAAACAGAGGCCGACAAGGTTCGGATCCGTCATTTCCAACAGCCGCGCGATTTCCTCCGGCGTCTCGACAAAGCCCGCGGCGTGATGGTGAAAGACGCAACGCAACCCCGCCGTGTCGAGGACGGACTTGGCGACCTGCTCCACGCCCTTTGCGAACGCCGCCCATTGCGCATCGCTCAGGCCGTCCTCGCGCCCGACGCGCCCCGCCTTCCTGGTTCTGGCGGGGTGTTTGCCGTTGTCATCCGCCAGCACAATGAACGGCTCCCTTCCCTGGACCGCGGCGAGCAGCTTGGCCGTCCGCACCGCGACTTCGGCGCCGGATTGGTGCGCCGCGGCGTCCGCGAACGGGACGGGCACGAAAGCGCCAATCATGACGAGCTTGCGTGCCTCCAGCTCGTGGCGCAGCGCCGCCGGCTCGGTCGGCATGAAACCCCAGTCGCCGAATTCCGTGCCGGCATAGCCGGTGTCGCGAATCTCGTCGAGGACCTGCGCGAAACCGAGCGGTTTGCCCGGGATATCGAATTCCAACACGCCCCAGGAACACGGTGCGTTGGCGATGCGGATTGGATTGGAGGTTGTCATGGCCAGGGGTTCTTTGGAGGGTATGGCGCTTACGACCTTCAATTTGCATACGCCGCTTTCGCACACGGGATTCTCCGGCCCACGGCCAGTTGCATGATATTCTCCTGCGTGCAATCGGCGCGCTCCAGCACGCCGGTGATTTCGCCCTCGTGCATCACCGCGACGCGGTCGCTCACGTGCAGCACTTCTTCCATGTCGCTGCTGATCATCAGAATCACCGTGCCGCGCCCGGCCAACGCGCGCATCAACCGGTAAATCTCCGCCTTCGCGCCTACGTCAATGCCGCGCGTCGGTTCATCGAGGATCATCACGCGCGGCGACAGTGCGAGCCACTTGCCGAGAACGACCTTTTGCTGGTTGCCGCCGCTCAGGTTCAACACGAGCGTCTCGGTGTCCGGCGTCCGGATGTTCAGCGACGCGATCTGTTCGCCGGCGGCCTTGCGCTCGCGGTCGCGGCGGATCAATCCCCACGAAGCGAACCGCCCGAGCGAAGGCAGCGTCACGTTCTCGCGGACGTTCATCCCGGTGATCAGCCCCTCGCCACGCCGGTCCTCCGGGACCAGATAAATGCCGCGCCGGATCGCCGCCGCCGGGTCGCCCACGGGAACATCCTCGCCACCCAGGCTCACCTGGCCGCCGACGAAGCGATCCAGACCGACGATGGCCTTGGCCAGCTCCGAGCGCCCTGCGCCCACGAGGCCGGCGAACCCAAGGATTTCACCCCGGCCTGCGTCGAACGACACCTCTCTGGCCGGGTAACGGCTTGAACGCAGGCGGCGCACTTTGAAATAGGCAGGAGTTTTCGTCGCGCTGGATTCGACATAAAAACTTTTGATTTCACGACCGACCATCAGACCCACGATCCGGTCGTGCTCGATCTCGCCCCGCACGAGTTCACCGGCGTTGCGGCCATCGCGGAGCACCGCGACGCGGTCGGCGCACACGCCCACCTCCGGGAGCCGGTGTGAGATGTAGATGACGCTCACACCCTGGTTGCGCAACTCCACCACCAAATTCAGCAGGCGTTGCGTCTCGGAGAGCGTAAGGCTGGAGGTCGGCTCGTCCATGATGATGAGGCGCGCGTTGAGCGAGAGCGCCTTGGCGATCTCCACCATCTGCCGCTGCGCGAGCGACAACTCTCCCACCCGCGTCCGGCTCGAAATCTCCAGCCCGAGCCGCCGGAGGAATGGTTCGGTGTCGGCGTGAATTTTTTTCCGGTCAATCCAGCCGAACGGACCGATGACCGGTTCGCGCCCGAGAAACACGTTGGCCGCCACGTCGAGGTTGTCGAGCACGTTGAGTTCCTGATGCATGAACGCAATGCCCAGGCGCATGGCGCTGGTGACGTTGGGAATCTGGGCGGCCTGACCGTCGAAGTGAATCTCGCCGGCGTCAGGCTGATACACGCCGCCAAGGATTCTCATGAGCGTGGATTTGCCCGCGCCATTCTCGCCGACGAGCGCGACGACTTCGCCGCGGGCAACCTCGAGGCTGACGTCGTCCAGAGCCACCACGCCCGGGAATCGTTTTGAGATTCCCCGCATGGAGAGGAGAGGTGCGGTGGTCATGGGCAAGTCACCGATCTTTCCCCTCACCCTGACCCTCTCTCCGTCTGACGGGGAGAGGGAGTTGCAACGCGCAACTCATCGAAGTATCAACTGCGCCCGAACATCCGAAAGGCTGGCGAAGATTCTCCCTCTCCCCATCCGATGGGGAGAGGGCCTGGGTGCATTGCCGTTGAAATAAGGATTTCATGTTAGAACACAAATTTCCGCACGCGGCGTTGGTAATGATAGGAGCGCGAAGGCGAGAACGCCCGTCGCCGCACCTTGCGCTCTGGCCGCACGCTCACCGGGTTGGCTTGAAACCACGCGGTCAACTCCGCCAGGACGT